>CXWL01002671.1_pt1 | contig 32838 bp, 29 predicted proteins | sample 590931 | NCBI WGS metagenome assembly CXWL01 (sample SAMEA3498368, study PRJEB10139) | groundwater metagenome | biome: water well; material: biofilm material | place: Germany | collected 2015-04-27
TCGATCAGCTGGTCGGCCTCGGCCAGCGACGCGGCGATCGGCTTCTCCACCAGGACGTGGCGGCCGGCGGCGAGCGCTCGGCCACCGACCTCGGCGTGCGTCGTCGTCGGCGTCGCGACGACCAAGGCGTCGACCTCGGCAATCAGCCGGTCGAGGTCGGGGAAGACGGTGGCGCCGTGCTCGCTCGCGACCGCTGCGGCCGTCGCTGGGTCGACGTCGAACAAGCCCACGAGCTCGGCATCGGGCAGACCGCGCAGGATGCGGACGTGGTGCCGGCCGAGGGCGCCGGTGCCAGCCACGCCAACCCGGAGCGGCGCGCTCATGCCGCGCCGCGGGTCTTGCCGCGACCTGGAAGGCTCTTGAGCACCCCGCGCCGACTGCTGCGCACGAACTCGATCAGGTAGTCCACCTCTGGAAATCCGGCCAGCTCGGCATCCAGCCGCGCGAGAGCGGCCGTGGTGTTGAGCTTCGACTCGACGAGAATCCGCAGCGCCGCCTCCAGCCGCTCGAGCTGCTCCTTGGCGAATCCCTTGCGCTCGAGCCCGATACGGTTGAGGCCGTAGTAGGCCGGCTTGTGTCCGACGGTCTTGACGTACGGCAGGGCGTCCATCGTGATCACCGAAAATCCGCCGATGTAGGCGTGGCGACCGACCCGGGTGAACTGGTGGACGGCGCTGAAGGCCCCTACCACCGAGTCGTCGCCGACCTCGACATGCCCGGCGAGCGTGGCGTTGTTGCTGAAGATGGTACGACTCCCGACGTGGCAGTCGTGCGCGATGTGGGTGTAGACCATCAGCAGGTTGTCGTCGCCCACCGTGGTGACACCACCCCCCTTGCCGGTACCGCGGTGGAGGGTGCAGAACTCGCGAATGTGGTTGCGGTCGCCAATCACGAGCCGCGTTGCCTCGCCGGCGAACTTGAGGTCCTGCGGGTCGAAGCCAAGAGCGGCGTGGGGAAAGATCTTGTTGTCGCGGCCAACGACCGTCGGCCCCTGGATCTGGACGCCGGAGCCAACCTCGGTGCCCGCGCCGATCGTGACGTTGGCACCGACGACCGCGAAGGGGCCGACGGTGACGCCGTCGCCCAGCTGGGCAGACGGATCCACCACGGCCAAGGGATGAATGTTCGCCGCCACCGTCGTCACTCCTGGTCGGCGCGGTCGACGGTGGCTGACGACACGATCGCCTCGGCAACCACCTTGCCATCGACGTAGGCGACGCCGGACAGCCGGGCATTGTTGGTGCGCTCGCGCAGAACCTCGATCTCGTAGCGCAGCTGGTCGCCCGGGACGACCGGACGACGGAATCGGGCTCGCTCGACGCCCGTAAACAACATCAGCTTCTTCTCGCGATCGGGCCGCGAGGTCAGCAACAGGATGCCACCCGCCTGGGCCATGCCCTCGAGGATCAGCACGCCGGGCATCACCGGCTGCCCCGGGAAGTGGCCGACGAAGAACTCCTCGTTGATCGACACGTTCTTGATCGCCACGATGCGGCGGCCGGCCTCCATCTCGAGCACCCGGTCGACCAACAGCAGTGGATAACGGTGCGGCAGGATCCCCAGGATCCAGCGGATGTCGCGCACGGTGCTGTCCGTCATGCCCCCTCCAGAAATCGATGGTACGACACGGCTCGGCGCCTGCGATCCGGCCTCGCCACCGGGCCTGCTAATCGCCGGCGGCACCCTCGTCCGCGCGCGCGCCGCGCGCGTCCAGGCCCAGCGCGCGCTCGGCGGCCCGCAGGCGACGAAACAGCTCCCCGAGGCGACCCAGCAGCGCCGCCTGACGCCGCCAGGCGCGCAGCTCGATGGCGGGAATTCCCGCCACCTGGGTGCGTGCTGGCACCGCCTGCAGCGCCGCCGACTTGGCCGCCACCGCGGCGCCGTCACCGATCCGCAGGTGGCCGGCAACCCCCGCCTGACCGGCCAGGACCACGCCATCGCCGAGCTGGGCACTGCCCGCGATCCCGGCCTGCCCACACAGCAGACAGCCTCGACCGACCTCGACATTGTGGCCCACCTGCACCAGATTGTCGACCTTGGTCCCGGCGCCGATGCGGGTCTCCGTGAGCAGCGCGCGATCGACCGTCGAGTTGGCGCCGATCTCGACGTCGGCCCCGATCACCACCCGCCCAACCTGCGGCACCTTCAGATGGGCGCCACCTCGCGTGAGGTAGCCAAACCCGTCGCTGCCGAGCACGACTCCGGCATGGACGACGACGCGGTCACCCAGCTCGGTCCGATCGTAGAGGACGACATGAGGGTGCAGGACGACACTGTTCCCCAGGGTGCAGTCACGGCCAACCACCACATGGGGGTGCAACACACTGCCAGGGCCAACGACGCTGCCCGCCCCGACGACCGCGAACGGCCCCACGGACGCGGCAGGATCGACCCGAGCGTCACGGTCCACCACCGCCGCGAGATGGATGCCGACCGGGGGCGGCGGCGCGGCAGGATGGAAGACCTCGAGCAGCGTGTTGAGCGCCAGGCCAGGGTCGTCCACCAACAGCAGCGGCCGCCCGAAGGCCTCCGGCGCTGGCACCCGGCGGCCCACCAACAACGCTCCGGCCGCGCTCGACTCGGCCTGAGCCCGGTGGCGGGTGTCGGTGAGGAAGGCCAGGTGGTCGCCCCCCGCCCCTTCGAGGGTGGCGAGGTCGACCACCATGAATTCGCCGTCGCCCAGCACCGAACCGCCCACCCGGGCGGCGAGCTCGGAGAGGCGGTGCGGCACCCTTACTTGCCCGCTGGTTTGGCGGTGGCGTTGAACTTCGCCAGCACCTGAGCGGTGACGTCGACGCTGTCGTCTGCGAAGACCAACCCGCTCTCGAACTTGTTGAAGATGAGGGTGACGCCGAGCTCCTTGCCGACCTGGTCGATGACCGGCATCACCTGCCGCTCGATGTCGGCGAACGCCTCGTCGCGGGCCTTCCCGAGCTCGCGGTTGGCGTCGTCCTGAAAGCGCTTGAGGGCAATGCCCTTGTCCTCGTAGTCCTTCTGCAGCTTGGCCAGGGCGTCCTCGGCGAGCGACAAGCGGCCGGCCTTCATCTTGTTCTCGAGGTCGACCAGCTCCTGCTGCATGCCACGCCCCTGGGCCTCCTTGTCCTCGGTCAGCTTCTTGAGGCGGGCGAGGGCATCCTTGCCGGCGGCCGAGTCCGAGAGGATGCGGCGGACGTCGAGGACGGCGATCTTGGCCGTGCCGATGGTGGTCTGGGCAACGGCCGGCGCCGCGACAGCGGCGGCGACAGCGAGAGCAGTCGCGAACATGATGGTGCGTCGAAGCATGGAATCGATTCCTCCGGTCAGAAACGGCTGCGGGCAGGGTCGCTCTGACCCTGCCCTTGGGTTGGATGATGCCGCGAAAGGCAGCGGTGGTCTAGAAGGCTAGCATCCGCCAGCGGCGAAGCGTCAAAAGCTGGTACCAATGCTGAAGTCGAAGCTCTGGAACCGGTCATCCGGCAGTGGATCCAGGTTGAACGAATAGATGAACCGCAGGGGCGCGCCCAGCATCGGCACGAAAACCCGGAACTCGGCGCCGGCGCTGTAGCGCAGCCGGGCGATGTCGAGCGACTGGTCTTCACCGTAGACGTTGCCGGCATCGGCGAAGAAGATCAGACGAAACGGCTCGCCGAACAGGAATTGGTACTCGATATTGGCCTGGAAGTACTTGTTGCCACCGGTCGGAAAGCCGTAAAGGTCGGGCAGGGTCTCGTCGGCTTTGCAGACGCGCGTGGCATCCGGATGCTCGGTGGTCGGCGCCGGCACGATCTCGCCGCCGGCGCAACGAACCCAGATCGAGCGGAACTGGTAGCCGCGCAGGCTGTTGTCGCCGCCCAGGTAGTAGGTGTCGTTGAATGACAGGGTGCGGCCCTGCAGCGGTTCGACCCAACCCGCCTCCGCGTTGATGCCGAAAACCGTCTTCAGGGGCTCGAAGGTCAGCGGCCGGAACCAGCTGAAGCCGATCTCGGGGCGCACGAAGTAGCTCGAGCCGCCCAAGGGCCCACCGGCGTACTCGGCGGACAACGACAGCCGCGTACCGACCGTCGGCTGCATGCGGTTGTCACGGCTGTCGTAGGCCCAGGTCGGGCGCAGCGAGCGGACCTCGCGGCTGAAGTCCTGGCGGATCACGGTGCCGTCGGTCTGGGTGAAGGTTCGCTGGTCCTCGATGTCCTGCGCCGTCAGGGCGACGGAGAAGTTGCTGAACAACCCGGTGTTACGGCCGTAGGAGAAGACGCCACCCCGGCTGTTCTGGATGTAGCGCTGGTCGGCCAGCAGGTTGTAGTCGTAGTCGCGCTTGAAGACCTGCAGGCCGATCGACTGCGGGCGATCGAGGAACCAGGGCACGTAGTAGGAGAGGTCGACCTGGTCACGGTAGCGGCCCGACTGCAGCGACACGCCCACGGTCTCGCCGCGGCCCATGAAGTTGCGGGTGCGCAGCGAGAACTGACCAAAAAAGCCGTCGACCTCGCTCCAGCCGCCGCCAATTTCGAGCTCGGTGCGGTCGGCCTCGTGGCCCTGGACGGTGAGGTTCACCACCTTCTTCTCGTAGTCCGGCTCGAACTTGATGGGATCTTCCTCGTTGAGCGCGAAGTAGTTGAGCTGCTTGATCTTGAACAGGCTGTCCTTGATCGCCCCCATGTTCAGGGTCAGCCCCTCCTGGACCCGCATTTCGCGCCGTAGCACCTTGTCGCGGGTGCGGTCATTACCCTCGAATTCCATCCGGCCGACCGTGAACTGGTCGCCCTCGCTGATGTGCAGCACGACGTCGGCAACCGGAATCTCGCCGGGCGCCGTCTCCCGCTCGCGCAGCTCGGCGCTGACCTGGGCGACGATGTAGCCGGTGTTCTTGTACAGATCGCGGACGTCGTCGACCGACTTGTTGACCGTCGAGCTGCGCAGCCAGCCACCGCGGGGCTTGGTGAAGAACTTCAACAGCTGCTCGTCGGTATAGACGCTGTTGCCCTCGATCGTCACCTCGCCGAAGCGCCAGCGCCCGCCCTCCTCCACCGGGATGGTCAGGAACAAGCGGCGCTTCTGGGCCTTGGGCGTCGCCGCGTCGGGGTGCATCGCCTTGACCTCGATCTTGGGCGGCTCGACGAACACGTTCTTGAAACCCTTCTCGCGGTACGCCGTGCGGATCTTGTCGAGATCCTCCTCGAGAGTCGCCGGGTTGTAGATGTCGTGCTTGCCGATCCGCGAGATGAGCCCGGTTTCCTTGGTCTTCTTCATCGTCCAGCGCAGGCGCCAGTCGGGGAAGACGGTGTTGCCGTCGAAGGCGATCTTCTTGATCTTGACCTTGTCGCCCTCGTCGACGGTGTAGTGCGCCTGGACCTCGCCGGGAGCCGACTCGACGATCGCATAGCGCACGTCCGCGAAGCGGTAGCCCTTCTCGCGGTAGAGGTCACCGATCGCCGACGTCAGGCGCTCGAGCTCGCCGCGCGACAGCGGCACGTCCTCACGGACGCTGATGCGATCACGGTCGACGCGCTCGTTGATCTCGGTGCGCGTCACGCGCTTCAGGCCCTTGTAGTCGATCGAGCGCAGGACCGGGCGCTCGCGGATGGTGATGACCAGCCGCACGCCGTCGGCAACCGGCTGCTTCTCGACCCGCACGTCGTCCACCAACGCCCGACCCCAGAGCACCTGGATGCTGTCGTTGAGCCGCTTCTCGTCGAGCGGCTTGCCCTCGGCGCCGGTGAGGTTCAAGTAGTAGCGGAGGGTCTCCTCGGCCAGCGTCTGCAGCCCCTCGAAGCGGATCTCGCGGATGATCTCGCCCGCCACACTGGCGGTGGCGGGTGCGCTCGGCGGCGCTGCCGCCGGCAGCGCCTGCGCGGCGAGCCGACCGCTGGCCAGAATGGCCGCCAACAACAGTCCGCAGCGCCGCCGCCAGCACCGTCGTGGACCACGCTCCGCCTGCGCTCCAAAACCCCTACATTTGCGCCAATTCCGATCCAAGTGTCTCCTCTCGTGGCCCCGCGCACGGGGTCCTTCCTGGCGCGTCCGGACGCCTCGCTCGGCGGCCGACGCTACGCTGTCGCCCGCGCAGCTAGCAAGAGCCGGGCCATGAGTCGCCACGACTCGGCGACCGTCCTGCAGTCTTCCCTCAGGCCCGTCCGCCCACCGGTTCGGCCAGCAGCTCACCAGCCCGCACCGCCCGGCCGTCCACCTCGAAGCGGAGCTCGCCGTCGCGCACGCCGACCGCGATCTCCGCCATTGGCTCGCCGTGGCCGTGGATGAGAATCTCCGACACCGTGTCCTGGATGTGCCGTTGAATCGTCCGCCGCAGGGGCCGGGCGCCGGTCGACGGGTCGAGGCCGGCGCGGCGCAGCAGCCACTCTTTGGCCTCGGCCTCGACGGCCACGTGCAGCCCACGCTCCGCCAGGGTGGTGTTCACATCGCCGAGCAGGATGTCCACGATATCGCGCAGCTCACCCTCGCCGAGCGGCTGGAAGACGATCACCTCGTCGACGCGGTTGATGAACTCCGGGCTGAAGTTGCGGCGCAGCTCGGCGAGGATCTCCTCCTCGATCCGACGGAACGTGGCCTCCTCGGAGGCGTCGCCGAAGCCCATCCGCCCGCCACGCAGGACCAGCTTGCTGCCGATGTTCGAGGTCATCAGCACCAGGGTGTTCTTGAAGTCCACCTGGTTGCCGTAGGCGTCCGTCAGCTGGCCGTCGTCGAGGATCTGGAGCAGCAGGTTGGCGACGTCGGGATGGGCCTTCTCGATCTCGTCGAAGAGCACCAAGGAGTACGGCTGGCGGCGGATGCGTTCGGTCAGCTGACCGCCCTCCTCGTGGCCGACATAGCCGGGCGGCGAGCCGATCATCTTCGACACCGCGTGCTTCTCCATGTACTCGCTCATGTCGAAGCGGATCAGGGCCGACTGGTTGCCGAACAGGAACTCGGCGAGGCGCCGCGCGACCTCGGTCTTGCCAACGCCCGAGGGGCCGAGGAAGATGAAGGAGCCGACCGGCCGTTGCGGGTTGGAGACGCCGAGGCGCGAGCGACGGATTGCCCGGCTGATCGCCGAGATTGCGCGCTCCTGACCGACGATCCGCTTGCGCATGGTGTCTTCCATGTGCAGGAGTCGCTCGGCCTCCTCGCTCTCGAGGCTGGCCACCGGAATCCCGGTCCAGGAGGCGATCACCTCCTCGATGTCACGCCGTGTGACCTCGAGCACGGCGTCGTCGCCGGCCACCGCCTGCATGCGCTCGAGGTCTTCGCGCAGCTCGATTTCACGCTCGCGCAGGTAGACGGCGCGCTCGAACTCCTTGTCCGAGATCGCCGACTTCATCTCCTTGACCACCGTCCGCACTTCGAGCTCGAGCCGGCGCAGGTTCTGGGTGTCGCGCACCCGCCGCAGCTTGACCCGCGCGCCCGCCTCGTCGAGGACGTCGATCGCCTTGTCGGGCTGATGGCGGTCGGCGATGTAGCGCGTCGACTGCGAGATCGAGGTGCGCAGCGCGTCGTCCGTATAGCGCACCTTGTGGAACGACTCGTAGCGGTCCTTGAGGCCCTCGAGAATCTCCAGGGTCTCTTCCGAGCTCGGCGGCGCGACGTGGATCGACTGGAAGCGGCGCAGGAGCGAGCGGTCCTTCTCGATGTACTTGCGATACTCCTTGAGGGTCGTCGCCCCGACGCAGGAGATCTCGCCCCGTGACAACGCCGGTTTCAGGATGTTCGCGGCGTCGAGGGAGCCTTCGGCGGAGCCGGCGCCGATCAGGGAGTGGATCTCGTCGATGAAGACGATGAGGTCCGGCGACTCGCGCAGCTCCTTGAGAATCCCCTTCAGGCGCTCCTCGAACTGGCCTCGGTACTTGGTGCCGGCGACGATCAGCGACAGGTCGAGCGCGATCACCCGCTTGCTGGCCAGGAAGATCGGCACCCGACCTTCGACGATGCGCGTCGCCAGGCCCTCGACGATGGCGGTCTTCCCGACTCCGGGCTCGCCGAGCAGGATGGGGTTGTTCTTGCTGCGACGCGACAGGATCTGGATGATCCGCTCGAGCTCGAGCTCGCGCCCGATCAAGGGGTCGAAGCCGCTCTGGGCGGCGATGGCGGTGAGATCTCGGCCGTACTCGGAGAGGAACGGCAGCTCCTTCTTCTGCTGCGAGGCGTCGCGCTCCTTGGCGATGGCCAGGACCTCCTCGCGCACCGTGTACGCGTCGAGGCCGTGCTGCACGAGAATGCGCTGAGCGAGAGAGCCCTCGACGCGCAGCACGCCGATCAGCAGATGCTCGGAGCCGACGGTCTGGTGGAGCATGCTCTCCGCCTCGTGCGAGGCGTAGGCGAGGATCTTCTTCGACTCCTCCGAGAGGGGCAGCTCGGCGGTCGACGAGATGCGCTCGACGAAGACTCGCTCGCCTTCGATCTCCCGCCGGATCTCGTCGGGCTTGATGTGAAATCGGCGGAAGAGCTCGTTGACCATCTCTTCGCCTTCCCGCAGAACGCCGAGCAGGACGTGCTCCGACTCGATGACGCGGCTGCCCAGCTTGCTCGCCTCGTAGCGCGCAAAGAACAGCGCGCGACGGGCCTTCTCGTTGTATTTCTCGAACATGGGACGTATCTCCCCGGCGCGGCCGACGGACAGCGAGCCGAGGCCGTGCGCCGTCTGCCAGTTTACCCGAGTCGCTCGACGTCGGCAGAACCGGCCCCACGCGCCGCCGTCAGATCGTGGGCCGGGTCGTGGGCCACCGGCTGCACCACGCCGCCATCGAGGCGCAGCACCAGGTCGCAGCGACGGGCGATCTCCGGGTTGTGGGTCACCAGCACTGCCGTGGTGCCGTGGCGATGCTGCAAGTCCTCGAACAGCTGCAACACCACTTCGCCGCTCGCGGGATCGAGGTTGCCGGTGGGCTCGTCGGCCAGCAGCAGGGGCGGGCGCAGCAACAGCGCCCGGCAGAGGGCGACGCGTTGCTGCTCGCCGCCTGACAACTGGCTCGGGAAGTGGTCCCGACGATCCGCCAGCCCGACCTCGTCGAGCAGCTCGCGAGCGCGCGCCTCGCACTGCCGACGCGGCTGGCCGGCGATCCGGCCCGGCATCATGACGTTCTCGAGAGCGTCGAAATCGGCCAGCAGCTGGTGGAACTGGAAGACGAAGCCGACCGTCCGGTTGCGAAACGCCGCCAGCGCCTCCGGGCTCAGGTCGGCGAGGACGGTGTCGCCGACCCGCACGCTGCCGGCGTCGGGGCGATCGAGCCCGCCGAGGAGGTGGAGCAACGTCGACTTGCCCGAGCCCGACGGCCCGACGACCGCCACCAGCGCGCCCGCCGGCACCTCGAGGTCGACGCCACGCAGCACCGGCACGTCGCGGGCGCCGTCACGGTAGACGCGCACCAGACCGTGGGCCGAGACCGCGACGCTCACCGGCGGAGCGCCTCGACGGGATCGAGCACGGTGACGCGATCGGCGCCCCAGGCGGCGCAGAGCAGAGTGAGGGTCAGCGTCACGCCGAGCACCGCCAGCAGGTCCCTGCCCTCCACCGCGAAGGGCACGTGCTGAAGAAAGTAGGCGTCGCCGGGCAGCGGCAGGACTTGATAGCGGTCGAGCACCCAGGCCGCCGCCACGCCGACGACTCCGCCGCCCAGAGCGCCACCGATGCCGAGCGCGGCGCCCAGCCAGAGAAAGGCCCGTCGGAGCATCCGTGGCGTGGCACCCATGGCGGCCAAAATGCCGAGCTCAGCGCGCTTGTTGGCGATGATCAGGGCGAGGTCGGAGACGAGGGCCAGGGCCGCCACCAGGACGATCAGGGCGACGGCGAGGAAGGCCATCGTCTTCTCGAGGGCAAGGGCGAAGAACAGGGGACGGTTGAGCTCCTGCCACGAGCGCACCACCGCGCCGGCCGGCAGGATCGCAGGCAGATCAGCCGCGACGCGCAACGCGCGATCGAGGTCGACCGTGTCGACCACCAGCCGCCGCCCGGCGTCACCCAGCAGGGCGACGGCGGCGTCCATCGGCAGGGCGATGCGGGTCTCCTGCTCCGTCCGCCCGCTGTGAAAGGTGCCCACCAACAGCAGCCGACGGCTGCGCGGCTGCGGCCCGAGGGGGCCGAGGGTCGAACGTGGCGACACCACCTCCAAGGTCGCTCCGGGGTCGAGACCCCAGGCGGTGGCCAGACGCTCGCCGATGTAGAGACCCGGGGCGCGGCTGATCGGCGCCGGAAAGAAGCGCGGCAGCTCGCCCGCGTAGCCCACCAGCTCGGCCGGTTGGGCGCGCGAGCCGGCGAGCAGCCAGCCCCGCCCGCGGACGACCTCCTGCACGCCCGTGACACCGGGCAGAGCGGCCAGACGCTGCGCCAGGCTCGCCCGCGCCGCCGCGTCGGTGGTGGCCGGCAGCTCGACCTCGATCGCGGGCGTGCGCGCCAGGACTTCCCCCTTGAGCGCCCGCTGGAAACCTGCCAGCGCGCCCAGTACCAGCACCAGGGCGGCGACGCCGAGGGCGATGCCACCAGCGGCCACCGCCGAGAGGAAGCTGGCAAAGGCGTCGCGGCGGGTGCTGCGCAGGTAGCGCCGGGCAAGCAGCAGGGGGAAAGACAGCTCCATCAGACCGGCGCTGGCACCTCGGGCCGCAACAGCGGGAACAGGATGACGTCGCGGATCGACGGCACGTCGGCGAACAGCATGGTCAGACGGTCGATGCCGACGCCTTCACCACCGGTCGGCGGCAGACCATGCTCGAGGGCGCGGACGTAGTCGTGGTCGTAGGCGTGGGCCTCGGCGTCACCCGCAGCCTTGGCCGCCAGCTGCTCGCGGAAGCGCTCGGCCTGGACGTCGGGGTCGTTCAGCTCGGTGAACCCGTTCGCGATCTCCATGCCGCCGAGGTAGAGCTCGAAGCGCTCGGTGAAACGCAGGTCGTCGGGCCGCTGCTTGGACAGCGGTGACACATCGGTCGGGTGGTCGGTGACGAAGGTCGGCTGGATGAGGTGCGGCTCGGCCAGGGCCTCGAACAGCGCCATCAGCAGATGACCGTAGGTGCGCGCCGGCGGCAGGGCGATGCCCCGCTCGACGAAGATCGCCAGCAGGTCCTCGCTGCGCTCGAGCAGCTCCGCCGGCACGCCGCCCCAGCGCGTGATCCCCTCGCGAATCGTCACCCGCTCGAAGCTGCCGGCGAGCTCGAGCGGCTCGCCCTTCCAGCGCAGCGTTGGCGCCCCATGAATGACGGTCGCCAGCTCGCGCAGCATCGCCTCGGTGAGGTCCATGAGCTGGCGGTAGTCGAGGTAGGCGCCGTAGAACTCCAGCATCGTGAACTCGGGATTGTGCTGGGTCGAGATCCCCTCGTTGCGGAAGTTGCGGTTGATCTCGTACACCCGATGCAGGCCGCCGACCACCAGACGCTTGAGGTACAGCTCGGGGGCGATCCGCAGGTAAAGGTCGATGTCGAGGGCGTTGTGGTGGGTCTTGAACGGCCGCGCCGCGGCGCCGCCGGCGATCGACTGCATCATCGGCGTCTCGACCTCCAGAAACCCTCGCGCCTCGAGGAACTGGCGGATGCCGCGCACGATCGCCGCCCGGATCTCGAACACCCGCCGGCTCTCGGGGTTGACGACGAGGTCGAGGTAGCGCTGGCGGTAGCGCACCTCGACGTCGGCCAGCCCGTGCCACTTCTCGGGCAGCGGGCGCAGGGACTTGGCCAACATCGTCAAGCTGGTGGCCATGATCGACAGCTCACCGGTGCGGCTGCGGATGAGCGGCCCCTCGACCCCCAGATAGTCTCCGAGGTCGAGATTCTCCAGCACGGTGGCGGACGCCGCCGGGAGCTCGTCACGGCGGATCATCACCTGCAGCTTGGCCCGGCCGTCGTGGAGGTCGACGAAGGCAGTCTTGCTCTTGCGAATCGCCCGCACCCGACCCGGCACGCGGAGGGTCAGGCCGGCGGCGGCGAGCTCTTCCGCCGTCCGCTCGCCGTAGCGCTCGTGGACAGCGGCCGGCTCGAGGTCGAGCGGGAAACGATGGGGAAACGCGGGGAGGCCGGCGTCCTCGAGGGCCTCGCGCTTGCGGCGGCGATTCTGAATCTGGTCGTCGAGCTCGGACATGAGATTTGGATGGCGGCCAGAAGGGGGCCGCGAACGCCGAACGATAACAGCCTGAGCGACCCAGCGCGGCCTGGCGCGGTCGCCACTCCTGCTACCATTTGTCTTTCACCAGCGAGGCTCTTCGCTCATGAATCATCTCGTCGCCGAGCTCGACGCCGCCGTCGCGGCCTGGGACCAACGCGGTTGGCCACGTCCGCAAGTCATGCTGGTTTCCGGCTCGGGCCTTTCGGTCGACCTTTATCCGCCAGTCGCCGGGCTGCCGCTGGCGGAGCTCCTGCCCTTTCCGATCCACCAGATCGAGGGCCATCCCCATCGCTGCGAGCTCATCGAGCCGACGCCGGGTCGGTTCGTGTTCTACCTGCGTGGCCGCATCCACGCCTACCAGGGTCACACCCCGGCCGAGGTGGTGTTTCCGATCCGCCTCGCCGCCCTGCTCGGCGCCAAGACGCTGGTGATGTCCAACGCGGCCGGCGGCATCCGTGCCGACCTCAGGCCCGGCAACCTCGTCGCCCTGGCCGATCACCTCAACCTCACCGGCCTGAGCCCTCTCACCGGCCAGCCGCCCGCCGCCTGGGGGCCGCGCTTCCCCGACATGAACGAAGCCTACGACCACGACCTGCGGCTGCTCGTCCACGAACACGCGCGGGCCCTGGGGATTCACCTCGGCGAGGGGATCTATGGCGGCCTTGCCGGACCGGCCTACGAGACGCCGGCCGAGATCCGCATGATGCGCCACCTCGGTGCGGACCTCACCGGCATGTCGACCGTGCTCGAGGTCATCGCTGCCCGCCACATGGGCCTGCGCTGCCTGGCCTTCTCGCTGGTCACCAACCTCGCCGCCGGCACCGGCCCGACGCCGCTCGACCACAACGAGGTGATGGCCGCCGGCCAGGCTGCGGCGGGAGAGGTCACTCGGCTGTTGAAGAGTCTGCTGGCGGACCCGGGTCTGGTCTGACCGACGTCGGGCCCGGCCCGGCCACCGAGTCGGCTCGCGACGCCTCGACTTCAGCGACGAATTGGATCATCGCCTCGAGCATCTCGAGTCGCTGGGCAGGGGTCGCCGCCATTTCGTCTGCCAGCTGCGCCCGCCGCAGACCCTCGTAGGTTCCCAACTCCCAGCTGGCATCGGGGTGGATCACTGGGCAGCTCCTTGCTCGCGCTGGCCACGGATGGCCTCGAGAACCTCGACGTCCAACAGGTCCTGCGGGCGACCCGCCTCGCGCTTGATCGAGATCAGGTCCTCGAGCCCGACCACCCTGACGGTGGAGTGGCCGAGCGGCACCAGCTTCGACCGTGCAAAGAGCTCCTCGAACGGACGCGGCGAGCGCACGAACACGTCGACCACGCGCAACGGATTGGCGAGGTCGTGCAGGGAGAAGACCACCATGTTCTTCTCCTTGATCCACAACTCTCGCTGTGAGGAATCCGCAAATGCCTCCGCGGGGACCGGGACCTTCGGCACGAACCCCTGCGCGTTGAGCGCCTGCATAGCCCGACGCGCAGCCTCAGGCTCGAGATCGATCACCAGGTCGAGGTCCTTGGTGAAGCGCACATGGCCGTGCAAGAGGACCGCCACCCCACCAACGACGAGATAGCGGACGCCGGCTTCGTTCAGGGCATCGAAGATGGGGCTGAACATGGCCACCCGTTGATCCTACTCCCCTGGCGCTTACCTGGTTCCGCGCCCACCTGGTTCCTACCCGCGCCGACCGAACCGACGTTCGAGATCGGAGTCGGTCAGCTGGAGCACAACCGGCCGTCCGTGCGGGCAGGCATAGGGTTGCTCGGCTGCAAAGAGCTCCCCGATCAAGCTCTGCATCTCGGACAGACCGAGCGGATGGTGCATCTTGACCGCTGCCTTGCATGCCAGGCTGGCGGCCAGCGCCTCGAGAAGGGCACGCCGCAGGCCGGTGCCGTCGCCGGTTTCGCTGCGCACCTCGGACGCCAGGCGAACCAGCAAAGCCTCCGCTTCCTCGGTCGACAGCATCGCCGGGATCGCCGACAGGCCGAGCGTACCGCCCGACATCGGCACCAGCTCGAAGCCGCAGGTGGCGAGCGCCGGCGCCAGCTCCTCGAGCCGCAGGCGCTCGGTAGCGGCCAGCTCGAGGAACACCGGGCTGATGAGGTGCTGGCTGGGCGTCGACTCGGCCAGCAGGGCGCGCCGCACTCGTTCGTAGAGGATCCGCTCGTGGGCCACGTGCTGATCGATCAGGTAGAGCCCGTCGGGACCCTCGAGCAGAATCAGTGTGCCCTTGTACTGGCCGAGGACGCGGAACGGGCGCACCTCGCCGAAGCGACCCGACAGCGGGCTGCTGCCGGCATGCGGCGGCGCGAACGTCGCGATCGGCAGGCGCTCATCGCCGCGCCAGGGCACGTCCAGCGCCGCAACTGGCGGAGTGTCGCCGGTTGCCTCGCGCACCTCCGAGGCCGCGGACGGCGCTCCCCAACTCGCGCTCGGAGTGCCAAACGGCCGCCACGACACCGGTACCGGATCGCGACTGGAGACGGATCCGCTGCTCGACCCGCCCTGCCATGCCAGCGGCGCGCCGAGCTCGCCACGCGGGGCGCGCAAACCCGCCGCCTCCTCACCGCGGGCGTGCTCGAGGCCGGCCCGGAATCGACTGTACAGGCGGTCGAGGATCGCCGGCTCGCGAAAGCGCACCTCCGCCTTCTGCGGGTGAACGTTGACGTCGACCTCCTCGGGCGGTAGGTCGAGGAACAGGAAGAGGGCCGGAAAGTCCTCGCTTCGCCACTCGTCGCGCACCGCGCGGTAGAAGGCGGCGAGGATCTGGCGGTCGCGCAGCAGGCGACGGTTGACGAAGGTGAACGAGCGCCGACCGCGGGCCGTGCTCGGCCGGCCGATGAAGCCGAGGATCTCCTCGCCGCCACCGGCCCCTCCGGGAAGGGCCACCAGCTGGTCGGCCAGCGCCCCGAACACCTGGCGCACGCGCTCGCGCAGCGCCGCCTCGCCGGTGGCCCGCGCGGCGGGCGCCTCGAGGAGCAGCCGCCCCTCGTGGCGCACGACGATGCTCACCTCCGGCCGCGCCAAGATGTAGCCCTGCGCCACCTCGAGCGCACGTCGCAGCTCGGTCTGGCCGCTCTTCAGGAACTTGGCCCGCGCCGGCACGTTCCAGAACAGCGAGCGCACCTCGACCGTCGTGCCGCGCGGCCGCGTCGCCGGTTCGGCGACCCGGATTCGCCCACCCTCGACGCGCACCCGCGTCCCCACCCCTGGCTCCTCGGCGGTCAGCACCTCGACCTTGGCTACCGAGGCAATCGACGCCAGCGCCTCGCCGCGGAACCCGAGGGTGCCGATACGCTCGAGGTCGTCGAAGCTCAGGATCTTGCTGGTGGCATGCCGGTCGAAGGCGAGGAGGGCGTCATCGCTGCCCATGCCGCTGCCGTCGTCGACGAGACGAATCAGCCGTCGACCGCCGCCCTCGAGGTCGATCTCGACTCGGGTGGCACCCGCGTCCAGGGCATTCTCGAGCAGCTCCTTGACCACCGACGCCGGTCGCTCCACCACCTCGCCGGCGGCGATCTGGCTGACCAGCGGGTCGGGCAGGATGTGAATGCGCGACACGCTCCCATCCTACCCGTTGGCCGAGAACATCAGGCCGTCTCGTCTCCCGCGTAACCCAACGCCGCCCGGGCCGCCGCCAGGCGGGCAATCGGCACTCGGTAGGGCGAGCAACTGACGTAGTCGAGGCCGACCTTGGCGAAGAAGGCGACCGACGACGGCTCACCGCCGTGCTCGCCGCAGACGCCGACCTTGAGGTTCGGCTTCACCGACCGGCCGCGCTGGGTGGCGATCTCGACCAACTGGCCGACGCCCTCCTGGTCGAGGCGCTCGAACGGGTCGTGCGGCAGCAGCTTGCCGTCGAGGTAGGGCTGCAGGAACTGGCCGATGTCGTCGCGCGAGAACCCGTACGTCATCTGCGTCAGGTCATTGGTGCCGAACGAGAAGAAGTCGGCCCACTTGGCGATCTTGTCGGCCACCAGGGCCGCCCGCGGCACCTCGATCATCGTCCCGATGTGGAGGTCGAGGCTGGCCACTCCCAGCTCGGCCTGAATGCGGGCGACGATCGTCTCGGTGCGGCCGCGCAGGTGGATCATCTCCTGCTCGGTGCCGACCAGCGGCATCATGATTTCGACCACCGGGTGGCCGCCCGCCTTCACCCGCGCGCAGGCGGCGCGGACGATGGCCTCGATCTGCATGTCGTAGATCGCGGGATGGGTGATGCCCAGGCGACAGCCGCGATGGCCGAGCATCGGATTGAACTCGTGCAGCGACGCCACCTTGTCGGCGACCCGGCCCGGCGTCACCCCCATCTGCACCGCCAAGGCGTCGATCGCCTCCTGCTCGTGGGGCAGGAACTCGTGCAGCGGCGGGTCGAGCAGCCGGATGTTCACCGGCATGCCGTCGAGCACTTCGAGGATGCCTTCGAAGTCGCCCTGCTGCATCGGCAGCAAGTGGGCCAGCGCCTTGGCCTGCTCCGCCTCGCTGTCGGCGAGGATCATGTGACGCACCCAGGCGATCCGATCCTCGGCGAAGAACATGTGCTCGGTGCGGCAGAGACCGATGCCCTGGGCGCCGAAGGCCTTGGCCACCCGCGCGTCGTGCGGCGTGTCGGCGTTGGTGCGCACCGCGAGCTTGCGCTCGGCGTCGGCCCAGGTCAGCAGCTGCCGGTACATCTCGACGAGCTCCGGATGCAGCGCCTCCTTGCCCTCGACGACGACGCGCACGACCTCCGACGGCCGCGGCGCCAGCGAGCCCATGATCACCTCGCCGGTGGAGCCGTCGATCGACAGCGCATCGCCCTCATGCAGCAGGTGAGCACCAGCCCGCACCTCGCCGCTCTCCTCGTCGACCAGCAGCGCGCCGGCGCCGACGATGCAGGGCTTGCCGAGGCCGCGGGCGACCACCGCGGCGTGCGAAGTCATGCCGCCGCGGGAGGTCAGGATGCCAGCCGAGGCGTGCATGCCGACGATGTCCTCCGGCGACGTTTCGTCGCGCACCAGGATCACCGGGCCGCTCGCCGCCATCTCGGCCGCCCGCTCGGCGGTCAGCGCGATGCGACCGCTGGCGGCGCCGGGACCCGCCGGCAGTCCCTTGGCGAGCAGTCGTCCGCCCGCCACCGCCCCGTCCTTCTCCGCCGGGTCGAAGATCGGCGCCAGCAGCTGCAGCAGTTGCGACGGCTGCACCCGCTTCAGGGCCTCGCGGCTGTCGATCAGCCCCTCGGCCACCATGTCGACGGCGATCTTGACCGACGCCAGGCCGGTCCGCTTGCCGTTGCGCGTCTGCAACATGTAGAGCCGATCGGCCTCGATCGTGAACTCGACGTCCTGCATGTTGTGGAAGTGCTTCTCGAGCGTGGCCGCGACCTCGCGCAGTTGGGCGTGGGCTTGCGGAAACGAGGCACCCAGGCCGGGCGTGCCGCTGATCTCCTGCGGCGTGCGGATGCCGGCGACCACGTCCTCGCCCTGGGCGTTGATCAGGAACTCGCCGTAGAGCTCCTTCTTCCCGGTCGACGGGTTGCGGGTGAAGGCGACGCCGGTGGCGCAGTCGTTGCCACGGTTGCCGAACACCATGGCCTGCACGTTGACCGCCGTGCCGTAGGTCTCCGGCACCCCGTAGAGCCGCCGATACTCCTTGGCCCGCTTGTTGTTCCAGCTCTCGAAGACGGCGCCGATGGCGCCCCACAGCTGCTGCCAGGGGTCCTGGGGGAAGGGCTTGCCGTGGGCGGCCAGAATCTCCTCGTAGGTCTTGATCAGCTCGTCGAGCGCGGCCGGCGTCAGCTCGGCGTCGGTCTTCACCCCCAGCTTCTCGCGAGCCGCCTTGATCGCCTTCTCGAAGCCCTCCTTGGGCACGTCGAGAACCACGCCGCCGTACATCAGAAGCAGGCGGCGGTAGCTGTCGCGGATCCAGAATGGGTTGACACCCTGGGCGGCCTGGGCGGCCACGACCTGGTCGTTCAGGCCGATGTTGAGGACGGTGTCCATCATGCCGGGCATCGAGACCGGCGCGCCCGAGCGGCAGGACAGCAGCAGCGGGTTCTCGGGGTCACCGAAACGCCGGCCCAGCTGCGCCTCGACGCTCGCCAAGCTCGCGCGCACCTCGGCCTCGAGGCTGGCGGGATAGGCGCCGGCGTGCTGCTGGAAGTGGGTGCAGACCTCGGTGGTGATGGTGAAACCGGGCGGCACGGGCAGACCGATCCGGCTCATCTCCGCCAGCCCTGCGCCCTTGCCACCAAGCAGCAACTTCTGATCGCCGCTGCCCTCGGCACCGTCGATCCCGAAGGTGTAGACGTATTTGTTGGCCATGCGCTGTCTCCACGACGCGCCCCGGCGCCGGCTTGGCGGCGGGTCGGTTCAGTCGAACGCTATGAGCGCAAGGGGCTCGCGCGCCCCGCCCGCTGGGACGGCGCGACCCCCTGCCCTTCCGCGCCATGGCCGAGAGGTCCGTTAGGCCGTCTTGTCGATCACCATCTCGGTGAGCCGCGCGGTGCGCGCCACGACCCGGCCAATTGCTTGCAACAGGGCCAGGCGATTCTGCCGGAGATCGAGGTCCTCGTCCATCACCAGAATGTCGACGAAGAAGCGGTCCAGAGTGTCGGCGAACGCTGCCACCCGCTCGAAAGCGGCGCCGTAGTCGCGCGCCTCGACGGCCGTCTCGACGGCCCCTGCGAGCTCGCCGTAGGCCGCATGGAGCGCCTGCTCGGCGGGCTCGCGCAGAAGCACGGCCCGCACCTCCGCCGGCGCTGCGTCGCGGGTGATGTTGGCGATGCGCTTGGCGGCCTGGATGACGCTCAGGAAGCGAGCCTCGCCGCGCACGTCGTGCAGCGCCTGGACGCGGGCCAGGAGGTCCGGCACGTTCTGACCGCCGACGCCCAGCGCGGCCTCGATCTCGTCGTAGGCGAACCCGCGCAGGCCGAGCAGGTGACGGATCCGGTCGTGCATGAACGGCCGGAGAGTCGCCAGAACCTCGGCCGCTCGCTCATCGGTCGAGCGCTCGGCCGGTGTCAGGACGGTGCCGTAGAGCCCGACCGCACGGCGCACCGCCGCTTCCCAGTCGAGCGTGAGGTCGCCCTCGAGCAGGAGCTGGACGGCCGCCTGCGCGGCGCGGCGCAGGCCGAACGGATCCTTGCTGCCCGACGGCACGAGTCCGAGACCGAACATGCCCGCGAGGGTGTCGAGACGGTCCGCGAGGCCGACGACGCGGCCGACGCGGGTGCGCGGGATCGCGTCGCCGGTGGCCGCCGGCTGGTACTGGTCGTAGATCGCCTGCCAGACCTCCGCGCGGTGGCCGTCCTCGCGAGCATAGACGCCGCCGATGCGGCCTTGCAGAGAGGTGAATTCGCGGACCATGTCGGTGGTGAGGTCGACCTTGAGGAGCTCCGCCGCGGTGGTGGCGTCGCCGACCAGGTCCACCCAGCCGAGGTGGTGACAGATCCAAGAGGCGAGAGCGACCAGGCGCTCGGTCTTGGCGCCGTAGCTGCCCAGCTTCTCCTGGAACGTCAGCTGGTCGAGCCGCCCGCGGCGCTCGCTCAAGGTGCCGCGACGATCCTCCTGGTAGAAGAAGCGGGCGTCGGCGAGGCGCGCGGCGACCACCCACTCGTTGCCGGAGCGGACGCGGCCAATGGGGTCGTCCGCGCGGTCCATGACCGTCAGGAACATCGGCAACAAGTTGCCGTCACCATCGACCGCCGTCAGCGCGCTCTGGTGATCGCGCAGGCTCTCGGTGAGCACCTCGCGCGGCACCGCCAGGAAGTTGCCGTCGAAGGTCCCCTCCATGACGCCCGGGATCTCGCAGATCGCCGCCAGCTTGCTCAGCAGCTCCGCGTCCTCGACCAAGCTGCCGCCGGCGGCGGCGGCGCGTGTCGCCATCCCGGCGGCCAGACGCCGCCGACGCTCGGCCGCGTCCACCTCGATGCCGAGCGCCGCCAGGCGACGGCGGTAGTCGGCGCCGCCGATGACGTCGAACGGGGCTGGCGAAAGCGTTGCGTGGCCGGCGGTGGTCCGACCGCTGGCGATGCCGAACAGCTCGAAGGGCACCACCTCGTCACCAAAAAGGGCGACGATGCCATGGATCGGGCGCACCCAAGGCCCGATGCCTCTCCCCCACTTCATGGTCTTCGCCCAGCCGATCTGCCGCAGCACCCGCGGCAGGATCTCGGCGAGAACGGCAAGCGTCGGCTGACCGGCGATCTGTTTGCTGGCCGCCAGGTACTCACCGCGTTCCGTTTGCACCCGCCTGAGCGCCGCCGGCTCGAGCCCGACCCGCTTGGCGAAGCCGAGCAACGCTTGAGTTGGTTGGCCGTCGCGGAAAGCGGCCGACACCGGCGGGCCGGTCACCTCCTCGACGCGATCAGGCTCCCGCGTCGCCAGCGCCCTGAGCTCGAGCACCAGCCGCCGGGGAGTGAATCCGGTCACCACCTCGGCCGGGGTCAGGCCGCGGGCCATCAGCTCCTCGAACACCCGGGTCGCCAGCTCCTTGGTCGCGGGCTCGAGCATCCGCGCGGGAATCTCCTCGGCCCGCACCTCGAGCAGGAGGTCGGCGAGCAGCAGGTCGGCGGTCTGACGCGGATCAACCATGGGCCACCTCCGTCCCTGCCGAGGGGTCCTTGGGCAACAGCGGGAAACCCTGACGCTCGCGGCTGGCCAGGTATTCCTTGGCGCAGGTAATGGCGAGGTCGCGCACCCGCTTCATCAAGCCGACGCGCTCGGTGACCGAGACCGCGCCGCGGGCGTCGAGGACGTTGAACAGGTGCGAGCACTTGAGGGCATTCTCGTAGGCCGGCAGCACCAGGGCAGCATCGAGGCAACGACGCGCCTCGCGCTCGTGCCCGTCGAAGCTCTGTTGCAGGAAGGCGATGTCGGCAAGCTCGAAGTAGTAGGTCGAGAACTCGCGCTCCTCCTGCTGGCGGACCTGGCCGTAGTTGACGCCGCCCGGCACCCAGGCAATGTCGTAGATCGACTGCTTGAGACCGAGGAACATGGTGATGCGCTCGAGGCCATAGGTGATTTCGGCGCTACAGGCCGGCAGCTCGATGCCGCCCGCCTGCTGGAAGTAGGTGAACTGGGTGATCTCCATGCCGTCGAGCATCACCTGCCAGCCGACCCCCCAGGCACCGAGCGTCGGTGCCTCCCAGTTGTCCTCCTCGAAGCGCAGGTCGTGCACGGCGAGGTCGATGCCGATTGCCTCCAGGCTCTTGACGTAGAGCTGCTGGATGTCGGGCGGATTGGGCTTCAGGATGACCTGGAACTGGTAGTGCTTGTAGAGGCGGAACGGGTTCTCGCCGTAGCGCCCGTCGGCCGGCCGCCGCGACGGCTGCACGTAGGCCACGCGCCACGGCTCGGGCCCCAGCACGCGCAAGAAGGTGTCGGGCGCCATGGTGCCGGCGCCGACCTCGAGGTCGTAGGGTTGCTGCAACACACAGCCCTGCTGCGCCCAGTATTCGGACAGGCGCAGGATGAGCTCTTGGAACGTCTGCATGGTTTCTCCAGTCAGGCCACGTCCGAGCTCGCAAGCCCGACCGTGGCGCGCGCCGCGGGCCGAGGACTCTACAGCGCCGAGGTAAGGAGCGAGAAGCCCTCCCGAGCCCCCACCCGCTTGTCGAAGCTGTAGCTCGTGCGCGCGCCGGCAGCGAGGCCGCGTGCCCCGATCAGACAGTCCGAGAGGTCGGCACGGCCGTCCCTGAAGGCGGCCAGCGCCCGATCGACGACCTCCCTGCTCTCGAACACGATGGGTCGGCGATCGAGCAGGGCCTGGCAGGCGGCCTCGACATCCCGTCGCTCGGCCTGGTAGCAGCTGGTCAAGACCCACTCGATCTCGCACAACGCTGCGTCGGTGACGAGACACGTCTCGTCGGCGAGCAGCGCAGCCGCCAAGACTCCGCGCGCCGCCGCGACCTGCCCCGGATCGTCGTCAACCAGCAGCCGGACAACGACATTGGTGTCGAGGCCGATCAACGCGCGGCCTTGCCGTCGAGGCTTCGAAAGCGAAGAGCCACCGCGTCATGCATCTCCTCGACCGAAACTGGCTGCGGCTTCGCAAGGTGGGCCAGGCGTCCGATCAGGGGATCCCGGCGGACATCGGTCTCGAACTCGAGCCGCAGGTTGCCCTCGCCATCGACCTCGAAACGCAGGCGGTCACCCTGACGCAGCCCCATGCGCTCGCGGATCTCGATCGGAATGGTGATCTGGCCTTTCGACGTCAGGGTAGCGGCAGCCATGGTCGCGCCTCCTTACTCTGACGGAAAAGTAGCACGCAAGGTAAGGCCGAGACTACCCCGACTCGAACCGACCGAGGGTCTCGCGCATCATCGTGTAGCTCTTGAGCTCGTGCCCCAGGAAGTGGCGACGCACCCGGCCGTGCAGGGCCTCGAGCTCGCGGCGGATGGCGAGCGGCGGCGGCGCGGCGGCGATTTCGGCCGGGCTACCACGAGCGATGCGCAGCAGGAAGGCAACCGCCTCGGGGGACACCGGCAGTGCCGACGGATCGCTGCGCGCACACTCGCGGCAGATGAGGTCGGCATCACCGGCGAGGGCGGCGCCGACCGACACCAGCGACTGGCCGCAGCGCGGGCACTCCCGAGGCGGCGGAAAGATGCCCTCGAGACGCAGGATCCAGGCCTCGACGTAGCGCGCGACGGTATCGCGATCGGCACCGGCGGCCAACGCCTCGAGCGCGGCGTCGAGCAGCCGCGACAGGCGCTCGGCAGGCTCGTTCTCCTGGGCAAACGCCGCGGCGTGGTCCGCCAGGTAGCTCGCCAACAGAATGCCCTCGAGATCCTCGAGCAGGAAGCCGGCGGGCCGCACCAGCTCGGCGTCGCGAATGCGCACGAGGTCGCGCCCCTCCTTCTCGAACCAGGTGATGCTGACCTTGGCCAGGGGTTGGAGGATGCCGCCGAAGCGACTGAAGCGGCGACGGGCGCCCTGTGCCACGCCGCGCTTGCGCCCGTGCTCGCGGCTCAGGAAGGTGACCAGGCGGTCGCGTTCCTGAAAGTCGCTGGTCTCGAGAACCAGCGCCTCGGCGGTGAGCAGCCGCATGCCGGCCTCAGCCGACCAGGTGGTGGATCAGCAGCGACGCCAGCGTGAAGTAGATCGAGATGCCGATGATCTCGTTGCTGGTGGTGATCAGCGGCCCGGCGGCGACCGCCGGATCGAGGCCCAGCCGCGCAAACAGCAGCGGCATCCCGGCCCCCGTCATCGTCGCCACCAACATCGCCGCGAAGAGCGACAACCCGACCACCAGGCCATAGCGCGCGTCGCGCTCGAGCACGGTGGCGGCGACCGCCACCAACAGGCCGCACGCCAAGCCGAGCAGCAGCCCGAGCTTGAGCTGTTGCCAGAGGAACCGTCGCCGGCCACCCTCGCCGGGCACGATGCGACCGCTGGCCAGGCCACGAACGGCAATCGTCGAGGTCTGGCCGGCGAGGCTGCTGCCCAGGCCCATGATCACGGGCACGAAGGTGAGCAGCACCAGGGCCTGGCCGAACGAGCCCTGGAAGCGGTAGAGCACGACGCCACAGAGGGTGAGCGCGGCCAGGTTGAACAGCAGCCAGGGCAGGCGGATGCGCGCAACGGTGAACGGCCGATCGCCGTGCAGGAGCTCGTCGTCGCTCGACCCGACCATCTTCATCGCATCCTCGTTGGCTTCCTCCTTGACCACGTCGAGGATGTCGTCGACGGTGACGATGCCGAGCAGGCGGTTGTCGAGGTCGACCACCGGCACCGCCAGCAGGTCGTAGCGGCTGGCCAGCCTCGCCACCTCCTCCTGCTCGGTGTCGGCGGTCACCTTGATCACCGCCCGGTTCATGATCTCGCCGAGGGTGCGGTTGGGGGTCGACAGCAGAAGCTGTCGCAGCGAGGTGACGCCGACCAGGCGGCTCTCGGCGTCGACGACGTAGAGATAGAAGATCATCTCGACGTCGGCTGCCTCCTGGATAGCGGCGACTGCCGCACGGGCGGTGGTGGACTCGGGCAGGGCGAAGAGCTCCGAGTCCATGATCCGGCCGGCGGTGTAGCCGTCGTAGGTGAGCTGCGACTGGACGTCCTCGAGGTTCTTGAGGTCGACGATGCCGAGCACCTTGGCGTGGAGCTCCGACGGCAGGGTGTCGACCACGAACACCGCGTCGTCGACCGCCATGCGCTCGAGCACGGCGGCGATCTCCGGCGGCTCCAGACGCTCGAGGAGGGTCACCCGCTCAGCCGGGTCGAGCTCGACCAGAACCTCGCCAGAGGCGTCGGGATAGTCCGCGAGGAGGAGACGGAAGACGTCGAGCTGCTCGGCCGGCGTCAGGCCGCGCAGGATGACGGCGACGTCCTCCGGCCGCGCCTTGGCCAGCAGCTTCGACAGATTGGCGCGCGCGCCGCGCCGGACGAACTTGCGCAGGGTGTCGGCGAGGAGCTCGGCCCGTCGGGTTGGCTGGCTCGCGCCTGGGTTCTGATGGGTGGGCGCCGGTCCGGACACCCCCCGATGCTACGTCACGAGCTGGTCAGCGCGTAGACCACCCGGCCCAGCAGCCGATTGAGCGGATTGGTCCGCGCCAGAAAGGGAATCGGCGGCCGGCGCCGCTTGCCCATCTGCTGCTGGAGGATCAGCAGGCCCGTGGCCTCGGGCTCGATCGTCAGGCCACGTTCGACGGTCGCCACCGCCTGCTTCTTCTCCCCCATCAGCAACAGCACGCGCGCCAGGTTGAGGTAGTTCTCCACCTCGTAGAACTCGAGCTTGAGCGCGTGCTCACACAGCCGCAGGCCCTCGGAGAGCCGGCCGTCGCGCTGGGCGACGCCGAGCCCGAGGTAGGAGTAGAAGAGACTCGGCAGGTTGGTCTTGTCGGGGTAGGCCGCCGACACCTGCGTGAGGTAGCTCAGACCGAGATCCCAGCTGCCGATCCGGCAGTGCTCGATGCCGAGCTGAATCGCCCCACCGACCTTCGAGATCGTGGCAGCGGCTCCGGACACCTGACGCGGCTGGGTCATGGCAACTCATGCATTGTAAGCGATATGTGGCATCCCGGTATGAACCCGCCGCCGCGGCGCCTCAGTCTTCTGGCTCGTCGTCGCTCGGGTCGGCGCTCAAATCCGTCCGCAGGTCGCGGTCGAGCTCCGAGAGCACCTGGGGATCCTCGCGCCAGCCCGGCTCGTGGCGCACGTTCAAGGCCAGGTAAACCTGCCGCCCCAGGAACTCCTCGAGATCCACCCGCGCCGCGGTGCCGATGGCCTTGATCATCGACCCCTGCTTGCCGATCAGGATCCCCTTCTGTCCCGGCCGGTCGACCAGGATCGAGGCGTGCAGCCGGAGCAGGGCGCCATCCTCCTCCCAGCGCTCGATCACCACCGCGGTGCTGAACGGCAGCTCGTCCCGGGTCGCCGCCAGCACCTTCTCGCGAATCCGCTCGGCCACCAGGAAGCGCTCGGGCTGCGTCGTCAGCAGCTCGGCGTCGTAGCGCGGGGGCCCCTCCGGCAAGTAACGCCAGAGCACCTCGAGGAGGCGATCACAGCCATCGCCGCCGGCCGCCGACACCGGCACGATCTCGGCGAACAGGCCCTGCTCGGCGTAGGCGGCGATGCGCGGCAGGAGACGGTTCTTTTTCACTAGGTCGATCTTGTTGAGGACCAGGATGCGCGGCACGTCGACCTGGCCGACGAGGTCGAGGAGGAAGGTCTCGCCGCCTCCCGGGGCCTCGCTGACGTCGATCAGAACGCAGACGACATCGGCCTCGCGCAGCGCCTCGCGCACCTCGTCCATCATCTGACGGTTCAGGCGATGCAGCGGGCGATGGGTGCCCGGCGTGTCGAGGAGGGCGATCTGCCCCTGCTCCGCGGTCAGGATGCCGAGCAGCCGCCGGCGCGTGGTCTGCGGCTTGTCGGAGGTGATGGCGAGCTTCTCGCCCAGGAGGCGATTGAGCAGCGTCGACTTGCCGGCGTTGGGCCGACCGACCAGGGCAACCGACCCAAAGCGCTTCATTCCACACCCTCCGCTGCTACCTCGGCATCCGTTGCCCGACTGACCTCGACGCGACTGACACGCCGCTGATCGACCGCCATGACGACGAACCGCAGGCCGTGCACCACCACCGCGTCGCCGATCTCCGGCACCGTGCCGAGGGCCGAGAACACCAGGCCGCCCACGGTCTCGGAGGGCTCGTCGGCGACATCCAAGTGAAACAGGTCCTCGAGGACGTCCACCGGTGCCCGGCCGTCGAGCCGAAAGCCGCCCGTTGCCAGGACCTCGTACAGGGACGGTAGCTCTTCGTGCTCGTCGATGATGTCGCCGACGATCTGCTCGACCAAGTCCTCGATCGTCACCAGCCCGGCGATGCCGCCGTGCTCGTCGACCACCATCGCCAGCTGGACGTGGCGACTCTGCAGCTCCTTCAACAGCTCGGAGAGCGGCTTGGTCTCGGGTACCACGAACGCCGGCTTGGCCAAGGCCGCGGCGCTCGGTCGCGGGTCGCTGCGCAGACCGGCGAGCAGATCGCGGATATGGAGCAGCCCCACCACCTGGTCGATCGAGCCCTCGTGCAGCGGAATCCGCGAGTGCTTCGACAGCAGGAAGAGGTCGGCGAGCTCGTCGAGAGTGCTGCCCACCGGCGCGCAGACCATCTCCGTGCGCGGCGTCATCACGCTGCGCACCAGGGTGTCGCCGAAGTCGACGACGCTCCGCACCAGGTCCTCTTCGGCCCCCTCGATGATGCCCTCGCGCTTGCCGACGTCGATGAACGCCTCGATCTCCTCGGCGCTGACCTCGCCCTCCTCGTCGCCGTCCAAGCCCCCGTCGTCGCTGCGTCGCAGCGGCACCAGCGGCGCCAGCAGCCGCACCAGGGGCCGCGCGAGCCAGAGCACGGCGCGGTAGGCGCCGGTGAGCTGACGCAGCACCGGCTCGGGGTCGCTGCCGACCAGCGAGCGGTTGAGCAGCTCGATGCCGGTGGCGAGCAGCACGACGGCGAGAAAGCCGCCGACCACCCCCAGTGAGAGGCTGACCCCGCCCAGCTCACTGACCAGTGCCAGCAGCAGGGTGAGCAGCGACAGGCGAGCGCCGAGGTTGAGCAGAAAGCGGAAGACCTCGAAGCGTGCCGGATCCTCGTACACGGCCAGCAGGCGGCCGCCCGCCTCCTCGGCCCAGTGGCGCAGGCGGATTGGCCCACTGCGCTCGAGCAGCGCCGACAGCACCAGGAAGAACGCGGTCAGCGGCGCCAGCGCGAGCGCCAGCGGCCACAACCCGATGCCCGAGCCAGCCGGCAGGACGCCGGTACCGTCAGGCATCGGAACGCTCCCCACCGCGGCCGCTCGGAGCGAGCTCCGGCACCCACTGCCGCCGCAGCCTTCGCTCGCGGCGCTCCATGGTGCCGTTGTCCGTCTCGTGGTCGTAGCCCAGGCAGTGCAGCACGCCGTGCAACAGCAGCGCCCGCAGCTCGATCACGGCGCCATAGCCACGCTCGGCAGCCTGCCGCCGAGCCGTCGGCACGGCGACCGCGACGTCACCCAGGTGACGACCCTCGGCGCTGTCCTCACCGGGGAAGGACAGCACGTCGGTGCTCTTGTCCTTGCCGCGATAGGTACGGTTCAGTGCCCGCATCGTGCGGTCGCCGACCAAGCGGACGGTGAAGCTGTCGTACCCGGGAGCGACCGCTGACAGCAGCTCGCGCAACCAGGCCCGCAGCGGGCGGGCGGCCCCCTCCGGGAAACGGGAGGGGTTGAGAATGGCGATTTCCGGGCCGTGGGCGGCCGGGCCGCGAGCGGCGCTCATCGCGGCGTCAGCGAGCCAGCCGCGCGACTGGCCTCGAAGGCGGCGTAGGCACGGACGATGCGCGCCACCAGCGGATGGCGAACGACGTCCTGCTGCTCGAAGTGCACGAACTTGATGCCCTCGACGCCGGCCAGCACCACCTCAGCCTCGCGCAGGCCCGACGTCTGCCCCTTCGGCAGGTCGACCTGCGTGATGTCGCCGTTGATCACCGCCTTCGAGTTGTTGCCGATGCGGGTGAGGAACATCTTCATCTGCTCGCTGGTGGTGTTCTGCGCCTCGTCGAGGATGACGAAGCTGTCGTTGAGCGTGCGCCCGCGCATGAAGGCGAGCGGTGCCACCTCGATGATCTGGCGCTCCATCAGCTTGGCCAGCTTCTCGAAACCCAGCAGGTCGTTGAGCGAGTCGTAGAGCGGTCGCAGGTACGGGTTGACCTTCTCCGCCAGGTCGCCGGGCAGAAAGCCCAGCTTCTCGCCGGCCTCGACCGCCGGCCGGGCGAGGACGATGCGGCGCACCTGCTTTTCCTGCAGCGCCGCCACCGCCACCGCCACCGCCAGGAAGGTCTTGCCGGTGCCTGCCGGGCCGATCGACACCACCATGTCGTGGTCGAGCATCGCCTTCATGTAGAGCTGCTGGTTGAGCGTCCGCGGCTGCACCATGCGGCGGACGATGGCCAGCGGGCCGTCGTCGGCGAAAAACTCGGCCAGCCGCGTTTCGGGCGCATCCTGGAGCACCCGGATGGCCGTCTGGACGTCGGCCTGGCGCAGACGGTAGCCACCGGCCACCAGCTGCGACAGCTCACCGAAGAGGTGCTCGACGGTCTGCACGCCCGCGACGCCACCCTGGATTCGCACCTCGACGCCCCGCGCGGTGACCGCGACGCCGAAGGCGCGCTCGATCCGCCGCAGGTTGTCGTCGTGCGGGCCGAAGATCAGGTCGAGGCCCTCGGCGGGCATCTGGAGCGTGCTGGCGTGCTGCTCAGCGGGCACGGCGGCGGCGAGGGGCGGGGCGCCACCGTCGCCGATGGGAACGAGGATTGGGTCCGACAAGGGCAAAGCGCGGGACTAGCCGCCTCCGTACTGGTAGAAGCCGCGGCCGCTCTTCTTGCCGAGCCGGCCCGCCTGCACCATCTGCTTGAGCAGCGGCGGTGGCGCGAAGCGCCTTTCGCGGTATTCCTCGAACATGATGTTCGCAATGTAGTAGGTGGTGTCGAGGCCGACGAAGTCGAGGAGGGTGAACGGCCCCATCGGGTAGCCGCAGCCGAGCTGCATGCCCTTGTCGATGTCCTCGACGGTGCCGACGCCCTCTTCGAGCGCGCGGATGGCGTCGAGGAGATAGGGCACCAGCAGTCGGTTGACGATGAAGCCCGAGTTGTCCTTGCAGGCGATCGGCTCCTTGCCGACGGCGCGGCAGAAGGCGAAGACGTCATCAACCGCCTGATCGGCGCTGAGGAGCGTGCGCACCACCTCGACCAGCTTCATCACCGGCACCGGATTGAAGAAGTGGAGGCCGAGCACCCGGTCGGGGCGCTTGGTGCACATCGCGAGCTGGGTGATGGTGAGCGACGACGTGTTGCTGGCGAAGATCGCGCCCGGCTTGACCAGAGCGTCCAGCGCCTCGAAGGTGCGCCGCTTCTCGTCCAGGTTCTCGACGATCGCCTCGACCACCAGGTCGCAGTCGGCGAGATCGGCGAGATCCGTGGTGCCATGCAGGCGGGCGACGGCCGCATCGCGAGCTTCCGGCGCCAGCTTGCCCTTGTCGACCGCCTTGTCGAGCGAGCCGCGCAGCCGCTTCATACCCTTGGCCAGGAAGTCCTCGTTGACCTCGCGCACCCAGGTCTCGCAGCCCGACTTCGCCGCGATCTCGGCAATACCGCTGCCCATCAACCCGCAGCCCAGAACCCCTACCTTCGAAATCGCCATCCGATCTCCTCGCTTCGTTTCATCCGGGGCGGCGGCTAGCACCGCCACCCAGTTGCGGTCGTTCGCTCCCTGTCGCCGGCTGGCGACGACCTCATGGCTCGATCAGCTCGGTCATCTCGATCAGCCGGCGCGTACTGTCGGGCAGGCGGACCATCCGCAGGTGCAGGCTCTCGGCCCAGGCGTACGGTAACCGCTCGCCCCACTCGACCACCTTCACCCCAGGACCGGCCAGCTGTTCGTCGAGCCCGAGATCGCCAACCGCTGCCGGCTCGAGCCGGTAGAGGTCAACGTGGAGGAAGGTGCCACGCGGCCCGCGATGCTCGCGGATCAGCGTGTAGGTCGGGGATTGTACGTCGGCCGGGTCGATTCCGAGCGCGCCGGCGATGCCCTGCGCCAGGACGGTCTTGCCGGCGCCGAGGTCGCCCTCGAGCAGCAGCACGCCGTCGGGCAGGAGCTCAGCCGCCAGCAGGGCACCGATGGCGCGCGTCTCCGCCGGGCTCGCGCTCGACCAGACCCGGCCCTGGCTCATGCTTCGGCGGGCTCCGCGAGCGCCCACAGCGCCCCTGGCAGGCCTTCAGCCAGGTCGCCGGCGGCGAGACCACGGTCGCCGTGGGCGGCGAGCCAGCGATCGCCGGCCAGCCCATGGACGTAGACCGCCAGCTGGGCCGCTGTCAGCGCCTCGAGCCCCTGGGCGAGGAGGCCAGCGACGGCGCCGGTGAGGACGTCGCCGGCGCCACCGGTCCCCATCGCGGCATTGCCCGTCGGGTTGACCCAGACGCCGCCGGCCACGCCGTCGGCAGCCACCAGCGTCCGCTCGCCCTTGAGGATGACCACTGCCCCGCAGAGCCGCGCCGCCGCCCGCACCGCCGCCAGACGATCGGACTGAACCTCGGCGGTGGTGGTGCCGAGCAGGCGCGCGAGCTCGCCCGGGTGGGGCGTGAGCACCGTTGGCGCCGCGCGCTGACGCACGCTCTCGAGGTGTCCCGCCAGCAGGTTGAGGGCGTCGGCGTCGAGGACCAGCGGCAGCGGGCAGTCGCTGACCAGGGCGGCGACGATGGCCGCGGCGCCGGCGCCGGTGCCGAGGCCCGGTCCGGCCGCGACCACCGTCCGGCTCGCCCAGGCCGCGGTCACGGCGGCAGTCGCGGCGGCCGCAACCGCGCCGTCCGCGTCAGCGGAAAGGGCCAGCGTCATCGCCTCGACCACGCCGCCGTCGACGGTCATCAACAGCGGCGCCGGCACGGCGACGGTCACCAGCCCGGCGCCGACGCGCACCGCCGCGCGCGTCGCCAGGATCGCCGCGCCCGCCTTACCTGGCGAGCCGGCGACGATCAGGACGTGGCCGAACGTGCCCTTGTGGCCCGCCGGCGGCCGCCGCGGCAACAGCGCGGCCAGCTCCTCCGCCCGCAGGAGGTGGAGATCGCCGGGCGCCTCGTCGACCAGCCAGGCCGGCACGCCGAGGTCGGCGACCACCAGCTCGCCACAGGCGTGGCAGGCCGGCGCCAGGATGTGCGCCACCTTGGGGGCGGCGAAGGTGACGGTGAGATCGGCGGCGAGGTAGGGCCCGGGGATGGTCGCCAGGCTGCCGTCGAGACCGCTCGGGATGTCGACTGCCAGCACCGGTCGCCCCAGCCGTCCGAGCGCCACCACCAGCTCGGCGTGAGCGCCGGTGAGGGGCCGCGACAAACCGGTGCCAAAGAGGGCGTCGACGATGACGTCCACCTCGGCCAGGCCAGCGAGAGTCGCGGCGCGAGCGTCGGGCGCGGCCGCAAGCTCGCCCAGCGGCAGACCGAGCCGCTGACAGATCGTCAACTGCGCGGCCGCGTCGCCGGCCAGGCTGGCAGCCGGCACCGCGAGCAGGATCTCGACGTCATAGCCGCGGACCGCCAGGTGGCGCGCGATCGCCAGGCCGTCACCGCCGTTGTTCCCCGGTCCGCAGAGGATCGCCACCCGGCGGGCGGACGGAAAGCGCTCGGCCAGGGCGTCGACGACGCCGATGGCGGCGTTCTCCATCAGCACCATCCCCGGCACGCCGACCTCGTCGATCGCCCGGCGGTCGACGGCGCGCATCTCGGCGGCGGTGAGCACACGCATGGTTGGCAGGCGTCCGAGGTCGGCGGTCAGGTGGAGGTTGGCGGCAGCACGGGGTGGGCGAGCTCGGGCAGCCGATCGAGAATGGCACAAGTCCGCGGGCAGAGAGCGGGATGCGCCGCCAGGCGCACGGCCAGGCGCGCAAGGTCCGCCGGGGTGTCGACATCGTCGCCCGGCGCGAGCAACTGCGGCTCGATGCCGCGGGCGCGGCAGCGCTCCAGACTCTGGGCGAGCACCCGCTCGGTGCTCCAGTCGATGGCCGTGAACAGCTCCGGCGCCACCGCCGACGCCGCCAGGGCCACCAGGTAGTACCCGCCGTCGCTCGCCGGACCGAAGACCGCCGGCGCGCCGCCCGCCACCGCCGCCAGCGCCGACTCGACCGTCGCCAGGGAGAGGTCCGGATGATCGCTGCCGACCGCGGCGACCACCGCATGGTCGCGCGCGGCGTCGGCGAGGGCGGCATGGAGACGCGCCCCGAGGTCCGCGCCTTCCTGGCGCCGCGACTCCAGTCTGTCGCCCGCGACCCGGTCGCCCGCGACCCGGTCGGGCGCGACCCGGTCGCCCTCCCCGTAGGCCGGCAGCGCCTCCCCGGGCTCGAGCGCCCAGAGCAGACGGAGGTCGAAGCGCCCACCCGCCAGCCGCGCCACGAGGTCGGCGAGGAACGCCGCATGGAGCTCGGCCGCCACCTCGGCGGTGACCGCGCCGATCAGCCGCGTCTTGACGCGACCGGGCACCGCCGGCTTGGTGAAGATCAGAAGGCAGGCGTCCACGCCGGCTATCCTAAGCTCGTGCCATGCCCATCCTGACGTTGCTCACCGACTTCGGCACCACCGACTGGTACGTCGCAGCGGTCAAGGGCGTGGTGTTGTCGTGGCTGCCCGCCGCTACCCTCGTCGACATCAGCCACCACGTGCCGCCCGGCGACGTCGCCACCGCCGCGCATCTCCTGGCCGCGGCGGCGCCTACCTTCCCCGCCGGCACGGTCCACCTGGCGGTCGTCGACCCCGGAGTCGGCAGCGCCCGGCGTCTGCTCGCCCTGCGCCACGCCG
>CXWL01002852.1_pt1 | contig 32831 bp, 28 predicted proteins | sample 590931 | NCBI WGS metagenome assembly CXWL01 (sample SAMEA3498368, study PRJEB10139) | groundwater metagenome | biome: water well; material: biofilm material | place: Germany | collected 2015-04-27
CCATATGAATACGCATAGCTGCAGGCGAACAGGAGCAAACATATGCGACAAATCCTGCAATCGTATAGATACACTCTGTGTCAATCTTATTGGCCGCAAGCTTTGCGAGGGCCGCATTGTATTTCGGTTCAATGGTTTTCAGAAATTCTTCAATCTCACGATCCTCGCGTAAGTAGGCATTGGTACTCCCATCCTCTATTCTGCATACTGCCTGAGAGTTTGGCGTGAATAATTTTAGATCTGTCTTTCTAATGGCATACATCAAGTTCTCAAGACACGGCGAATAAAAATTCCTGAGATGCACTTGAGAGACATAATGATCAAGTGGCACTAGTACACCTTGATTGCTGGTTTTCACAGGGCTGCTGTACTACAAATAAACAAGCTAGCGGCAAGCAGTCCATTTCAAGCTCCTACCGTAGAAAAGATCAATGAGAGAGACGAACTCGGACGCGATGGGTGACTGGCGGAGCTGCGGCGGCTGTTCGGACCGAAATTATTCCTGGCACATTTTTCTTCCTCATAGAGAACCGGTCCTTGATACCGTTTCCTTTCGTCAATTCCCTCAGAGGTGGCTCCGGTTGGTTGGACAGTGTAGACCATTCCTTAAGTGGCGCCTGGCGGATTGCTGACTACGCGGCTGTCCGCCGTGTTGTCCGGTTCTCGTAGTACACCTGGTCAGGCGTCTGGCCGTCAAGTGCCTGATGCGGCCTGGTCTCGTTGTAGAACGTCAGATAGCGTTCCACGCCCTGGTGCGCGGCCTCGACGGTGTCGTACGCGTGCAAATAGACCTCCTCGTATTTGATGCTCTTCCACAGTCGCTCGACGAACACGTTGTCCCGCCAACACCCTTTCCCGTCCATACTGACCTGAATGCCGTGGTGGGTGAGAAGCCCGGTGAACTCTTGGCTGGTAAATTGGCACCCTTGATCGGTATTGAAGATCTCCGGCGGACCATAGCGGACCACGGCGTCCTGCACCGCGTCCAGACAGAAGTCGGTCGTCAACGTGTTGGAGAGCCGCCAGGCCAACACCCGGCGACTCGCCCAGTCCAGGACCGCAAACAAGTACACGAAGCCCCGCGCCATCGGGAGGTAGGTGATATCGGCGGCCCAGACATGATTGGGTCGCGAGATCTTCAGGTCGCGCAGGAGATACGGATAGACCCGATGGGCCGGATGCCGGCGGCTGAGATGCGGCTTCCGATACACGGCCTCCAGGCCCATGCGGCGCATCAGGGTGGCCACATGCCGCCTTCCAATGGCGTGGCCCTCCTGCCGTAAGAGATCGCGCAACATGCGCGCACCGGCAAACGGATGGGCCAGATGCAGCGCGTCGATCCGCCGCATCAGCGCGAGCGCCGTCTCTGACACGGGCGTGGGCTGGTAGTACGCCGTGGACCGGGCCAGCTTCAACAGCTGGCATTGCCGCCGCACAGGCAGTGGATGGGTGTGATCGATCATGGCTTTGCGCTCCGCAAGCCCGCCTTGGTGAGCGCCCCGGCTAAAAAATCATTCTCCAGGGCCAGTTGGCCAATCTTGGCGTGGAGGGTCTTGAGATCCGGCGTGTCCGTCGTCGGCGTGGTCCCACCAAAGACCTCAGCGGCCCGCGCCAGCAATTGTTGTTTCCATTCGGTGATCTGGGTGGGATGGACTCGGAACTGCTCGGTCAATTCCGCCAGCGTCTTGTCGCCTTTGACCGCCGCCAACGCCACTTGCGCCTTAAACGTCGCCCCGTGATTCCGTCTCGTCCTCTTCATCGCCTCGCTCCTTTCGGTTGCCACCCCTCCCTGGGGTGGGTGAAGCCAGGCTACCACTTACCACACTGTCCGAATTTCCGGAGCCCCCTCTGAGCCCGCCCGCCGTCAGGTGCGTCGTCACCGCGCTTGCGAGGTCGAGCGCCCTTTGTATGATCCTGGCGCGAAGAAAGAAAACCGCAATGAGTTCTGATTTTCGTCCCGGCGGTTGCAGTAGAAGTCTTCGTGAATAATGCGGGCTAGGCAGGAAAGCCGAGATGCTGCTCGATAGGACGGACCCGTTGCTCCAAACGTTCGACACGTTCTTGAATTTGGCCCTAGGAGAGTTGGATGAGCGCGCGGGTTTCCCTGAATTGCTCGTCCAGATAGCCTCGATCATCGGCATGACGCCGGTCGAGATGCATCTGGAGCCCTTCAGCAACTAGCTGGAGCTCGTGCCTGAGCCCTTCGGTCAGAACACCGGTATGTCGCTTGGCTTCGCTAATTTCAACTCGAAGAGTCTCAGTGGCAGCGCCGATAATCTGCTGAATTTGTGCGAGCGATTCCTTATCCAAAGACATCTCTCCCTGCAAGATTTGTGAAGTTTAGGGGGCCTGAATAAGGTAGTCAATTAGTTGACCATGCAATTGCAGACCCGCCTTTCGCAGGAAAGGACAGGCTGCTACGGGGAGCTTCATTCATGACGGTTTGTGGCGAAATGGCGGCGGGCCGTGCGACAAGCCGAAAAGGCGAACGCAACGTTTCGAAGTCCGAAGTTTGAGGTTTTCTGAACTTCGATCTAGTTGATTTCGTTTGTTTTGTTTATTTGGTTATTGGACTTGTTTGGTTTTTCGGTTGAACGAAACTAACTAAATGAATTAAATAAACCAGACAAACCAAACAAATGAAATCAACCAGATGAACCTTTGGGTTTTTTATGAATAGGGAGGAAGGATGGGAGCTGGAAAGGTTGGTGAACTAGAAGCGGAAGGCGCGAACGGCAGGCGGGGTTACTGGCAGGCTCTCAAGAACCGGAAGAGATTTCCGGCAATGGTAAGATCTATGCGGCTAAGGAAAAACTATTGTGGCACGGTGGGAATTCAAGGCCCCCCACATATGGAACAACAGGAGAACTCACGCAGGATGCTCAAAATGACAGACTTTCGGTCTTGGGTCAGATCATTTGACAACAAGACCTCCTGGTGGACCAGGCATTATCGTGTTGCTCTGCATCGCCTGCAACGGATGCGGGTAGGCATAGGGCATATAGTACAGCGACCATTTATTGGTCGCAGTGCATCGATAGAGCACGCCACTCTCTCCTCCAACGACGCTGTTCCACGAGCCCCGATCCGTCGCCCAATAGGCCACGTTCTTAGTACAGGTAGCAGGACGATTCGCCAAAACTCCGACCCCCACTCCTCTGGTGCCATTGAACGATGGGTTGTAGGAGAAGAAGTCTCGGTTCTCTACTAAATAGGCAGTTACTTCCGATGGTGTCGGAGCCACCTCTACCCCATTCCGAGTGTTCTTCCACGCATAGAGTGGGTTCGATGTGTACGATCCGCCAGAGTTCTGGGTGAAAGTGTAGCCAGTTTGATCGAGGCAGGGCCATCCGGGCGCGCCAGGCGCGCCCACGTTGCCGTCCCACGCAGAAGACCCGTCGCATTGTCCATATTTAGCCACATAGGTTTGAGGACGGGCGCGATAGACGGACAGGTTTAAACCTGAATAGGCTCCTGTATACGTATTATCGAATGATACTCCAGCCCCGGACCGATGGAACTGCATCCGCATGGATACTGATGAGGCAAATTTGTTCCGATAGACCTCAAAGGTATGCACACCACGATACCCTCCCGAATCAGCGCCGTGCCACTCCACATTCGTATTCGTGAGGGTGTTGTATCGAAAGACAAACCGTGCCCCGGCAGACGCATCCATCGCCGAGTCTCCACGGTAGTCATAATTAAACGTCGAATCCTCAATGTAAATGGACTTATTCGTGCCAGGCGTGAAGGCTCTCGAATACGGCGTATCGACTTCCGGCCCGGTACTATAAATCGCAATACCTTGTGCTGATCCATTATTCGGCATATTAATAGTCACATGGTCGATGAGGCCTCCTAGCTCCCCACCACCTGCTAAAACAAGAATCCCGCGACTTCGCAAATCATTCACCGTCACATGGTCGACACGGAACACATCAAGGCCGCTACCAATTAAACTAATCCACCCAACAGTTCCCGTCTTCGTCACCCCATTCGCATCCATGGTGAGACCGGTCACACGTGTGAGCGCGTGCCCGCTGGTGACATTGACGACCAGCGTGCTCGCGGTTGTACTCATTCCCTGAATAATGGTGACGCCTTGACCGGCCCCTTGAAGCGTGATGCCCTTCGTGCTTGGGATTGTCACTTGTTCAGTCCAGACACAGGTCCCTGCAGGGATGTAAACTGTGTCCGCATCTGCGGCGGAGTTGATCGCCTCCTGCACAGCAGTACTGGAGCAGGATGCCGCAATGATGTCAGCCGCGCTGGCAGCTGCGGCAATACAGAGCACCATGATGGGACAAAGAAAAAACGGTGCGCGAACCATACTGACTCCTTTCGTGGCCCATCAATCCTCACAGTGCGAAAAGAACATGGAGAGAAGCGCAACATCTTGCGCATCGAAAACCCTTACCTCACGAATGACAACGGTATCGGATGGGCGTGGTGTAATGCCCAATGCAGCTACGCAACATGTGTGCCGGAAGAGCTAAGCGGCGCCATTCAAGAAAACCCTGTAGTTTCAGAAGGATCCTCAGTCGAATGTCGCCGGTCAACTAGCGTCCGACTATGCAATATGAATGAAAATGCGTATGCCGAGACAATACCTGTGCATACCCAAGAAATAGCAAAAGCACAGCCCATCTATCGGTGAAAGCGGACTGATGGGTGATTCAGAAACAATGTAGATGCTACGAATACACCATTTAAAGAAGGCGAAAGATGTAGGATGGAATACGGAATCGTCTGGATCCAAGATAAACGAGGAAAGGCCTATTCTGTCACATACTGTTCTGGAACTGGGTTGATTCCCACAACCGCTAACAGTTTACCCAGATGATCGAAAAGCTTGATTGACAGAGCCATGAATTTATCCTGCCCTGCCAAAAGCGCAAACGGTAACAGCATCGTATATACTGGAACGGCAATGAGTGATTTCGCGATGTCCCGCGGTCCAAAGGTCGGTGTCATTGGTTTAATGGCCCCCCTGAGCAGAGCTCTCCTTAACATGAACGTGCGATTCCACCGAATTGGGGGAACAACCTCATATGCCACGGCTTCATTACACCAGATGAAAACATGTCCTCTCTTAATGACTCGGTGAAAGAATTCTTGATCTTCGCCGGTGCGGAATTCCGGCGTGAATGGTTGCCCCAAGCCTAAGAAGACCAACTTTCGAAGGAGCACATTCCCCGTTCTCCCTTTTCTCCAATCAATGACAAACCCAGTCGGATATGTATCGCGTTCATGGAACTTACCCTTGACAACCCACCGTGGCGGCTCTTGGTCGTAATGAGGCTTCACGGGTCCCAGCACCCCATCTGCGTGGTATTCCTCACAGGTGTTAAATAAGGTTAGCAGCCAGCGGTCGATAGGAAACTCGTCGTCGTCGATGAATGCGATAAAATCCCCGTCGGCATTCTCAATCGCCTTGTTCCTGGCAAGCGCGATATTCTGTCGCGGTTCCACACAGTAGGTTACCCGGATAGGCGATATGGGGAGGTACTCCGTTACGATTCGCTTCGCGGACTCCAAGTGGTCGTTATCGACTACTACGATTGAAAAGGTGAATAGCCCGCCGGTCTCTTGCTTACTTAATTCCTCCAATAAACGCCCGAGTAATATCGGCCGCTTATAGGTGCATATGCATACGCTGATGTGCTTTCTATCGCTGGCTGTTTTTTCTGGGTTCATACATTCCCGTTACCAGGCCAGCCCCTTATTTATCCTCTCGCGATGTCTTCATACGCTTTCTTTACCGCCTCGATGATCACAGTTTAATCATCCGAACCGAGATATAGATTCATCGAAGATCAGCAGAGTCAAACGGTTGAAGAAACCTACGCCCACCACAATACAGAGAACCAATCCGGTGGGGCAAACCAGGCGCCACAGAAACCCGGAAACACTAGAATCAGACGATACAAGCCCGATCTGAGCCAGCGAAATGGCAGATGAAGCTGCCTGTTCTAGTTAAGAACCGTTTCAGAACGGGGCCAACGACAGGGTGTCCACGGAATCGGGAAGGTCACTTCACTTGAATTGCAACGATCTGCTTTTCCCACTTTGCAAACTCGCCTTAGAAAACTTTTTCCACATGAACGACTGCCAAAAACCCTTTAAGCGTCTTCGTAAGATCCCTTTTGGCTTGCGCCAACTCCCCCCCATCATATGAACGCCAAAATGTCCAAACCGATTCCAATACGTGGGATCGCATACGTCTTCCGGGAAAAGCACTTTCACCTGTTTCGCAGCATCAGGAAACTCAGCTAATGTTCTCGATACCAGCAGAGGGCCTGTGGTGTAAAGAGCGTGATACTCATCACGAAACACTCGGGGAATAGACTTCCCCATGTTTTCTACCCAATCCTGGTCCTTCTGCGCCCGCACACAGTTTTCGATAACCGCCCGAAGAAATGGGTGACTCGCAGTGGCCCCGAAGGCGTAATTACCAAGCTCCCAATCCATGTTGCACTCTTCGCGTAGAAACGTACAAATCGTCAATGCTTCAAAGGGGAAGACGCAATCGTAATCCAACAGCTCCGACAAATTCGTCGCCAGAAAGACGTCCATGTCGAGATAGAATCCGCCCAAGCGATAGACCGCCAGGTATCGGAAGAAATCGTACCGTTGGATAGGAATGGGGAACGAATCGAAGAGCCTACGATATTCCGGAAACTCCTTGTCGATGAATTCTTCAACTTGTCTATCATCGAAAAACAAATACTCAAAATCAGGATTGAGCAACCTAATATTTGCGACGGCTGCCTTTTCAAGCAGAGACAAATCAAGACTCTTATTTGTCTGAATGATGCGCTTAGGAATTCGATGATTCATATATTATTTTTGTTCTCATGGAACGACCGATTCAACTAACCAGACTATAATCTGACAATTCTGCCAAACGAGAACTTAATTCCCGCTTTATCGGGTATCTTCCTCCGACAGCAAATGCCTATCCTTTCTCACAAGAGCGCGAGACACTACAGAAGGTAGATACGTGCCCACAACCTTGACCAGGGATCGAACCGAGGGATGCAAAGAAAAAGACTGCTTATATGCCTGCCTTGCCTCAGATTTCCTATCGGCCATCACTAAGACATTACCCAGAGCGCGCTTGGTGCTACTCAGAGCACGTTCAACCGTGGCCTTTTCAATCCGGGTTAGCCCCGAAGAACTTAGGAGATTGGAATAGACCTTGCCAAATGCATTCCACCTATATATGCCTCGTTTTAAGCTTTGAGCCCCCAAATTCACTATCGATTCCTCGCGCCTGTAGATCTCAACCAATTCATTTCTGCAAATCGCAACAGGCCCCCTAAGAGCAACACGGGCAATAACATCCAGGTCCTCTGCAATGGACAACCCCACATCAAACAAACCAGCCTGTAACAGAACATCCCGACGTATGATTGACGACTGAAGAAACCAAGGTGCGTACTGAACGATTACGCTCAATGGCCTCTCAAATGCCAAGCATGATTTCTCCTTAAATCTATCCGCCAACCCAGTTTCGACGAAAAGACTGCTTCTTTCTCCGCTAGGAAGAACGGTAACGGCGTTCGCAATATGAGCGACAGCCTCAGGATAAGCCTTGATTTGCGCTAACTGACAGGCAAGATAGTCTTTTGTCCACTCGTCATCCGAATCGAGAAATGCCACCCACATTCCCTGCGCTACCCTGATGCCGGCATTTCTCGCGGAGCTGACACCCGAGTTTTCCTGGAACATGCAACTAATCTTAGTTCCATATGCCTCAAGGATTTTACGTGTGCCGTCCGTCGATCCGTCATCGATAATGATTACCTCAAAGCCAGCAAAACCCTGCCTCAGGACACTGTCAATCGCCTTACCGACAAACTTCTCTCGATTGTAGGTGGGAATAATGACGCTTATCAGAGGCATTGTTTGGTCCCGCGGAAACAGGAGAGCGCTCCATTTCAGTAACTGTCCAACGCTGGGTAAGCATGCGACCGTTCGCACGCCATACACGAACGTGATCGGCACTGGAATAAAGCACCCAAGAAACCGGCCAGGGTCACTTTACAATTAGCCTAAGGGATGCCTCTTCAAATTCAAGAGAGCAGAAGGACCAGCTTCGGTGGAGAGCTTACGAAGGATCTCGCCTGTAGGTCAGATCCAAGATAAATCACATGCAACATACAAACATGAATAAGGGCACACTCAGGTATTAGCGTACGGATGCTTTTCTCTTTTCTTCATTGCGAAATTTAAGAATCTTACAATGAACCACACCCAAGGATATTTCTTTAAACGCCGACAGGTATCCCTGATCGAAGCATATTCTTCTAAGTCTCGTATTATGTTGTTGTTAATCAATCCCCGTATTACCGTCTGCCTTTCCTCTCTGCATAAACTAAGATTCAGGGTACTTATTCCTGTGATGTCAAACATGGCAACATTGACGTCACGATACGCGACCACCTCATTGTTCAGCCCTACAGCGACCAGATAGAACTTCCAGTCAGAAACAATTTTGAGTGTTTCGTCATAGACCCCGTACTTGCCAAATAAGTCTCGCCTTATATAGGCCGGCGAATGATTTATTGTGTATAGAAACAGGTCTAATAAAGTAATCGGCTTTCCTTCGAAGCCTTTATCGACCCTGTGCTTTCCGTTTTGCACGGTTATCATGTTGCCATAGTAAATGGCACAGTCCGGCATACCTTCCATCATTCGCTCGGTAACATCAGGCGCTACCAGCCAGTCTCCAGAATTTAGAAACTGGCAATATTCTCCAGATGCTTTCCTAATGCCTTTATTCATAGCATTGTAAATGCCTGAATCAGGCTCGCTGACACAATAGGTCAATTTATCGGCGTACTTTCTTATTACGTCGACACTGCCATCGGTCGAGCCTCCGTCGATCACGATATATTCGAAATTGGAATAACTTTGATTGATGACGCTAGAAATTGTTTTTTCTAATCCCTCTGCATTATTCAAGTTTATTGTAATAATTGATAGTTTTGGCATTGAAATGTCTGAGATTTGTGTGATTTTATCAATCCATCGAGTTCTATCGCGTGGGGTTTTGGAAAAAGATCTATCAAAGCCTGGATAAGTTGCAGGACGCTCCACAATTGTGAGGTGCCCCGGCTATCTAGCTGCAGAATTGTTGTATTAGATCGCGTACTTTCCTGCCAGCGGACAACCAATTTAATCTTTCGGTATATTCTGCAAATGAAGACAGAGCTAATTCACGATATTCTTGCTTTGACGACATAAACCTCTCGATATAATCGCAGTATTTTTCAGGACTTGCATCTAATGGAAACGTCTGACCATTATTCCCGGAGTGGATAGCTGTAGAAATCCCCCCAACGTTTGTTGCCAAAGAAGGAAGCGCAAACGAACTTGCTTCAGCAAATACTACAGCACAACATTCAGCCCTTGAAGGAAGAATTAGGAAGTGAGATTCAGCCATTAATTTACCCAAAAACCTTCTTCCTTCTTCGGTAGTCTTCGATATGAATCCGTGCTGTCTTACAAAGTGTGGTGGACTGACCGGGGGATTACACCCAACAAGATGCAGTTCTGTTCTAATCCCTCGTTGGGTTAAAAGGTCCGCAATCTTGAGGGCCATATCCCCGCCTTTCCTGAACCAATCCACGCCAAGAAAAAGCAGCTTACAAGTATCAAAGTTCTTGTTGTCGATAATTATATTAATATCTTGCAGGTTGCGGTTGCAGTCAATATTTGCGCCGAATGGCACTACTTTTACTTTTGCAGAATCGACATTGTACTTCTGTATTGCCGTCTTCGCGGCCCACTCGGAGTTGTAAATAGCGAGGTGGCACTTTGATAATGCCAATTGCTCCATCTTGTTCCCGTTTTTAATAGTTTCTGTGCAGAGATTGCTAAAGTTTGGATAAAAATCAATCATGCCGGCGAATGTTGCATCTGTCCAAAAGACTATCGGTTTATCTGTTCGCAAATATGCGATTGGAAGTGTCCCTGGGCTAAACACAACGTCGCAACCAATTCGCACAAGGGCACTCTCCACCTGAGTAGCATAATTTTTCAGGAGTGCTGGTTCCCGATCTCTAAGGTAGGCTTTAGATAGTATCTTGGAATATAGAGCATTTTTCATCTTAGATATGAAAATGTAATTATCTCTCAGGTTCCCAATAGTCTTAGTTTGAAAACCACAAGTTTGTAATGTTCTAAGAATATAATAACCTGACCCTGACCAAGAATGTATGTCTGATGAATTGTATGTTGTTACGTAAGCTATTCTCATTCAAGGCCTCCCGGAAAATGTCGTTATCGAGCACCAAATCCCCGATCTTCTGCTTGAGCTTCTTGATCTGTTCGTCTTTAAGGGCCTCTTCATCCCGAGGCCGACCCCGCAGCGCGTTCTCGGCCCCCAGCAGAAACTTCTCCCGCCAGTCCTCCACCTCAGCGACGGTCAGCCCGTGCGTTCGAGCCGCTTCCGCCACGGAGGTCTCACCCTTGAGAAGACTGAGCCCTAACGTCAGCCGCCGTTTAGCCGTCTACCGTTCAACCTATAAACGGCAGTTGAAGCAGAGTCCTGCTCCGTTTTAGCCTTGGTGGGAGCGGAGTGACGGCGCATTTCTTGGCACGAAGGGAGTCACCCAATGGGTGAAGCACCACGCAAGGCCTTGGTCAGGCAAAACGGGGCGATCGCGCTCGATACGTTCGGGGGTCGAATCCACGTCGAATGGGATCCGGCCGCGGCTGTCACACCGCTTGGACAATTGCCGTTCTTCATCGAGTTTCTCAAAGTGAGCGGCCTGTTCGAGGCCTGGGACGCGGATTGCCCACTGGCCTACCACAGCAACCATGCGTCGGATAAACGCGCGGTGCTGGCCACCTTGCTGTTGTCGATCCTCGCCGGCCATCACCGCTACGCACATATCACAGCGATTCGCCATGACGGCATCCACCCTGACTTGTTGGGTGTCGCACGCCTGGTTTCTGAGGATGCGGCGCGCCGTGCGCTCGCGCGGATAGAGGAATCGTTGGGCGTGGCCTGGCTCGACCGGCACCTGGCGACGACGACGCAGCCGTTGCTGACCACGCCGTGGATGCTGGATCTGGATGCGACGGTGAAGTGCCTCTACGGCAAGCAGGACGGCGCGGTGGTGGGGTACAACCCGAAGAAGCCGGGGCGACCGTCGCATAGCTATCACAGCGCGTTGATGGCGAACACCCGGCTGGCGTTGACGGTGGACGTGCTGCCGGGCAATGAGACGGCCCCGCTGCACAGCATGCCGGGGATCTGGGCGTGGCTGGATGCCTTGCCGAAGGAGGCGCGCCCCGCCTTGCTGCGTGGTGACATCGCCTACGGCAACGAATCGGTACTGCGTGAGGCCGAGGCCCGCGATCAGCCGTATCTGACTAAACTGCCCTTGACGAAAAACGTGAAGGCCCTCATCAAGACATTGTTCTGCTCCAACGAGTGGGAAGAGGCGGGACAGGGATGGGAAGGGGTCACGGACCGGCTGATGCTGTCAGGCTGGAGCCGGACACGGCGCGTCATCGTGCTGCGCCGGATACTCACCGGCGAGATGCTCATGACCGGGAAGGACGACGATCAGGAGCTGTTCGACTTCATGGAGCGCGACGTGCCCACAAAACGCTACGAGTACGCCGTGCTGGTCACTTCGACTGAGCACGAGATCCTCACGCTGGGGCAGCTCTATCGTGATCGGGCCGACGCCGAGAACACCTTCGATGAGTTGAAGAATCAATGGGGCTGGGGCGGCTTCACCACCCAAGACCTCGCACGCTGCCGGATCATGGCGCGCATGGTGGCCTTGGTGTACAACTGGTGGACCCTGTTCGTGCGGCTCGCCCAGCCACACAAACACTTCGAGGCCATCTCCAGCCGGCCGCTCTTGTTACACGGTGTCGCCACGCAAACGCAACACGCCGACCAAACGCACCTGACCATCACCAGCCTGCCTGCCAAGCAGTCAGCCATCCAAGCCGTGCTGACCAGCTTGGCAGGCTTCCTGAGTACACTGAAAACGACTGCGGAGCAGTGGACCGACGCTCAGCGGCTACGAGCCATCCTCGCCCGCGCATTCGCCAAATGTATGCTCCCAACAGCCAGCCCTCCGGCCTTGCCGACCCCAGAAACTTCGGCGACCTGACACGTTGACTGCCGTTTTTAGGTTCAATCGGATCTGCCGATTCTGATGCCATATTCACCTCCTCGGTCCACTCAGGACCATTTCGTAGAGGTGGTCTTAATTTCAAGGGGAGCAGAATAGTTCCGCCCAACACTACAAATCAGTAACCCATGGACAGAACACCCACCGTTACGATGTCATGCCCCGTGCAATAATCGTTTGATGATGTACGAGCCAATATAACCCGCCCTTCCTACAACTAAAATGCTCATGTTTTTCTCGCGATGCTTCGCATTGTGCTATAGCCCCCGTATGGCATCCTGATAAACCTTCATATATTCCGACACCACCACCTCCGGCGACCATAACCTTGCTGCTCGTTCACGCGCTGTTTTTGATAATGCTAGGTGCCGCTCATTGTCTTCAAGTACCCATTCAATACCCGCGGCCAAATCTGTATTTGAATAGGCCTCCGCCAAATATCCTGTTTTCCTATGTTTCACCACGTCAGGCAAACCAGTACAGTTAAACGCCACCACTGGGCAACCACACGCCTGCGCCTCAGTGCCAGATTGGGGCAGGTTTTCTTGTCGGGAAGGCACCACCATTACATCCACTGCGCTGTACAGTAATGCCAAAGAAATATCGTCGTTCAGGTGACCCATCCAATAAATGGACGTCCCAATATCTGGAACATCCTTTGGTTTACTTTGCCCGAATATGACACAAGCAATATTTGCAATGCTCTCAGAAACCTGCCGCATTGCTGACAACAGCATGTCAAAACCCTTGCGTGGATCGCTGCCTCCGCCAATCGCACCAAAGGCGATCAACCTTTTATCTTCAGGAAGATTAAGAGTCTTGCGGGAAAACGGTTTGGAATGTGGCCGATAGATTTGGGTATTAAGCGGATTGGGTATCACTGAAATCGGCCAGTCACACATCAGCACACTACGCCGTGCGCACTCCGCCAACCATCGGCTTGGCGCCACTATATGCATGGGTTTACGCCATGCTTTACGTTTACGACTCCATGCCCAACGATCGATGTCTAGGCCGCTGTTTCCAATAGGCCGATTGGTCCGGCTATATCCCGATTCGAATCTGGCTCCCGGTGCATCGTCAGCATAATGCTCAGCCCCACAAAACGGCCACATATCATGCATCGTCCATACAATCGGTTTGCGAATGCGCCCGATATCTTCAATAGATAACATGTTCGAGCAGACCCAATGCAGATTCACGACTTGTGAATCTGCCAAATTAATCTCTCGATCAAGACCGGAAGAAAAAAATGCTGATGCCGAATGGATAGTCAGATTGTCACTTTTCTGTAACTGCATTACACGGTTACTAAGCAATTTCAGCCTTGCCTGGACGAGGCCTCCAGAGGTGGGAGCTGACGAAACAACGCGCCAATCATCCGAATATTTCCTTTCGACCCGAAGCGTGCTCTCCTCTCCAGCCACAACAAGCGCGCGATGCAATCGGAAGGCAGCTCGTGCTGCGCCTCCCATCAAATCTGAATGACATACCAGTTCAATTTTCAAGGCTTGATTGCTTCCATGAACAAGGAGTCAGGCTTATAAATGCTACCATCCGGCTCGGTATCAAGGTTATAGCTCGACCAATCGGGCAGGTAACTTTCATTGGCGTTACGTGTAATCGCCTTATCAAATCCACAGTCTGTCAGCAGCTTGCCCAGAGAGTAGCTGTCATACATCCATTGATGAACCTCGCCCCTTTTGCGGAACCGGCCAGCTTGAAGCGCATCGTATTCATCCTTCAAAATAAACTTGAGGAGGGTTTTCCGTCGGTAATTGGAGTCACAAATCAAGCGATATGTTCTTTTGGGCCAGGAATCTCGTTTTCCAAGCGAACTGCAATCGGATGGAGTCTTTCTTTCGCGGCCCAACTCGATCAGTCTTTTCACCTCCATGCCGCACCTTTCGAGTACAAATTGTTCATTGGGAATAGTTTCATTGAAAAGATAGCGAGCCATTTCCCCACCGGGCTGATTACGAACGACCTGATCATACATTTCCAACAACATCCAATCGTAGTTAAGATCCCAACCTTCAATGCCAGACCTAGCCTTTTCCAGCGCCAAAAGATAATTTCTGGCAATCGCTTCCAGATCTGGAACTGCTATCCTGATAACACCACCTGGTCGCAGCACACGAAGGCAGTCTTTGAGAAACACTGGCGCATGTGCTTTAGGAAAATGTTCCAGTAAATGCGAGTGATAAATCACATCAAATGATTGATCAGGAAATGGGATGCCTTTCCCCAGATCCGCTGCAATTACACCCAACCCCGTAGAGGCAAAGTTAACGTTTACCCACCCATCCCGGAATCGTCCACCACAACCAAGGTTGAGCTTTGTGGAACTCATAATTAAACTAACTCAATGTAAATACTCTGTCCATGTCAGAAGCTGTCTGTTCTAATTAAGAACTGTCTCAGAACGGGGCAACGTCACTGTGTCACTTGACTGGGATGGGTGCTGTCCTAATTTGGTGGGAGCTCAAACAACCATATCTTCTCTCACCATATTTACCCATGTCCACAAATTAGCCGACTCATCTCGATTCAAAGATTTGACTACTTTAGCTGGAACCCCTACTGCCATGGAGTTTGATGGTATGTCCCTGTTCACAAGGCTACCAGCGCCTATTACAACGTCGTCTCCTATGGTCACGCCGTTTAGTATGGTGACATTGATTCCACACCAAACATGATTTCCAATTCTAATTGGTGAACACTTTGGCATAAGTGATGTTGGGTCATGAGTACCCGCACTGATACATAAACCAGGTGCGGCAAGAAAATCATCGCCAATTTCTATCGTCGCATGATTGTCCAGACGTGCAAATTCACCCAATGCACATCTTTCGCCTAAAAACAAATTTCCTCTCTGAAGCAAATGAAACGACTTTCCGACCCAAAAATCATTAGGGCATGTTACTCCCATAAGTTTTAAATAAAGACGTCTGATCCGTAATTTCGAATTGGGCCTAACAAACAGCGCTTCGAATTCTGACAATAGCCAAATTAGTTGGGTAACCATTATGTTATTTCCAGATAATTATTCCAGGTCCGCAAACACCCTTCCAATCATGCCCTTTAGTTTGATTTGCCATGATTCCGCAAAATACAACCTCAAAAATCAAGGAGCTCTCTATGGCCTGAAACATTTCCCTATCTCTTTGAGCCAAGTACACATCAACGTAATATTTACCAGGTGCCAGCCCATAAGGAGGAATGGTACAAAGTATCTCTGAAAATGAATCCCCCGAGTAATTTTCTGCAAATTCATTGGTTGAATGATGTATCCACAAGCCGGATGAACCCTTAATTTCTATACTAATTACAAGGTCTTTCTTCTCATATGGTTCAATACTAAAGTTGATTTGGATGGGTCGATCAATATGAAATACCTGATGATCTTCATCGTGAGGCTTTATTTCTATTTTTCGAAAATAAGGTACTTCAATAGCTGCGGAAGCCACATATTTAGTCTGGTTTATAGAATCCACTTCCAAGTAATGACTTACGACTTCCTTGGATGAACCAATGTTGATCAGCTTACCTTTTTTCAACAGAATTCCTTTTTGACATAGCGATAATACTGCTCCCATATTGTGGCTAACAAAAATTACCGTGCGCCCCCCTTTTCCAACCTCTTCCATCTTGCCCAGACATTTCTTCTGGAACTGTGCATCACCCACTGCCAGCACTTCGTCCACGACGAGTATTTCAGGCTCCAGATGAGCAGCTACCGCAAATGCCAGTCGGACGTACATGCCTGATGAATAGCGCTTGACCGGGGTATCGAGGAATTGTTCCACTTCAGCGAAAGCGACGATCTCATCGAATTTCTTCTTGATTTCGGCTTTGCTCATGCCGAGTATCGCCCCATTGAGATAAATATTTTCCCGCCCGGTGAGTTCAGGATGAAAACCTGTTCCAACCTCCAATAGGCTGGCCACCCTGCCTTTGATCGAAACCTTTCCTGAAGTCGGCTCTGTAATGCGACTCAAGATTTTTAGCAGAGTGGACTTGCCTGCCCCATTGCGCCCGATGATGCCCACCCGGTCGCCCTGCTGAATATCGAAGCTGATATCCTTGAGCGCCCAAAACTCCTCATGTGCTGGGTCGTTTTCCGGCGGAGAGAAGGGATGCGTCAACTTATACGCAACCCGCTTGGCCCCGTTCGCCAACACATCACGCAAGGCTGTATAACGCTCCTGCTTTTGGTGGCCGATAATGTATCTCTTGGAGAGATGCTCAACTGTGATAACAGATGCCATCAGATCACGTCCGCAAAAGTTTTTTCCGTTTTACGGAAATAATATATTCCGGTGACCAGTATCACGATAACTAGAAACATGGAGAGCAAAAATCCTGGCCAGTACAGTTGGAAATTGCCCCCAAGAATGGCCCAGCGAAATCCGTCGATTACACCTACCATCGGGTTGAGAGAATAGAGCAACCGCCATTGTTCAGGAACGATCGCGCTGCTAAATCCGACCGGTGACACATACAGTCCAAACTGCACCACAAAGGGAATGATGTAGCGAAAATCCCGATATTTAACATTAAGAGCCGCAGTCCACAGTCCTGCACCCATTGCAGCGGCAAAGGCGATACAAATAAACAACGGCAGGGTAAAAACTCTCCAATCAGGCGCAAACCCATACCAGAGCATCAAACCAACCAGAATTATGCCGGAAATCAGAAAATCGACAAAACTCACTATCACTGCACTGGTGGGCACTACCAAACGTGGAAAGTAAACCTTTGAAATCATGTTGGCATTGCTGATCAGACTGTTACCTGCTTCAGTAAATGCATTGGCAAAGAATTGCCAGGGCAGGAGTGCTGCAAAAACCAGAATCGGATAGGGCACACCTTCAGAAGGCAGTTTGGCCAGTTTGCTGAACACGACCACAAATATGACCATGGTCAGGAAGGGCCTGATCAGTGCCCATGCCAAACCTATGACTGTTTGCTTATAGCGGACAAGAATATCCCGCCAGGCCAGGAAATAAAACAGCTCACGGTATCTCCATAGGTCTTTCCAGTAATGGCGTTCTGCCCTACCTGCCTCAATTACTAGCACGCTCTGATTGTCCATCATCTCTTCTTTAATAAGCAGTCAAGCCCATTTGGGTAGATAGAGGGTCACAGAAAAATTGGCAGGGAAATTCAAGGGAGATTACCCGTTAACTTAACTGCGCCACCAGGGGATCCCTCGTCATGATGTTGTATGCCAGCCCCAGGCCACGACAGTGGATCCCGCTCATGGTCTAGACCTTCGTCGACTGGTGGCTGGATAATCCGGTTTGCAAGTACCATGGCCCCGGTTATCGCCAAAAGCAGGAACATCCAGACAGGAGTCATCATCCTGAAGAATGCTGCCTCTGTAAAGTTATAGACAATTCCAACCGTAAAATACGCCAACATAAGGCTGCCGATCTGGGGATTCTGACGGAACGAAGCGATGACCCTTCGATACCCTGTCGCCATAACGCCGGCGAGTAAAGCCACTCCCACCCACCCTAAGTTTAAGAAGATCTCGAGATAGCCGTTATGAGCTTGGCGCGGTGCCCACGAGTACACGCTCAAGATCTTCTCAAGTCGGGGCCCATGCCAGAAACTTTCGTAGCCTGTTCCAACCAGGGAGTTATCGCTCACAGAAATGAGCAATGCCCAGATATCGGTCCGATCAGTCAGTGTTGGATTCCTTCCTATTGCTTCCAGAGCATCAGGACTGAGGTTCAAGAACAAGACAGAAGTAGTTACAATCAAAATTGTTGCAACGATCACGTGCACCTTCCCTGGACTATTGATAACAGCACGGTGGTTCCCCAACAAGAGAATGGCACTACCTATTACGAAACATGACAACGAGGTCATCGATTTGGTTAGCCAAAATAACCACAACACCATCCCCAAAATGACACCATGAACCATGAGCTGCCTGGTGCGGGAAGTACCGTTTCTGTCCTGGTAGACCATGAGCAAGCGCCACACAGTCGCCAACCCGCACAACAGGCAAATCGCCCCAAGACCATTCTTGTTAAGTGCGACACCTGTATAGGACGTCTCGCCACTCCACCGTCCGTATGCCCTCCCGATGGCGGGATAAAACTTGATGAGCAATATGGAAAGAGGGATGAGAAGATAGGTTATCCTAGCAAGGAGCCGCTCGAAGGCTGCATAGGGTTCACGATCAGTCAAGACCACCAGAACCATAACGAGGTCACCCAAGGCCTTTATCCAATGCTTGATAGCTACATCGGGATAGTCCGACCAAAAGATACTCATGGCGCAGTAAGAAAAGAATAAAATGATTGGCCCATTTCCCTGCAACAGTTCCACAACCTGTTTTCGTCTTTTGACAAGCACGAATAACCCTAGGGCCAACAGGCCACTGTAGACCTGGAAATCGAGCGAACCCCCTTCCAGTATCTGATCGGCCGCCTGCTGATCCATCGGCGTCCTCATCTGTAACCACTGGCCGACCGATCTGGTACAAGCAAGCAACCACCAAACCACAGCGATCCACAGCGCTCTCGAGATACGAGCACTCCTGTCTCTGTCGAGCCAGAATAGTCCTAGAATCAGAAGCGCAAAAACGCCACTTGCTACTGCGGGAGGCATCTATAGACTCTCCAAAAATCTTACCGACATGGAGCCCTCAGTTATTTCTAACCCTGACTAATCAAACCCTCGACCTCCAGCAGCCCTGTTCTTCTAACAGTGTGTTGGCAAACTAGATGCCGACACCGGAAACAACACCACGCCCGAGATCATCGACAGAAGTTGAATGGCCTGCAGGCTGTTCAGAAAGGCAGTCCAGCAAGGCCGCAGCGAGGGAAGAGGCGACGTGTACTCTGTGCCGTACGTTGAGCCTCTGAGCGACGCGAGAACGCCGCTGGCGGACTTTATCAATAGCCTGCTAGGAATCTGTCTTAAGAGATCGGAACTTTCTGACATACCAGGCGCTCCGGAGTTTGCGGAGCCTTGCCAGCACGAGTTCCGGAACATGGTCGAGAACACTGTGGTGCAGGCCGAGGCGAAATGCCACGGCCCCGATGCGGGTCAATGGGACATAGTACCGCGGTATATCGATACGCTGAAATCCGTTGCTTTCCTTGAAATCACTGAGGCTATCCCGCTGCTTTGCTCCATACGCAAACTTCGAGTACACGATGTATGGGATTTTCTGTGAAGCGCAGTAGCGGACTGCTTCCGCTACCAGCCCATTGGTTGGAGCCTTGTCCCTATGCTTAACCATGGCGAGAATATTCATCACCGTCGCCATCGATCGAGCGTCGTCGCACGTCAGCTTCATGAACCCGATCAGTTTCTCATCGAGGAACGCCCCGAGGAAGGTGCTGGTTTCCGGGAAGGTGGCGCTTATTCTGCGCACCGTCTCAACGTCTTTGCCATAGTGGGGGAACGGCCTTCCCTGTCGGAGAGGAGACTCGTTGTAAATTTCCCAGATTCCCTTTACGAGGAAATCATCGAAAGGTACCTCGCGAACCACGACACCTTTTTTCTCAGCGCGCCGGACCATGTTCCGCGTCTTTCCGTCGATCTGCTGCGTCCACCATTGTTCGAACGTCGACACGGGCAAGGCGGCTGCGTTGTCCCACTCTATCGGATAGCTGTATTCTGGTGACGTATGGGGCAGCTTCTGCATGAAAGTAAAGAGATCGATCCCAAGCCCTGCTTCCCGCAGGTGCTGCACCGTAGCCTCCGGGTTCTCCAAGAACTCGAACCGTTCGCTCGCGAGGCGGGCAATCCGGACTAGCCGCCCCTGGACCTTGATATCCTTGCCGCAAACGTTCATTCGCAATTCCTCTTCGCAGAAAACCCGAGCCATGGAACAGCTGCAGGAAACACGATTCGGATACCCTTGTCAGGGTTCAATGTGATTAATCCAAAAACTGTTGGGGAGGGGGAAGGATGTGAAATTGGCCTAGTTATGGGGATGAGTTTGCAATGGCGTCGTTTCCCGCATCTGACATTCATATGTAGACAGTAATTGTCTGGCGTTGAGTTGATCGAAAATACTATCCATTATTTTGGCGGTCAGCAGAATTTCCCGGTACGGAATAGGTACCGGCAAATCATGCACGATTGACTTGTAGAACGACTCGATCAAGACCTTGATGCCGGATTTCATGTGGAAATCATTTGTGACGAAGGCCCTCATATTCGTAGTCAGATTCCCGATGAACTGTGATGCGAATATGGCCGGAGGAATGAAATTCTCGGCGTAGCTTTTGAATCTCCCGCCACGAAGCTTGATTAAGGTTTCCTGATCCTGATCCAGGATGAACCCGTTCTTTGGCCCGAATACGCGAAGCTGATGCATCGAAGGACGCATTTGTGAGGAGAATGTGAAATAGGCCGTGGTTCGCTCTTCCTCGCTGATGATAACCCGTAATTCATCGATGATCTCTGTTTCGCCCATCCTTTTGAGCAGCGGACTCACAAAGCCGTGCGCAATTACCTGAGGTGAGTCGGCGGTCAAAAACTCCGCGATCTTGGCGATACCGTGGCTGATGATGTTGTGCAGCAGCTTACCAGGCAAGCGACGCACCCAATGTTGCTTATCGCTCAGGAGCGCCCGTACATAGCCGGAGTCGCCAAGTTCGTAACAGTAGTAGCTCTCCATGTGGACCGGCGCTCCGCCTAGATAGCCACTCCGCACAAGCTCACGCATGCGTCTTGCCACATGGTTGAACTGCGCATCGTGCCCTACGGTCAGTTTGAGTTTCTTCTCATCGGCAAGGGCAATCAAACGTTGCGCGTCTGGATAGTTGAGCGTGAATGGTTTCTCTACATAGACATGACAGCCGCGATCAAGACAGTAGGCGGCGATCTTATAATGGCTTTCCGGCGGCGTGGTAATGTGAACGACATCCGGCCTGGCCTCATCCAGCAGTTTCGCCAGGTCTGTAAACTGTTTCTTGACCTGGAATCTCTCAGCAAGTTGCCTGGCCATCAGGGGCTCCGTATCGCAGACCCCGACAATCTCGCAGCCGCCGATTCTCTTGATATGCGCGGCATGAGCATCGGCAATCTTGCCACAGCCGACAATGGCGACTTTCAGCATTTCACCCATTCTCCCGGCAACCCTGGAAAAACCTCTTCAAACCCTCGTCCATCGGCACCTTGGGCGCCCAGCCTAACCGCTGCTTGAGCTTATCGTTACAGTATCCTGTGCGTTTCATTTCGACATGCCACCTCCGGCGATTGAAGACAGGCGGCAGCTGCCCATCAGACCAGGTGGAATATCGCTCCCACAGCCTGCAGAACAGATAACTGACGGCATGCGGAACATAGATCGATCTAAAATTTCTTACGTTCTGTTTGTAGAGACGCAGAAACTCCCGACTGGTCGGGAGTTTGTCATCCACGACATTGAATACCTCGCCATCGACTCCTGGCTTGAGGCCGGCTAAGGCAATGGCATCGGCGCAATTGTCGACATAGGTAAAGGGTATGCGGTTGCCCCCGCCCAAATGCAAAAACACTCCGAATGTATCGATCCCTATCCGTCCGGTGATCTGTTTCTTCCCTGGCCCATACACAGACCCGGGCCTGAGAATGACGTATGGGATGCCGCACTTCCTGCCATACTCCGTCAGCAGTTCCTCTTGCTTTACTTTTGCATAGCAGTAGGCATCCGGTATCAGCTCAGGATGCTCCTCGACCGGGGAGGATTCATCGAGGAGCCTCCACTTCTGCTTCTGGACGTTGGTATAGACCGTGAACGAACTGATATTGACAAATCGCCTGAGGCACCCTTGTTCGATAGTCGCCTCCAGTAGATTTCGCGTCGTCACGACTGTGTTCATAAACGCATCAGGAATGGACTTTTCACCTGTCCCTGCAGCCAGGTGGAAAATGACTGCGACGCCCTTGGTCGCAGCGGCACAATCGCTTTTGGACAATAGATTGCCTTTGATTATCTCCATACCGTGGCCGGGGTACCGGGCAGCGATTGTCTCAAGCTTATTGATGGCGCTGGATGGTCTGACGATGCATTTCACATTGCGAAATCCCCGCTCGAGCAGATTTTCAACGAGGCGCAATCCCATGAAACCGGCGGCGCCCGTAATAAGAATCGCGTTCTCTGGGCCGACTATATCTGATCGATCTTCCATGTCATCTCGCCCGAAATTTCCTTAGCCTGTGAAATCTTTGGGATGCATCCAGGACACATAATCTCAGTTGTGTGTCCCACGCCATACCTTAAGGGATACCCTTCCTGGGACTGAGCCAAAGCGGCTAAGAAAATCACACCCGTCAAATAACTCGGCGCAGGAAGCAACTTTGTAAATCACGTACAAGTTTCGGCAGTTAGCTTCCTTCAGATTCGCAATGACCTTGCGCATAACCTCCTGCGTGAATGGATTGAAAAGATATACAACAATATTACCCGCCGGAAAGCAGAAATCAGCCGCATCCCCGCAGAGCACATCAGCATTACTGATCCCGAGCTTCCTGATATTTTCTTGCGCTATTGCGACAAGTTCGCCCGCAAACTCCACCCCAATCGCTTGTTTGAACCCTAGATTCGAAGCCACCAGAATAGTCTTGCCCTTTCCGCAACCCAGATCAATAAAGGTGAAAGTCTTCGGGTCGACTCCCAAGTAGTCTATGGCTTCCATGAGCTCTTCTTCACCTGTAGGTTGATACAGCCTGCCAAAACGCGCATTTGGCGACGATATCCTAAGCCTCCACAACCGCCTGGAACCACCCGTATCCGTACCGTGTTGCAAGTCAAACTTATCAATAATTGACTCGTGAGACCTCAGGTGCATAAGAGCTTCGCGGATCGTTGCAAGTACACCGACCTCGCACAATCTGCGAAGCGTTTTCACAACCAGAAGCTGCACGTCCATCTCGTCTTCTCTTCCCTCCAAGAGTCTTGCCGCCAAGCACTAGGTGCAGTCTCATCTGGTTGTAGAACGTCAAGGTACCGCCCCGTGAAATCGGGCAGCGATTGTCTCAAGCTTATTGATGGCGCTGGATGGTCTGACGATGCATTTCACATTGCGAAATCCCCGCTCGAGCAGATTTTCAACGAGGCGCAATCCCATGAAACCGGCGGCGCCTGTAACGAGAATCCCGTCCTCGTGGCCAACTATATCCGATCGATCTTCCATTGTAGTTACTCAGGTAGATAGGCTGAAGGTTCGACCCAGGGGTTCAGGCTGAAGGGGTTAAGGCTGAAGGTTCCTGGCTAGGCTGAAGGGGTTTAGACTGAAGGGGTTCAGGGTGAAGACCGAAGGTAGGATTTCGGAAGTCCGGACCCTTCGGCCTGAGTCCCTTCGGCCTGAATGCCTGGGGCGAACCTTCAGTCTGAACCCCTTCAGCCTGTACCCCTTGCCTGCGCCTGAACCCCTTCAGCCTGAACCCCTGAATAATTACCTCAGTCGTGGGTTACAAGACTGCTGCTATCAAGGCGTATGGTCATGTCGCCGTTTAACGTCGAATCGACATAGCGTTGAGAAGAAGATTCCCACAATTTTCCTGAGTTATAGACCCGTAATCTAAGCCCAGGCACATTCTTGCCGTAGGCCATGTCTATTTTCATCCGAGTGACCTCTACCTCATGGCCTCGTTGCTTAAACACAACTGAACGGCGCGCTTGAAACCAGGACACCACATTTCCTGCGCTACTGCACCAAGCGCCTTTCTGTTTGAGTCCTCCAATCAAATTTTCGTAGAACTCTCCCCACAATCGTTCAGGCGCGATACTTCGATCGTGCCAATTGAATGTTACGGCGCCTCCGAATTGACGCGCTTGGTCAACAATTTCGTCAATCCGCCTGTCAGCCTCCTCGAATGTAAGATTGAGATAGTCCGGATAGAACAATGCTGTGTCCATCACATGTAATGGAAGTTCGAGAAGACGATGGGCCTGTAACAGTTTGTAGACTTGAGCGGTTCCTGCCCGATACCCAACCGTTTCGTTATAGCCGATCGTCGAGTCATACGTGAAACCTGCTTTCTCCAATGCAACTGGAGAATTTTCGTTGAAATACAACCAATGCATGCGTACCCCGACATTCTTCGCGCCAGTGATGTTCGTAATTTGGGCCATTTCTTCCTGACCCTTTTCGACATCGATCCATGCGTCGATACCATGGAGCCCGATCTCACAGCCAGCTGAAACGAATGTCCGGAGCCGCTCAGCGATGTCGGCAGCTCCATAGCCAGACGCCCGGATTTGCGGCGCGGAGCCTGATACCGTTCTTCCCGGTTTGTCCTTAAATGGCAACACGAAGAACGTGGAATCTAAGTCCCCTTCTATCGCAAGATATCGATCGAACCCATACCAAAAGTCTTTTACCAGACCCAAATACACAAAGGGCAATCGTACAGCAGCCGCCCAATTGGCACAGAGATGTCGAACAGGGATTCGACCTTTCAACACTCCGAAGACCGACCCGATGATGGCTCGGTACAAGAACCCGAACATTGTGTGGTCCCATTGATGCCGCCGAATTGAGGGGTGATCGACGTCATGGGTCAGGCAAGCAATGAAGGCATACCCCTCTGGAATCGGTGGGATTTCGACCAAAGGGACACCAGACCGAACGATAAGATCGCGCAAGACAGCAATATGCATCTCCAATGCGGGGATGCTCGCGTTCTCTGAAGGTTGCCCGGCTGTAAGGAGAATTCGAACTTCCTGGAACAGATCATATCCAATGCGGGCAAAGGCTTTGCTGTCGAATTTGGCCAAAGATCCTACCGACTGTTGTGACCGCTCATCTTTCAGGAAACATACGCCCTTACCCCGAAACGTGATGTTGTCACCGTAAATCGGGAGTCGCCTGTCATTGTAGGAAAGTGTTTTACCTTTTTGACTGGATGTGACCTCGATCTCTTCCCCTTCATCGAATGAATGTACTCGCCCGGAATACACGACGATTAGATCCGCAGACACCCCATGACCGCTTACATCTTCTCCGGCAAGCAATGCCACTTCATATTGCTGTTCAGATCGATAGAACTCCCAGGGGGTTTTAAACAATTCAAAGAACTCGCGGACGAGTTCATGCTCTTCGGGATGTGCGATGACCCCTATCATGATTGGTGAGGTGATACTTGAGACAGATCAGACGGTGTGGTTGTGCCCTGAAGATTTCATTCGGAACAAAAGATGTGCCAATGCCTTAAACATGGTGCCCTGCCCCCAATGAAGCATGGGCGTTTTCGCTTTCATGAGTGGGTATTGCCGATAATAAAAATACCCCTCTCTATCCTGCATATTAGAAATCGTCCAAGCCGCCACTCGTGTAGCCAATGCCAAAGACTCCGGGTCGTCATCCGACACGAAGGCTAACGTGTCGATTGCCTGTCCTGCACATTGGATATCGACCGGGTACGTTCGCGAATGGTAATATTTCGGCCTTCCACTCTCTTCAAAGAAATTGGCTTTATAAAAACCGAGCCCTTCCAGAAAGTTCCGGCGATAGGAATGGTCCCCTGTCGCATCGGTATAATGTTTTAGACTGTCCAGGTTATAGCCAGTGTGGAAATTGTCGATCCATCGGTTCGTAGCGCTCTCGGCATACCACCAGGATCCATCCGGACGCTGGCGCGAGCAACTGTATTCTATGGCTGAACGTGCTACGCTCCTGCACTCCTGGCTTCCTGTATGTTTTGCAGTTCTCGCTAAGATGCCGGCTCCCAGCATGTTGGCATTGTGAATGGAGCTCTGGACATGGGCCAAATAGCTTATGCAGTCCCCGCTCTTGGTTTTCTCACGGGGCAAATCGAGAATCCAATTACATACGCTATCCGCAATACGTAAGAACCATTCGTTTCCCGTCACTTCAAATGCTTCGATATATGCGTGGCCGATCAACGCCGTCCACACGATGATCGGATCGTCTTTTGTATATCGGCCTCCACGCGACACGAAATCGAAATGATTGCTCCAGCTATGATGTTGGAAACGGGCGACCTTGTGTTTATCGAGCCATTCCAAGCAGTCAATCGCTTTATCGAGATATTCCTGCCGATTTGTGGCTCGATAGAGCATCACATAACCTGAGGCCATGTATCCCCGCCCCTTTGTAGAGTCTTTCGGCTTCACTCCAAGCGCTGGGCGTAAATTCAGAGGGGACTGGCGAATCAATTGTTGAAGCAGCCGCTCCGCAAAAAGGTTCCCGCATGCGAGGGGACGCGCCCAGGACGATAGTCCTTCAAACGGCTCATACCCACGGTATCCCTTCCCCTCGACCCAGCCCTGAACAAGAGCAAGGCTTTGCTGGATCTCCTGAGGCGTGATTGTGGTCGGCTCGCTCACAGCATGGTTCATTATGACCCGTCTCCGTCGATTAGCAGGCCTGCGGTTCTCCTCAACAACTTCTCGCTCTCCTTACTCCACGCATGATCCAGATACACTGCTTGACCACGACTTGCTACCTCCAGGGCCTCTTTCTGATTCAATGCGACCCATGTGAGTTTCAAGGCAAGATCATGCGCCTCTCCAAGATCGAAGAACACCAGCGAGTCCTCACTAAAGTAGTCCTGAATACCAGGAGCGCGAGGCGCCACCACCGGCTTGCCCAATGCCAGGTACTCAAATATTCGAGTCGGCGTGTTAATTTCCGTGAAGATGCTGCGCTTGTTGGGGATGACGCCTACATCGCACTCGGTTATCGCTTCCGTGAGTTGTTCAAGCCGCCTCGGCCCAAGATACTGGACTGCTTTCTCGAGACCTTTAGCCGACACAGTCGACATGACCCGATCCAGAAATGGAGTCCTATGGCCGTAGATCCGCAATTCTGCGGCAGGAACAAACTGGAGCACCTCTCCTAGCGCTTCCACTGCTATATCGACACCGTTTCGATCTTCTAACGTGCCGTGATACATGATGATGAAAGGCACGTTAGCCCCATCTGAATGCCTCTTCGCGATTTGCGCTGGAGAATACTTGAAAATCTTCTCGTCCGGTGAATTCATAACGACACAAACTTTTGATGCGGAGCAGCTGCGTGAAACAAATAGTTTTTCGCACGCACGGTTAACCGTGAGGACCACATCGGCTCTGGCGATACTCCACTTTTCCAACCAAGCTATCAGCCTGACACCCAGACTCTCCCTCCGAAGATTGAAGATCGTCATCATCAGCTCCGGCATTGGATCGTGCAGATCCAATATCACCTTGGCTCCGAAAAGCTTGGGGACCAATGCCGCAATAACAAGAACGTCCGGCATATTATGGACGTGCACGACATGATACCGCTGCGTCAGGGAACGGGCAGCGAGCTTGGCAAACGCGATCAAGATAAACAGACAATACTGAAAGACATACCAAGTCTTAGAATTACGAATTTTCTTAATACTGATCCGATCGATCTCAATGTCCTTGAATGTGTCACGCTTGAGGCCTTCCTCCCCCATGAGGCATAACGCCTCGACTTTCATGCCCGCACGGGCAAAGGCTTCTGCTGCCCTGCGAGGCCGTGGATCGCCTGGAAAAGGCGAAAACGACACCACTGCCATGCGTTTCCCGTGCAACAATGAAATCTCAGATGTTTGAGATTCTGAACGGTCGGCTGGTTGAGACTTACATATACTCTCGGATAAGCCGATTCGGGTTTTTTGATTCTGCCTTGAGGCCTCTTGTGCAATTAAACACCTGTTCAACCCAGATTTGGGCACCATCTCCGCATAGAAATATTGAGCCACTTCTTTGGGCAGCGTGAACCAACATTGATCACCATATTGATTGGCAGCATACTCCAGCAATTCCCGATACATCTGGACACTGTACTCTCCGAGCTGCTTCTTACCGTTGAAACTAATGTAGTCCGGGTGGACAATCACCAAGGCTAACCCACCATTTTGAGCAACCCAATCGAGCTTTCGTTTCCATATGCCGATCGTTTTTTCTTTTAACAACAAAAACAGGGTGGAATCCTGTGGCAACGTATAGGGAAGCTCTACATACCCGTATTCGTTGCCTTGGGGTACCCAGAACGGAAAAATCGTTCCTGCCCCATCAGGCTGTGGCTCAAATGGGTCTACGTCAAAGGTTGAACTGTCATAGAGAACATTCACTTCACCAAGCCAACTGAGATTGTGCCGCATGAACGCCGATCGAAAACCTAGCGAGCCCCATCTCTCTACATACTGATTAATCTTCTTTGCACCGCTCCGAAAGCTCCTCTGAGAGCGATATAGTCTCCCATCGTGATGCAAATCATGAACCCCTACCTCGAATCCATTCCCATTCAAGAACTCGCGCAGAGACTCCGAAACCCGATACTCTCCCTCCGGGACAAAGTTAAATGCGGAACGGAACCCCATCTCGATTTCTAAGTCGGCCAGTTCACGAGAACGTTCCAATCCCTTCATGCCTTCAACATCATGCGTTAGAACAAAGGCAAACTTTTTACCTTCAGGCCACCCTGGCCACATAACCGGCGCTTCACTCGTGGCCTCATTGATAGGCCAGATACCGGCATGTGTTTTTCTCAGGTGCTTGGCCAGAACACTCCGAAGTGCTAATCGAACCCTCAGCGGGATGGCAGGCTTGGTCAAATAATAGGCATCACTCAATATCATCAGCAATTCCCAGCTTGATGTCTTTGAGGCCCAACGAGACCTCCCATTTCATCCGTCACAAACAGATCGGGCAGTTCTCGCCTATTTCCCTTTGCCTGCATCACGCTCACTCTTTTGCTTATTGGAGGACTCAATTGCCTTCAAAATGTGCGATTGGTTTACTTGACGGAGAATCTCGATGTTGCTCATGACACAGTGGCCTCCTATAACCCCTGGAAAGTACTTGGTGGGAGGAAAAAATTTAATTTCTTCATAGATTGAGACGATTTCATCATAATTCAATCCAAATTGGTCGCAGTAGCGTTCTACCTCCTGTGCCCATGCGATCATCAATCCGAAATAGGTCGTCTCCGTTAATTTCGCAAGTTCGGTCGCTTCAGGCGAGGATAAGACTCTCGTCTTCATACCGGCTACTTCGAAGTGTCGTGCCGCACTCTCTGCAGCCGCTGTATCGACCCCGCCCACAAACTTGTCATAGTGGAGAAGATCTGCCGCCATGCGCGTGTGTTTTCCTCGTACTGGACTATTGACGACGACTGCGCCTGTTCGCTTAGCGACGGCGCGCGTCGTCCCAACTGCCACCGTGCTGTGAATGACCGTAATACGTGGGTTGAATCGCTGAATATATCGAGCAGTTTCGCCGACAAAATCGTTGATCTTGAACGGGTAACAAACGTGCATGACATCGATATCACCTGGCGGTTCGGCTTGAGGCACAATGTCGACCCCGATAGTCTTGTAGCTCCTCGATAGAACCTCAAAAAGAGGTTTCCCTATTTCCCCCAGACCGACAACCATGACCTTCCCAACTTTACTCATGCCATCACTCCTCTCACCATCAATTGCCGATCACCGCGCTCGATCAATGAAGATCGAAACGTTCAAAATACGCGAGCCAATCCTGCCGGAAACTAGAAGCGATACCTACGGGTGGTATTAGAATTACCTGAGCTAACTACGGCAGGTTGAAAAGAAAGCTTTGAGACGTACGTTACCCTCGCCAGGAACTGGATCGCTGTGACTCTACCTGAGTACCACCCTCCTGAATACGCTTCCCTCCGACTCTCCGAAACGCAGTTCGAAGCCTGTCCATCTGTTCTCTTCGATGGAATGCGACAAGTTGGGGATCAATCGGTCGTTCCGTTCGAGCAATAAACGCCGAAGTAAAACCGGTCATTAAGAAAAGGCCTCCAAGGACATATGGTTTATTTCTCATCTGCAGGCATGATCTGAACAGTTCCCATAGGGGATGGCCCCCGAGATAGTAATCTTGCCTGCCCAGGCTATACCAAGCCCTGAGTTTTCCGGACGACGCCGTACCCATTGGACGATGATGGCAGCAAACTTTTTCAGGAAATGTTCTTGTCTTCCATCCTTTCATTCTGGCGGTGGTCACAGCGACCCAATCGATACCGCCGCTTTTAATAGGTCTGTATCCTCCAATTTCTTCGAAGCATTGCCGACGAAAGAGCTGGCATGCCCCGGAGACATGATCCAAACTGGTATACCGATAGTCGTAGGACTCCTTGCCCTCCACAAACGGAGTGCCGGCAACACCCAGGTCAGGATTTTCCGCGAATTTCCCTAGGAGAAACTCAAAGTAGTCATGCTCAAACGTAATATCTGCATCTAAATTTCCTATGACCTCATAAGAACTCTCACCCACCTTCTGGTAGCCGCCATTAAAACAGTGCACCTTGGCTGCAAAGTGGCGGTCTCTCCGCTCAGGCATTCGTACAAGTTCGATCCACGGATTATCGGTGAGATACCGTTTGACTATCTCGTCGGTACCGTCTGTGGAACCGTCGCTGACAATGATCCATCTGGTCGGACGAATCGTCTGAGCGATTACCGAACAAATGGTTTGCTCTATGTACTGAGCTTCGTTTCTCGCAGGGGTAATCAATACATAGCTGGGTAGGTTATCCCGCATATATCAGCTCGAACAAAGCAGGTCGCGTCATAATGCCGGACGCGCAAGAGGTTCAATATCTGACGTATGGGCTGATAGTTTCACTACAATTCTCTCTCACCGGCATATTTCTGATTCTGCGATTCCCACCATTCCCTATCGCAATCCGCTGCTGGAGGCAACGGAGAGAGATTTCCGCACTTCGGCGACGACCCGATCCTGCTGGCGAGGGGTGAGATCCGGAAACATAGGAAGCGACAATATCTGTGACACGGCTTTCTCTGCGACCGGGAAATCGCCGGCACGGAAACCAAGTCCTTCGTAGGCCTTCGTCAGATGCAGCGCAATCGGATAGTGAATCCCCGTGCCGATGCCGGCTTCGTCCAATCGTTTTTGGAGCTGTGCCCGATCAACCACCCGTACCGCGTAGATGTGGTAGACCGATCGAGACCAGTCCGGCTGGTAGGGAAGGGTTACATCCCCCTCCACCGCGGCAAAGAGTTTGTTGTAGCGCTCCGCAATCTCTCTCCTCTGTCCGTTCCACTTCTTCAAATGACGAAGCTTGGCCCGCAGAAAGCCGGCCTGGATGGCATCGAGTCTCCCGTTGTATCCTTCAATGTCGTGAAAGTACTTCTTCGACTGGCCATGATCACGCAACAGCCGGCAGGTCTGCGCCAACTGTTCGTCACCGGTTGTCATAGCGCCGGCTTCTCCAAGAGCGCCCAAGTTTTTCCCCGGATAAAAACTGAACGCAGCCGCATGTCCCATCGAACCGGCTTTGCGCCAACGATTGTCCTTCTTCGAGAAATACTCAGCTCCATGCGCCTGGCAGGCATCTTCAATCACTTTGAGGTTGTATTGATCTGCCAGATCGAGAATGGGGTCCATGTCGGCCATCTGGCCGTATAGGTGGACTGGGATGACTGCCGTCACAGGCTTGCCGGTTCGCTTGTGGTAAGCCCGCTTCGCATCTGCATCCCACGTACAGTCCTTCTCTAGATACTGGCGGAGTTTCCCTGGGTCCATGTTATAGGTCCGCGCGTCGATGTCGACGAAATCAGGATGGGCGCCGGCCTGGGAGATCGCCTCTGTCGTGGCAATGAACGTATTGGGCACCGTCACCACGATGTCGCCGGAGCAAACACCAGCAGCGATCAGCGCAAATCGTAAGGCATCTGTGCCGCTGCCGAGCCCGACACATATTCGTGATTCGCAAAACTGGGCGAAGTCCTGTTCGAATCCCTGGACCATCGGGCCGCCGATAAATCCAGCAGTACCGAGCGCTGTCTTGAGGACGTCGACAAACTCATCCTGCAGCCCCCGGTGGGCCGTGACCAAATCAAGGAAGGGAACTTTCTCGTCGCTCATTCTTAACTCCTGTTTAGGTAAATAGGCTGAAGGGGTACAGGCTGTGAAAGAAGGCTGTTAGGCTGAAGGGATTCAGGCTGAAGGTTTCGGGAACAGGATGAAGACTAGGGGTACAGACTGAAGGGGTACAGGCTGGTCGGTCTCGTTTGTTTGGTTTGTTTTGTTCATTTGGTTCATCTGGTTGATCCGGTTAGTCTGGTCAACCAAACAAACTAAACAAACCAAATAAACAAGTTAGGCCTGAACCCCTGGATCGCTACCGCGATCCAAGATACCGAAGCACTTTCCCTGGGTTGCCGACCACGATTGCATTCGCTGGCACATCACTGGTCACCACAGAGCCGGCGCCGATCAGGGCATTTTCGCCGATGACCAGATTCGAGAGGATAGTCACGCCAGATCCGATTGACGCACCCCTTTTCACCAGAGTCACTTCTACCTTCCAATCCTGTTCAGTCTGAAGGGCGCCTGTCTTGCTCGTCGCACGGGGAAAGGAGTCGTTGACGAAGGTGACGTTGTGCCCAACAAAGACCTCATCTTCGATCGTGACGCCCTCGCAGATGAAGGTATGACTCGATATCTTGCATCGTTTACCGACCTTGGCATTCTTTTGGATCTCGACAAAGGCTCCGATTTTTGTGTCGTCACCGATCTCGCAGCCGTAAAGGTTGATGAACTTTGAAAACTTCACGTTCTTTCCGACCTTGACGTCAGGGGCAATGCAGCAATAGCCGTCGGCTTGCATATGACCGTTCTTCCGGCCCGGCAGCGGGAGTGGCTTATTGCTCGTTTTTTTCATGTTT
>CXWL01006269.1_pt1 | contig 32809 bp, 24 predicted proteins | sample 590931 | NCBI WGS metagenome assembly CXWL01 (sample SAMEA3498368, study PRJEB10139) | groundwater metagenome | biome: water well; material: biofilm material | place: Germany | collected 2015-04-27
CTTTCGACCTTCGCGCTCGAGTTCAACTCGAGCAAGCCGCCGTTCGATGATGTCAACGTACGGAAGGCGTTTGCGGCGGCGATGGATCGGGATGCGTATGTGACCGCCGTCCTTCAGGGCGTGGGCGTGCCATCCGTCACCTGGATACCGCCGGGGGTGCCGGGACACGATCCCGATGCAGGCATTCCGTTCGACGCGTCCGCGGCGAAAAACTTCCTGGCTACGTCAGAAAAGTATCCGGGTGGCGACGGTATGCCCTCCATCAAGTTCACCGCTGCCGACGACACAGCCAATCAGCTCATCGCGGCGTTCGTCAAGACCCAGGCGCAGGACATTCTGGGCGTCAATGTCGAGATCGATATCCGGCCGTCCGCCGCCTTCCAAGCGGCGCACAATACCGGCGACTTCCAGATGGCGTTTGGGGGCTGGGGCGCCGACTATCCGGACCCCGACAACTGGCTGCCCGCGCAGTTCGGAACCGGCGCATCACTGAACGTGTACGGCTACAGCAATGCCGAAGTCGACCGCCTCTTAGCGGAAGCAGCCTCCGAATTGGACACCGAGCAGCGAATCGGGCTGTACCAACAGGCGCAACAAATCATCATTGCTCGGGACGCCGCAGTCGCGCCGCTTGATCATGACGCCATATTTCACCTGGTGAAGCCCAGTGTGAAGGGCTGGCGGCTCAGCCCGCTGGACGCGCAGATACCGGGCGACTTTGGATACGCGCGTGTCTACATCTCGAAGTAGCGGCTGGAGTGGGGCATGACGGGATATGTCATTCGCCGCCTTCTTTGGCTGATCCCTGTGCTCCTGTTCGTGTCTCTCGTGACGTTTGCCCTCATGCACGCCGTTGATGGAGGTCCTTGGGACAGCGGGCAGAAGCTGACGGACGCCGACCGCGCTCGTCTCGATGCTCGCTACGGGCTCGACGATCCTCTTTGGCAGCAGTACGCCCGTTTCCTGGGAAACACCCTCCAGGGCGACCTGGGCATCTCATTCCAGAGAAAGACCGAAGACGTCCGCACGATCATCTGGCATGGATTCAAGGTCAGCCTTGTGCTTGGAGCACTTTCCCTCGCCGTCTCGGTGGGCATCGGCGTCCCGCTCGGCATCGTTTCGGCGGTTGGGAAGAATGGACCCTGGGACTACGCGGCCGTGTTCGTCTCGGCCATCGGTGCTGCCATCCCCAGCTTCGTCCTGGGCATCCTGCTGATTCTGGTGTTCGCCGTACGCCTTGATGTTCTTCCGGTCAATGGCTGGGGCTCCCCGCGGGAGGCCGTGTTGCCGGTGATCGTGTCGGCCACGCTGCCGATGGCATATCTCGCGCGCATCACTCGGGCGAGCATGCTGGAGGTGTTGAATCAGGACTACGTCCGAACCGCAAGGGCAAAGGGCCTGCGAAGCCGGACGGTGTTGAGCCGCCATGTGCTGCGCAACGCGGCGATTCCCGTGCTCACGGTTCTCGGCCCCCTTGTCGCGATCGAAATCACGGGGTCCTTCATCGTCGAGTCCATGTTCGGCATACCGGGGATCGGGCGGCAGTTCGTCACCAGCGTCACCGCGCGCGATTACGGAGTCATCATGGGTACGACGCTGTTCTTCGCCGCCCTGGTGGCGCTCGCCAACCTCGTCGTGGATCTCACCTATGCCTTGGTCGACCCGAGAATCCGCCACCGATGACGGCTGGACCGGAGAGCGAAGCGCACTACTTGCTCGGAGATCGTGCGCGCCGGACGAGCGAACGCAGCCTGTGGGAAGACGCGGCTCGCCGGTTGATCGGCAACAGGCTGGCAATGGCTTCTCTCGTGATCGTCGGGGCGCTGGTCATCGTCGCGGTGTTCGCACCGGTGGTCGCGACGCACGATCCAGCCCGTGCGAACTTTGCCGCAGGGGCTCAGTACCAGGGAATGTCCGCCAGCCACTGGCTGGGCACCGACGGCATCGGCCGGGACTGGTACAGCCGCCTGGTGTACGGCACGCGCACGTCGCTCGCGATCGGCGTATTCGCCCAGGTGATCGTGCTGGCGATCGGACTCCCTATCGGTATGGTCGCCGGCTACGTAGGCGGAAGGATCGACAGCCTCCTGATGCGCCTCACCGATCTCGCCTACGCTTTCCCTAGCCTGCTGTTTATTCTCCTCGTCGCCCAGGTGCTTGGCGCCAGCACCTTCAATATCTTTCTCGCTATCGGGCTGGTGAGTTGGCCGGACATCGCCCGGCTCGTCCGCGGTCAGGTGCTGTCCTTGCGCGAGACCGACTATGTGCTGGCCGCGTCAGCGATGGGGGCCGATGGCGGCCGTATCATGCTTCGGCATCTCCTCCCCAATGCGCTGGGACCTATCATCGTGTCCGCCACGTTCGGCATTCCCAGCGCTATCTTTGCGGAGGCCGCCCTTAGCTTCATCGGCGTCGGCTTGCCGCTCGGCACGCCAAGCTGGGGCACCATGGTGAACGACGGCTACAGTGCCATCTTCGGACAGCAGATCCTCGTCGTCGCGCCCGCTGCCGCGATCGCCGTCACCTTGCTCGCCTTCACCTTCCTTGGCGACGGGCTCCGCGACGCCCTCGACCCCCGCACGCGCTAGCCCCGGCCCGGGTCGGTGCCGCCTCCTTCGTGTTCATACGTCTCGCTACGGTAGGATGCACCACGTGACATCCCCCGATCCTGCCCTGCTGCCCGCCCCCCGGGAGTCTTCGAATGCTTGAAGACCTCCTCAAGGCCGCCATCCTCGGCATCGTGCAGGGCCTCACCGAATTCCTCCCCGTCTCCTCCACCGGACATCTCATCCTCGTCACCAGGATCCTCCGCGTCGACGAAGAGAAGTACGGTCTCGCCTTCGACGCCTCCCTGCACATGGGCACCCTGCTCGCTCTTCTCGCCTTCTTCGGGCGTACCTGGGTCGACCTCGCCGCTGGCGGCCTCCGCACCATCCGCGACCGGTCCCTCACCGACCCGCAGGGGCGCCTCGCCTGGCTCATCGTCCTCGCCACCATCCCCGCCGCCGTCCTCGGCTTCCTCTTCGAGTCGGCGATCGAGGATGCGTTCCGTTCGCCCGCACTCGTTGCGACGACGCTCATCCTTTTCAGCGGCGTCTTCCTCCTCGCCGAGGCCGCTGGCAAGCGCACCCGCACGCTCGAAAAATTGGCCTGGGTCGATGCCGTGGTCGTCGGCTTCGCCCAGGCCCTCGCCCTCGTCCCCGGTATATCCAGATCCGGTGCCACCATTAGCGCCGGCATCTTCCGCGATGTCGAGCGCAAGGAAGCGGCCCAGTTCGCCTTCCTCCTCTCCGCCCCCATCATCGGCGGCGCCGGCCTCAAGCAGATGATCAGCGTTATTGGCGACTTCGCCGACGGTAAGCTCGGTGGCCAGGACGCCGCCTTCTTCGCCACCGGCTTCGTCTGCGCCGCCATCGTCGGCTACCTCTCCATCGCCTTCCTCCTCCGCTTCCTCGCGACCAACTCCCTCCGCCCCTTCGTCTACTACCGCGTCGCCCTCGGCCTCCTGGTCTTCGCGGTCCTCGGCTTCCAGGCCGTCACGTAGTTCACACCCAGTAGGCGCTGGAGGTGTGATACGGCCGGTCTCCCCTGCCGCAGCGCGGGGTCTCCAGCTCTGAGCTGTTCGTGCCATCCCACGCTGTCTAGATGCCCGCCGATGAGGCGGTCGTAGGAGCGCCGCTTGCGGCACCCCCTTCGTGCGGGAACAAGGTTGGGCGTGGAGTCTTGATGGGCTGTGAGAAGTAGGTAGCCACGCTCTGGTTTGGACTCAGGTAAAGCGGAACGGGGCTGCGTGCATCCGCAAAGAAAAGCGCGGACTGTTCAGCCCGCGCTCAAGAGTCTTTCGAGACCTACGGCCCCGCCGGTGGCCCCGGAGGCCCACCCGAAGAAGAACCTTCCGGCCCCGCGCCTGGCCCACCGCCCGGACGCCGCCGGCCTCGTCCCCCACGCCGTCCCCGCCGTCGCCGCGCCGCATCGCCCGTCTCGCCAGAAACCGCCTCCGCACTCGTGGGTGGTGCCGCCGTTTCCGCACTCTCCCCAACGATTGCCTCTGCCGCCGCGACTGCATCCTGCGTCGAAGGCCCGAGATCCGCTACCGGCATCCCCAGCACTGGCGCCTCCACCGATGGCGCCTCCTGCTTCAGCGGCTCTTCGATCTGCCGCATCAGCTCCACCGGTCGCACCGTCAGCCCGTACTGCATCTGCAGCTCGGCCACTGGCATCTCCACCACCTGCTTCTGCTCCGTCATCCACAGCGTCACCGTCTTCTTCATCACGTTGACGCTGTTCACCTTCGCCTCGCCCGCCGGCGTCGACACCATCGTGCCCGCTTTCGGCATCTGGCCCCGCAGCTCTTTGTACGCGTCGAACTCGAAGGTCAGGCAACAGTACAGCCGTCCGCACACGCCGGAGATCTTCTGTGGATTCAGCGGCAGATCCTGCTCTTTCGCCATCTTGATGCTGACCGCCGGAAACTGCGTCTGCCACGACGAGCAGCACAGCCGTTGTCCGCACACGTCGTATCCATCGATGAGCTTCGCCCGGTCTCGCTCCCCGACCTGCAGAAACTGCACCTTCGCATCGAATTGCGACGACAGCTCGCGTGACAAGCCCCGGAAGTCCACCCGATCCGCTGATGTGAAGTAGAAGGTGATCTGCGACCCCTCCAGGTCGTACTCTCCGGAGACGATCTGCATGTCGAGATCGTCCCGCGCGACCGCGTGCTTGGCCTCGCGCAGATCCAACGCGGCCCGCTCTCTCAGGCTTTTGTGGTGTTCCAGGTCTTCCGGCGTCGCCACCCGGACGATCGGCTTCAGGCTCTCATTGTGCTCGTTTGCCAGCACCTGGTCCGGCGCCACCACCACCCGCCCGATCTCCAGCCCGTGGGAGGTTTCCACGACCACGTAGCTGCCGACGATCAACGCAGCCTGGCCAGCGTCGAAGTAGTAGACCTTCCCCGCTTCCTTGAAGCGCACCCCAACCGGCACGCGTGTCTGTTCTGTCATAACTGAGCTCTGTGAAGAGCGCCTTTCTTCGATACCCGACGGCTTGAAGCGCCGGGCTGTAGTGTAGTACTTGGCACAAGCTAGTGGGACGAAGCCGCTCAGTTAGCCGCGGAGCTTTTCGCAGAGTCACCGAAGGAGACAGCTCCGCTCGCTCTCCGGTCAAGAGTGCGCGTTCTTCTCGCGAACGATCCGCTGAATGGGGCACCGCCGCCCGCCGGTGAGGGCTCCCTAAGTTGCAGCTTCGTCCGAATGCGTGGAGTGGGTGACGGACGACACTACCCCCGCAGCCGCGACGTCACCGCGTTCGCCTGCAGCCGCGGCAGCGCAAGCATCATCGCCTCCAATGCCAGCACCGGACTCGCGTTCTCCGTCAGCTGCAGCTTCGTCTCCGTGATCGCCCGCAACGCCCGTACCGCTCCGGCCACCTCGCACTGTGCCGCGAGTGCGCGCAGCGTCTCCGTCCGGTCGATGTGGACTACCTGTTCGGTTCGCCCCGCCACCACCAGCAACAGATCTCGCCACCACGCCAGCCACACGTCCAGCGCCTCTTGTGTCGCCGCCCGGTTCCGCGAGTAGCTCCCCCCGATCGAGGCCGCCACGCTGAACCGCTCGACCAGTCCCGCCTGCGCCAGCTTCTCCGCCCGGTCCAGCTCATCCTCGCGCGCTTCCAGCACCTTCTCGTCCCGCAGCGCCGCCACCGCCCAGCCCAGCCGCCCGCCCGAAAGCCGTGCTAGCTCCGTCGCTACCTCTGGCTCCGCATCCCAGCGCCCCCGCAGCGTCCGCTCGATCAGCTCCCGCGACTGCCCTCCGAACCCGACCCGTCGGGCTCGCGAACGGATCGTGTCCAGCAGCATCTCTTCAGGGTCCGTCACCAGCACAAACACCGTCTTGGCCGGCGGCTCCTCCAGCGTCTTCAGCAGCGCCGCGATAGCCGAAGCATTCATCGCATCCGCCGGCTCGATGATGATCACGCGATAGCCGCCCTCAAACGCCGCCCGGCTGATGATCTGCTCGATCCGCCGCACCTGGCAGATCCGGATGTCGCGCGAGTTGTCCTTCGCGTGATCGTGCCCTTGTTCCAGGCACATGGCACCGATGCCCACGAACTCCACGTCCGGATGCGCTCCCGCCGCCGTCCGCTCGCAAGCCCGGCACTCCCCGCACGGCGGCTCGTCGCCGGTGCAGTTCAGCATCTGCGCGAACTGCTTCGCCGCCAGCGACTTCCCGGTACGGCCAGGCCCCGCAAACAGGTACGCGTGCGCCACCCGGTCGTTCTTCACGGCCGCCGCCAGCACGCGTATTGCGGCATCTTGTCCAACCACCGTCCAACTCATGCGTTTATTTCCCCAGCGCCAGCCGCTCGGCCAGCCGCAGATCCAGGCCGGCGGCGACGATCTTCGCCTGTGTCGTCTTGATGTCGTACTTGACGCGATGCCAGGTGATCGTCGCCTCGGCCTGATCGTACAGGATGTATCCCGCCCGCGGATCGCCGTCCCGCGGCTGCCCGACGCTCCCCGAATTCAGGATCAACCGCGCGTCTCCGAGTGTGATGGTCTCGCCGTCCCCGCGAGCGACGAACATCGGCTCCAGGTCCGACTCCGTGATGTCGAACGGCAGATGCGAATGGCCCACGCAGCTGTACGGCGTCGTCTGCCGATCGAACTGCGCTACCGCCGACTCCGCGTCCAGCAGATACTCCAGCGCCGGCGCCCGCAGTGACCCGTGTACCAGCGTGAAGTCTCCTTCCTTGAGCACCAGAGGCAGCGATGCCAGCCATGCGCGCTCCTCGTCACCGAGCTGCTGCCCCTGCCACAGCGCCGCCTCCGCCGCTACGGGGTTGAAGTCCTCGACGCCCATTTTCCCACAAGCGACCAGATCGTGATTGCCTGCGACGCACACCGCTCCCAGCTCGCGCAGCCGCCCGATCACCGCCCCCGGCTCCGCCCCATACCCCACGATGTCGCCCGTACACCACACCCCGTCCACCCCGCCAGCCCGGGCCGCGTGCCCCAGCACCGCCTCTAGCGCCTCCATATTGCTATGCACATCCGAAACAATCGCAATTCGCATCCCCGAGTCTAACCGCCAACGTCCAATGTCCAATATCCAACCCTGCCATTCCCCGTCCCAATCACCAATCACCAGTCTCCACCACCACCACCAACCCCTACTTTGTCCGGTACTTCTCGGAGGTCGAAGATCCCGCGCTTCGCGGGACAAGGCCGGAGATCTTGCGCCAGCGAGACAAGATTTCCGCCCGCCCACCAATCACCAGCCTCCACCCCTACGTTGTCCGGTACTTCTCGGAGGTCGAAGATCCCGCGCTTCGCGGGACAAGGCCGGAGATCTTGCGCCAGCGAGACAAGATTTCCGCCCGCCCACCAAACACCAGCCTCCACCCCTACTTTGTCCGGTACTTCCCCGATATCCACCCCGGCCCGATTCATGGATGATCGTCGCAGCCGATATATCAGTACGAAGACTCACCCACACCACGCACGAAGGAGAGCACATGGCCACCGATCGCACCCCAGGCCTCGAACAGGAACTCACCAGCGCCCTCGAAGACCTGCGCACCGCCCTCCAGCGCGCGCACGACGCCACCGCGCAGATTCAGCGCATCGTCCCCCGCGTCGCCCAGATCGGTGGCCTCTTCGAAGAGCTCGCGACCGTCATCAACAGCGGCCGTCAGCAGCTCAGCACCGGCCCCGCCGCCGGCGCCTACAGTCGCCCGACCCTCCTCGTGCCCAGCGCCCAGCGCCAGGAATCAACACCCGCCCCGCAGATGTCTCAGGAAGACCCCTGGACGCAGCTCGCTGAGAGTTGGAACACGACCACCCCCGACCAGGAGCGGCCCACCACGGCGGACGAGGGCGCTACCACGCCGACCGGCCCACAGCCCATCGTGAACCTCATCAGCTTTCGTCTTGAGTTCGAGAGTAAGCCCGGCCCCCTCGACCTCCGCGCCGTCGACGATGCCGTCAGCGAGCACCCTGCCGTCCGGGATGTCGCCCTCATCGACTACGACGGCCGCAAAGCCACCCTCAAGGTCTGGATCGAAGACACCGCCACCCCCGCCGAAGTCCACACCGCCCTCGTCCAGAAGGCGATCGAAACCTTCGGCCCCGATAACGAAGTCACCGTCATCGCCCTCGAAGACGCCGCCTGATACTCGAGCCCACGGAGCCGCGTAGCTTCTCGAGAGTCGCCGAACGAGACAGCTGCGCCCCCAGACAACAAAGAACGCCCTCGCAACCCGCGAGGGCGTTCTTCATGCTCAGAAGGGAGGTTCCCTCTCCATCAGCAGGAAGGATGAGGGTGCGGTATCCATCGAAGACCGACCAGCCTGAAAGCTGACCGCTAACTAGCTAACCAGCCCCCTACGCCGCCGCCTCGTACATCCGCCGCTCCGCCGAGGCGAACACCGCATCCGTCGCCCGTCCATCGACCGGATACGAGGCCCAGCCCGCCGCCAGGTGCAGTTCCAGCCCCGGCACGCGCACATCGCGCGCTGCCTCCTGGGCGATGTTGAGGAGCCGTTCCGCCGCCTTCCGCGCCGCCTCCGGCGATGCTTCCGACAGCACCATCGTGTAGCCGCTTTCTTTGTACTGCCCGATCACGTCGATGTCGCGCGAATGTTGGGCCAGCGCCTGCCCCACTCGCTCGTACAGGTTCTCGACCAGCGAGGGCCCGAACCGCTCGCGCAGTAACCGCAGGTTCGTCGCCTCGATCACGCAGATCGACGCTTCGCGCTGGTAGCGCTCCGCGCGCATCAGTTCGCGCTGGAACTCGATCTCCGTCTTCCGTGCGTCGAACACCGTCCGCACCACATCGGCGAAGGTCTCGTCCTCGTTCGATGCCTGCGCCTGCCGCAGGTTCACCGCCGCGCACGACACGTGGTCCGCCAGCAGCCGCACGTGGTCATCCGACGGCGTCCCGACGTGCATCAGCAGCAGCACCCCGATGCGCTCGCCCGCCGATTCCAGCTTTGTCAACGACATCGTCGTGATGCCCAACGCCGTCTGCGCCGCCGTCATCGCCGTCTCCTCGCCGAGACCGCGCAGCAGTTCGCTCGCGGTTCCAAACGTCGGTACATCCGACTCCAGCGCTTCCGCAATCGCGATCGCCGCTGCCGGGTCGATCTTCGATGACACCGGGCGTCCGAAGGCGTCGATCGCCCGCTGCACGCTCCTTCGGCGCAGGTCCGATGCCGGCGCCTTGTAGGCCAGCGTCCCGTCGTCGCCCTCGAAGTACACGAACGAGAAGGCCGCGTTCACGGTGCGTTCCGCTGCCGTCGCCGTTGCGTCCACCAGCCACTCCATCGTCGCCGCGGAGTGCACGGGCAGCAGCATCGCCATCATCGTCGCGACGGGATCATCCCCGCTCGCCGCGCCCGTGGGAGGCGCGCTTAAGGCCTGTCCTGAAACGTTGTCAGAAGTGAGAGCGGCTACGTCTTTGATGCGGGGCTTGCGGGGCATCGGTCACATCCTTACGGTCACGTCTCCCGCCGCCCCATCGCGGCGATCGCCGTGGCCAACTGTCCCAAATGGTCGTCCAGCCGGTTGATCGCCGACTCCAACTGCTTGATCTCCGGCGTCGCGCCTTCTGCTCGCAGGACTCCGGCCTCGACGAGATTCCGCACCGCCTCCTGCATCCGCGCCTGTTGCTCGATCAGCGTCTCCGTCTGCACGCGCAACTCCGACAGCCGGCGCGTTTCCTCCGTCAGTCCGGCCGCCGTCAGCGTCGCCGCCTCCCGCGCCGAGATCTGCCGCGCCAGGTCCTGCACCAGCACGCTCGCCTCGCTCGACTCCTGCGCCGCGCGCACCGCCCGGTCCGAGAGCCGCCAGTTGCTGACGATCGTCGTCAGCGTAAACACCAGCAGCCCGCACAGCCCGATCGATACGGACGCTACGACAGCTGCGAACTCCCAGTTCGTCGTGTCGCCCACGGGATCGCCGCCTTTCCGGCACTCGGCCAGGCTCATTCGCCGGTCGAGACCGCTAGAGATACATCGTCACCGCGGCCCCTCCACTAGAGGTTCTCCCCATAGCACCATGCTGGCACCCAGGGGAATGTCGCCTTCGGTGACCCGGAACCCAGTTCCGGCTACCAGAAACAACGCCCGCCACCCCTAAACATGACCTTTCGTGACAGGAAGGCCACGAACAAGACATAACAAATCCGATAGCAAAGCAGGACCCCGCGCCCAGCGGGACCAACCCCCGATGCCGAAGGCCTGACGCCCGTCACGGCCGAAGGCCTGACGCCCGCCCCGGCGTCGAAGACCTGACAACTGTCACGCGCACCCGCTATCGAAAGCCCAGCGTCAGCGCCTCAGCCCTCGAACTCGACGATCCAACCCCGCCGGCATTTCCGGGAAATGTCAGACGCCTGCATCAGCGCCGCCGATCGTGTCGAGCCGGAAAGAACACATACTCGACGCGTTTGCCCACCCCGCGCACGGCCTCAACCGCCGGCTTGAAGTCCCCGTCCGAGGACACGAGGATCGCCACATCAAACGCATCGGTGAACGCCCCGCGCAACATGTCGACGACGAGACTCACGTCAACGCCCTTCTCCTCGTACACGGCCTTGCCATCCACCATTCTTCGTTGGAGGAACCCGAGCGTGAAGTGCACTGACGCATTCTCACGGATGTGGCTGTAGTACCGTTCCTGGCGCGCGATCTGGTTCGCCGGACGCTCTGCTGGCGGCGGCACGTTGTAGTACCAGGCGCCGACGAGCTCGCGCTCACCGGCGAGGCGGCGTGCGAACGCGCCGATATCGACCCGGGTCGGCCACTGGCATTGCCGCAGGCGATTGTAGAAGTTGGCGCCGTCGACGAAGACGGCCACGCGGGATGGAGGCATCCGTGCCCTCATGAATTCAGATAAGGAACAAGGCCACCCTAAGGTGACCTCGTTGGCTCGTGACGGGTTGCCCCCCCACGAGGTGGTGCTCCACCTAACTTATCGACACAGGCCATAATTGTCAACACTAATGAACACAATTCAGCCTGATCGTAGAGCGCCGGCTGTCCGCCGGCCGCCTCGCCAACGTCCCCGCCATCGGCGCTGGCGACGCGATGCGCGCTGACACGCTGACACGCTGACACGCTAACCGCTCCCCCGCGACACCCCCTGTCGCCCACATCCCCAACAATCGTTCGTGCGCGAGCCGACGGCGGTATACTCCGCCTCAAGCTGACGATGGTTTGTGGGGGAGCCGAACATGCCCGTCGCCGATAAGAAAGACGCAAAGGATCTCGACGAAGCCTTCGACGCCCTCATAGCCGCTTCTGCGGCTCAGCGCGCGCAGCGCCTCCGCACGATCTTCATCGAGAAGCTCGACTTCGTGGCGGTCACTGGGGCTGCGAGCCTCAAACTGCCCGCGTTCAAGCTGCGCGTTGACGGGAATGACGTCGATGGCCCGACGGAGGCCGTCCGCATCGCCAATCGTGACGGCGTCCACGTCCTATGGGTGCAGTTGCCCGATGCGAAGTTGCGGGCGCGGAACGCTCGCGCCGTGCTGAAGGCGATCGAGGACTCTCGTCTTGGTGGTCAGCATCTGCTTGTGCTGTCCGTACCCGAAGGAAATCTTTGGCACCTGATCTGGTCGCCAGACCCGGGACCGCGCCGCGTCCTTCGCCGCATGGCCATCAAGCAGGGCGTCCCGCGCCGCACGATTGTCATGCAGTTAGCTGGCGTTTCCTTCGACGTTAAGGCAGGGCTTCGTAAGGCGATCGACGACGCGTTCGATGTCGAACCGGTCACGAAGGAGTTTTTCAAGACCTACCGCGATGTCTTCCAGAAGGTCATGGGGATGATCAAAGGCGTGCCGAGCGAGGAAAGCCGCCGCCTGTTCTGCCAGACGCTCTTCAACCGGCTTATGTTCATCTACTTTCTGCAACAGAAGAAGTGGTTGTCGCTGCGCGGCGATACCAACTACCTGCGCGCGTTGCACGCAGATTTCAAGAAGAATAAGAGCAAGGGTGAAAAGTTCTACGACGATCGGTTGAAGCACCTGTTCTTCACGATGCTCAACTCCCCGAACAGCCTGGACCTTTCCAAGTCGTTGAAGGAGACGTTCGGCGATGTTCCATTCCTGAATGGTGGCCTCTTTGAGGAAACGGATCTCGACAAGGAGTGTGCAAAGGCCTCCGTTCCAGATGAGGCCTTCGATCTCATTTTTGACTCCCTCTTCGAGCGGTTCAATTTCACCGTCAGCGAGAGCACGCCGTACGACATCGAAGTCGCCGTTGATCCCGAGATGCTCGGCAAGGTCTTCGAGGAACTCGTGACGGGGCGACACGAGACGGGCTCCTACTATACGCCCCGCCCCGTTGTCTCGTTCATGTGCCGCGAGGCGCTCAAGGGCTATCTAGGAGCGGACTTGAAGGCAGTCCCGTCAGAGGCCATCGCCAAGCTTGTTGATGAACATGACGTGAGCGACATCAACCTCACGCACGCAGCTGCCATTGTCCAGGCGCTCGATCGGATTACCGTCGTCGATCCCGCTTGTGGTAGTGGGGCATATCTTCTCGGCATGTTGCATGAGCTAATCGAGTTGAAGCAGGAGCTGTTCAGCCAGCGCCTTCAGCGCGATCCCGATCAGCTGTACAAGATGAAACTCGACGTGATCGAACGCAATATCTACGGCGTCGACATTGACGAGTTCGCGACTAACATCGCCATGCTTCGCCTCTGGCTTTCCCTTTCGATCGAATTCGACGGCAAGCGGCCGAAGCCGCTGCCAAACTTGGACTTCAAGATTCTTTGCGGCGACTCGCTTACCGCTCCAAATCCTTCGGTTGCCTCGGACATGTTCCGTAAAGCGGTGCATGACGCAGCTGACGAGTTTGCCGCACTCAAAGCCGAATACATGATGCAGTCGGGCCATGAGAAAGGTGCCACGAGACGCAGAGTCATCGCGGCAGAGAAGGACTTGGAGCGGAGTATCGCTAGCCTTGGCGGGGCAGCACCTAAGGGTGCGGTTGACTGGCGGGTCGACTTCGCGGAGGTTTTTCAGCGTAGCGGATTCAACGTCGTTCTGGCGAACCCTCCGTATGTGCGAGCCGACGCGCAGTTCAAGCACTTGAAACCCGATGAGAAGGCAAGAAAAGCCGCTGTCGAGCAGTGGCAGGAATATCGTAAGAATCTGGCAGCCTCGAAGGTGTACAAGACGCTGTACGAACGCTGGGACGTGTACATCCCTTTCCTGGAGAGAGCCCTCCAATTGCTCGCGCCGGCCGGTCAAATGGTGTTCATCATTCCAGATGCGTTTAATGCCGCCAAATATGCCGAGAAGGCTCAGGCTTTCTTCCTTACGGAATCAAGGTTGACCCGGGTCGACTTCTGCTCTGATATTCCTCTGTTCGAGGCAGGTGTGCGGAACACAATTCTGCATTTCGAGAATTCCCCAAGCCCACCTACACACCACCCTGTCAAGGCTCGTCGCCACGGCACCTCTCCAAGTGAATTCGAGGTCAATTGCGATCTGCTGCCGACTGGGTCGCAGAAGGATTTGGGCCGCGGTGTCTTCAGGCCTATGACGCCAAGCGTGGGTGTATTCGCAGCCGAGACGGTGCCGTTAGGCGACATCTTTTACATCAGTTATGGACTCCGTGCCAACTCAGATGATCGCTATTGGCCGGCCGAATTTGTAACCGCAGACCTTGTCAGTAACAAGCGTGACAAGAAGCATTCGAAACCCTTCTTCGAAGGGAAGGACGTCAGTCGATGGCGAATCGAAAAGACGCGATACCTCGAATGGGGCACCTCGCGCGCACCGGCCAAATTCGCGAGACCGACGTTCGTCGAACTTCACGAAGCATCCGAGAAGCTAGTTGCACTCGTAGTCGCGGGTCGCGCCCCAGTTGCTTTCGACAATCAGCAGAGGTTTACGACTCACACTTCTTGCCTTTTCGTGCCATGGGTGGCGCTGAAAGGGGTTGACAATCGTTCGATTCGAAAGTCGGCCTACTACGGCCGTCCAAGCCTAGCTGGAGATCCGGCACGGGAAGAGCGTGAGAAGCTTTCTCAGTCCTTTTCGATCAAGTACGTGCTGGCATTGCTCAACTCCTCGGCGTGCTCTCGCTGGATTTCGTCAGTGCAGCGCAGCAAGATGCATGTCTATCCGGATGACTGGAAAAAGCTTCCAATACCTGTTCTCTCGTCGGGCGATCAGCAACCGTTCGTTGACCTTGTCGACGAGATCCTTGGCCTTCTCGACGCTGAGACCGCAGGATCGGAAGCTACTAATAGGCGGGTTATCGAACTAGAGAAGGCACTCGACGGCATGGCTAGCCAGGCGTATGCCGAGGCATCGCCGGCATGAACATCCTCCACGCGACGACCGATCCCACGATACTCGACCGTTTCAAGCAGATGCTCGGCGGCTCGAAGGCCGCTGACATCGCCGTCGGCTACTTCTTTGTGTCGGGCTTCCACGCGGTCGCCGACGACCTTACTAGGCTCGACAAGGTAAGGCTGCTTGTTGGGCGCACCGACAGGCATACGCTCGACGAGATCGCGGCAAGCCTGAGCCAGGTGGAGGCTCTTAAACAACGCGTCGACGCCGAGTCCGTCATCCAGAAGAGCAGGCGCGGGGAAGTTGCACGCGAGTCGGTTGACGGCGTCGCACAAGGCATCGCCTCTCTTCCGCAGACGTCGGACGCCGAGGCCGATGTACGCACCCTGCGTGACTTCATCACCAGCGGTCGCATCGAGATTCGCTCCTACGTCCGCAGCTTCCTTCATGCGAAGGCGTACCTGTGTTGGTACGGCGACAATAACCCCGAACCCGGGGCGGCGATCGTCGGATCGTCAAACTTCACCCTTGCTGGCTTCACCGGTAACACCGAGCTGAACGTCCGCGTGACCGGCGACGCTGAGATGGCAGAACTCAAGCACTGGTTCGACGCGCTGTGGGATGATTCCGTCGATGTCACCGACGAGATCGTTGTAGAACTCAACCGCTCGTGGGCGCTCGCTCAGACGCCGCCGTATCACGTCTACCTCAAGGCCCTGTATGAGTTGTACAAAGATCAGCTCGTCGTTCCGGAGTTAGAGGCCGCACGGCGCGGCGGGCCGGAGTTGGCCAATTTCCAACTGGACGCCGTGAGCCGTGCGCTGCGCTTTATCGATCTTCACGGCGGCGCTTTTATTGGCGACGTTGTCGGCCTAGGTAAGACCTTCATTGGCGCCGAAATCCTGCGCCAGCTGTCATATACGGAGCGCTATCCACCGCTCATCATCTGCCCGGCTGGCCTCAAGCCAATGTGGGAGGTCACGAACGAGCTCTTTGCCCTGGGGGCCGAGGTCGTCTCGATGTCAGCGATCGTGCCCCCCGCTGGCCTCAAGTTCGATGAGGCCTCGCTGGAGTACATCGACGACGACCCGGTGAGCGGGGGCATGGTTCTGGCGGAGAAGTTCCCGAACCGCGGCCCGGTGCTCGTTGATGAGGCGCACAACTTCCGCAACAACCTATCGCGCCGCCACCGTGCTCTTCGCCACTATCTCGATACCGGCGACCACAAGGTGGTGTTGCTCAGCGCCACGCCGCAGAACCTCGGGCCGAAGGACATCTATCAGCAACTGCGACTGTTCCTCGATGATCTCAACCACGGAATCGACCTGGAGCCGCTGCATTTAGAGGAATACTTTGGCGCGGTGTCGCAGTGGTACGCGTACAAGCTCGCGCTTGAGGACTGGGAGCTTGAATACCAGAAGTGGCAGGTCGAGTCCGCGAAGACACCGAAGAAGAAACTGCCGCCCCCGGACCAACCGAAAGCGCCTAACGTTCCCCGCGCGCAGATCGAAAACGTACTCAACCCGGTGTTCATCCGTCGTCGGCGCAAGGACATCAAGGAGCTGTACGGCGACCTGATCGAGATTGCGGGGAAGCCCGCGCTCTTCCCCGAGCCTGAATTAGAGAACATCCAATACCGCCTCGACAAGGTCTACGCGAAGGCTGGTTCCCTGAAGGATCTCGAAACCGCACTCGCTGCGCATCAGGGCGCGCGCTACCGCGCCTACGACCATCTGCTCGATACCAAGAGAAACGAGCCTCAATACAAGGACTTAAGGCGGGCTCAAAATCGCATCGCAGGCCTCGTCCGCTACCTGCTGTACAAGCGGCTGGAATCGAGCGTCGCCGCGCTGCGCTCGACACTAGATGTCCTCATACGGAGCAACCGCAATTTCCGCAAGGCACTGGAAGAAGGCTTCGTCCCAATAGGACAGACAGCGACGCGAGTCCTCAGCGGCGAAGTGTTCGATCCAGACAACCTGCTGGAGGTGCTCACGCAGGAAGAGGAGCGCCGCAAAGCCGCGAAGGCAAAGCGCTCAACACTCGTGCACCCTGCAGCCGACTTCAACGTAAAGGCGTGGTGTGACGAGCTCGATGCGGACTACGAAGTTCTGAACGGAGTCCTCGATCGCATTAAGCCGATCAAGCCGTCGGACGACGACAAACTACAGAGCCTCCTTGCCTATCTCTCGCGGATGGATGTGGCAGGCGAGAAGGTGTTGATTTTCTCTGAGGCGGAAACCACGGTCAACTACCTGTACGAGAACCTGAATCCCGGCGACAAGGATCCAACGATCGCGAAACTCAGCGGTGCAAGCGGCGACAAGGTTGCCTCCGTCGTCAAGCGCTTCGCGCCAAAGGCCAACCTGAAGGAAGGCGAGAAGCTTTCTGCGCCAGAGGTTCGCATCTTGATCGCGACAGACGTAATCAGCGAGGGCCAAAACCTTCAGGACTGCAACCGCGTCCTGAACTATGACCTTCATTGGAACCCGGTGCGCCTCATCCAGCGCTTCGGCCGCGTGGACCGTATCGGCACAGAACACACGGAGATCCACCTAAATAACATGTGGCCGGATACCGATGTCGATGTCGGGCTCGGAACTCAACCGACAAAGCCGGGTCAAAAGGCCAAGACGTTCACCGATCGCCTCGTGGAACGCATCCAATCCTTTCATGACTTCATCGGTCTCGACATGCAGCTTCTCAGCCACACCGAAAAGCTGAATCCCAAGGCGATGTACCGCATCTACGTCGACAAGAAACTCGACGACGATGACGAGTCGATCCTCGACGAAGTCTCGTCATTCCAGCGTGGACTCGCGCTCTTGCAGAAGCTCGAACAGGAAGAACCTGACCTGTGGAAGATCATCACGAATCTCCCAGACGGAATCCGGTCGGCGCTCACCGCGAAGTCGCAAAAGGCGGACAAGGATAGCGAGGATCGATCGCGATTCATCCAGGACGTGATGCAGATAGATGAAGCCCAGCTTCCGCTCACCACCGCCAAAGAGGAAGTCGGCCTTGTTCACGACTTTGCCAGTCCGCGTGCGGGTGAAACTGTTGCCCTGTTCAAGTCTGGTCCGCACTCCGGGGCTTACACAGTCGGTTCGGATCTCAAACCGCGGAACGTGACCGCCGGTCAACTCTTGGCCTCGATTGAGTGCGGCCCGACTGAACCCACGCGACCGCTTCCCTCAGACACAAATGAGCGGGTCATGGCCGCGTACGGGGCATACAAGAACGAACTCTCGTCGAAGATGGGAAGGGCTCGCCGGCCCGGCCGCGACACACAGCTTCGCCGCTATGTTTCTCGCGAACTGCGCGCGATGCGTGACGAGGCCGGTGACGATGAGAACGAAGTGAGGCGCATCGATGTGCTCCAGCGCGTCTTTCTCGATCACGTGCCTGACACTGTGCAGCAGGAGCTAGCCGACGCAAGGAAAATGCAGCTCGCGGGCCATCAGCTTGTCGTGCGTCTTGAGGCCCTCCGAACCCGCTTCAAGCTCAATCCGCCCGAGGACGACGAGCCAGATCTGGATCAATCAACCGAGATCACCCGAATCATCTGCTCGGACGGGCTCGCTTGATCGCCATCAGGAACGCCTACACCACGCCAGCGGCGATCCCGCGCGGTGGATAGGCGCGGTGCCGCTCCTAATCCCGCCGATCCATGCGTGGCGCGACCGGGAAGTTTTCCAGCCCAGCCCTAGCTGTAGGCGCTAGGCTTACAAGCGGCACGACAACTACATTTCCGCTTCTTGGACATGACCGGAGTGCGCACTATGCGTCCCTACGAAAGCGCCGTCCTGAAGATTCGGAGAGCAAGAGATCAAACCTATCAATTGGACGAAGAGATGGCTCGTTTCTTCGACGTCCAAAACCAGGCGCAAGGTTTCAACCACTACGTCAGCACTGACATGCGCGAGTGGTGGGTTGTGTACCGTCGCTTCAAACCAACGCCCGAAATGTGGCCTGTACAAATTGGCGAGATCATTCACAACCTCCGCTCCGCTCTCGATCATGTGATCTTTGAGGCTTCAGCGTTGGATAGTCAGGGAAGCCCCCTTGCGAGAATCGAATTTCCAATTTTCGTCGACAAGGTCAAGTACGAGGCCCCCGAGAGGGACAGAGGCACCGGGATGCACAAGATCCGGGGCATCACGAGCCCGGAAGAGCGGGCGTTGATCGCAGAGTTCCAACCGTTCAAGTACCACGAACCTACCGCGCACTTCCTTTGGTTGCTTCAACTCCTGTCGAACGGCGACAAGCATCACTCCCTCAGCGTTGCGGGAGCGATTAACGCGCTCACCGATATCAATTTTCGACCGGGACAAGCCGTTAGTGGCACGGATCTCGAATACGTTCGTAATGGGCAGGTCGTGCTGCAAGACGGCATAGAAGTGATTAGGGTGCGGAGTCGAATCCCGCTCCCCAATGCTGAAGTGAAGGTGGGTAGCAATCCGACTAGTCCGATCCTGTTCGATCCTTTTTCGCCAGCGCCAGACTTCCCAGTCCACGACACCTTGGTCGGGATTGGGAAGCTCGTTGAGGCCTTCACGACCCGTATGGGTGGACTCCGCACCTAGCCAAGCGTCTGCGTTCAGGAATCGACCAATCTGCGCCGCGTGGAGGCAGCACGCGTAGCGTGTCAGCATGAGGTCATCCACCTCGCGCTGACTTCCCGATCCCAGATCGACCATTTTGGTGGCCTCAACAAAATGGTCGCCGATCACACGACCGGCCGCCTCGCAGGCCGTCCTGGCCTTCGAAACCACATTCGGAAGTTGTCCCACTTGGCATAAGCTCCCCTCTCCACGTCGTGGAGAGGTCGAAGATCTGGCGGCTGCCACGAGGCTGGGGGGTGAGGTGCTCGGCCCAGCACGATGCCTCTTGTTGTGCCGTTAGCTTCGGTCAGTACCCCTGCCAACTAGGCAGGGGCACCACAAACTTGACAACTTCACCCGCCGCCATCTACCGTTCCCCCAAACATCCGTGCTGATCCGAAGCTGGCATTGCGCTCACGTGATCGTCACGGAGCTCCCCTCTCCACTGCGTGGAGAGGTCGAAGATCTGGCGACTGCCACGACCGAAGATCTGGCGCCCACCACGAGCCCGGGGGTGAGGTGCCCGCCCAGCGCCATCGTTCGGACTAGCCCCGCTAAATCCGCATAACGCCAAGGAGGCAAGCAATGACTCCCGCTACCGCAGAACTCGACATAATCTCCAGGGCCCGGCAAGGTACGCTGCCCCAATCCCGCCGCTTGCCGCCACGCCCCCGCCCAAAAACACAAAAATTCAAAAACAAATTAAATCGTAGATTCAAAAAGCGTCGAATACATGCAAATCAGGCCAGTGTAAGGACGCAAATAACGACCCAAAACGAGCCCGGCACGCGCAAAAAACAAAAATGCAAAAACAATCTAGCTACGAATCCGCTCCCGGGAGCGCCCAAAAAGCGAACCAGCTAACAGCTAACTAGCCGACCGGCTGACAAGCTGACCAGCTAACCAGCTAGGACAGAAGATGCTGAAGCGCCTCGCCGTCGCCGCTGCCGCCTTCTCCGCCCCCGGCGTCGCCCTGACGGTCGCCACCGAGCGGCTGATCCGGCCCCGCGTCTTCTACGCCGGGCCCTGGCATCCGGAGCCGCCGGACGTGGTCCGCTGGCCCTACGAAGAAGCCCGGATCTACACCCCCGACGGCCTCGAGCTGCAGGGCTGGTTCTTCAAGCAGCCCGACCCTAGCCCGACGCTGCTCTTCATGCACGGCACCTCCTACAACGCCAGCGACATGTGGGTGACGCCCGAGCGCGCCGACGCCTTCCATGAGTTCATGTCCCGCATCCGCTGCAACTTCCTCCTCTTCGACTACCGCGGCTACGGCGCTCACCCCGGCGCCGCTGTCTCCGCCAGCGAGGAGGGCACCTACACTGATGCCGCGGCCGCCCTCTCCTGGCTGCACACGCGCCCGGACGTCGACCCGGCCGGCATCTTCTACTACGGCTTCTCGCTGGGCACCGGCATCGCCGCCGGACTGGCCCTGCGGGAGCCGCCCGCCGGCCTCGTCCTGCGCGCGCCCTTTACCTCGATCCGCAGCCTCGCCCTCGGCCGCTATCCGCGGCTGCGCACCGCCCTCGCGCTCGCTCCCTGGCTCCCGCTCACCAACTACGACACGCTGGCGAAGATCCGTCGCCACGCCGGCCCGCTCCTCGTGATGCACGGCGACGCCGACAAAACCGTGCCCGAATACATGGGCAGAGAGATCTTCGAGGCCGCCTCCGGCCCCAAGCGCTACGTCACCTTTCCGGATGCCGGTCACAGCGACATCTCTGCCGACCTCGTGGTCCCGCCCATCACGCGGTTCGTCGACGATGTCCTCTCCGGCGGGCGTATCGATTAGGAACGATCTTCACCAGTTACCAATCACCAATCTCTAGCTGCCAATCTGGGGTATCATCGGCCACATGAATCGCGAGGATGTCGAACGGCTGATCGCCTCCAATGGCGTCGAATCTGTGAAGATCGGCACGCCCGATATGGACGGCGTGTATCGCGGCAAGCGCGTCTCTCCAAAGCAGTTTCTCGATGGGCTGGACGGCGACGGCTTCGCCCAGTGCGACGTGCTGTTCGGCTGGGACATCGCCGAAGAGGTGATGACGGGCGCGCCCCTGGCCATCGGCAGCGCTGACAACGGCTTCGCCGACATCCTCCTGCGGCCGGATCTCGCGACCTTCCGCATCGTTCCCTGGGAAGCCGCCACGGCGGCCGTCGTCTGCGATGTCTATACCGAGCATGGCGAGTTGGTCGCACAGTCGCCGCGCACAGTGTTGCGGAGGGTGATCGAGCGGGCGCGCGGGATGGGCCTCGAGCCGGCGATGGCGGTGGAGCTGGAGTTCCGCATCTTCCGCGAGGATCAGGAGTCGCTGCGGGCGAAGAACTACACCGACCTACGGCCGCTGAATCCCGGGAACAACTGCTACTCGATCAGTCACGCCAGCATCGACGACGATGTGGTCGGTGGACTGCGGCGGCACATGGACGCCTACGGCATCGAGGTGGAGGGATACAACCGCGAGCACGGCGAAGGCATGTACGAAATGAACCTTCGTTACGCGGACGCGCTGGATTCGGCGGACCGCGGGATGCTGTTCAAGTCCGGCGCCAAGGAGGTCCTCGCGCAGAGCGGGACGGTGCCGACGTTCATGGCGAAGTACAGCGACGCGATGGACGGCTGCAGCGGCCACATCCACCAGTCGCTCTGGCGCGATGGGGCGAGCGCGTTCTGGGACGCCGGTGCCGAGCATCACATGTCGGCCGCGATGCGGGCGTACCTCGCCGGGGCGTTGCAGACGATGCCGGAGCTGTTCGCGCTCTACGCACCGAACATCAACAGCTACAAGCGCTATGTGTCCGGAAGCTGGGCGCCGACCGCGGGCACCTGGGGCGTGGATAATCGCACCTCATCGCTGCGGCTCATCACCAACGGCGCGACTGCCATCCGGATCGAGACGCGCGTGGGTGGCGCCGACGTGAACCCGTACCTGGGGTTCGCCGCCTGTCTCGCCGGCGGCCTGCACGGCATCGAGCAGGGGCTGGAGCTGCCGCCGCCGGTGCAGTCGGATGCGTACGCGCTCGAAGGTCTGCCGCCGCTGCCGCGCACGCTGGAGCAGGCGATCGATCTGTTCGAAGGCAGTACCGTCGCGCGCACAGCCTTCGGCGATGCCTTCGTCGACCACTACGTCGCCATGCGCCGTTGGGAGATCGAGAAGCACCGCCGCGCCGTGACGGCGTGGGAGCGGGCTCGGTACTTCGAGCAGGTGTAGGGAGTTGACAGTTGACAATTCACAATGGACAGTCCGTCGCAACGACCGTACTGGATAGAGACGGCGTTCGTCTGGTGTATGAGGAGGCGGGCGCGGGCGAGCCAGCCATCGTCTTTGTGCACGGTTGGACGTGTGACCGGTCGCACTTTGCGCCGCAGATCGCGCACTATGGGGGGTCCCATCGATGCGTCTCGGTGGATCTGCGGGGGCATGGGGAGAGCGATGCGCCGGAGCAGGACTACACGGTCGAGGCGTTCGTTGACGATGTCGCCTGGATGTGCGACCAGCTCGGCGTGAAGAAGGCGCTGTTGGTCGGGCACAGCATGGGCGGAGCGATCGTGCTGGCGTTGGCGGCGGCCCGGCCGGGCCTCGCGCGATCGGTGGCGATGCTCGACCCGGCGATCCTCTATCCACCGGAGATCCAGGCCCTCGCACAGCAGCTTGCGGACGAATTCGCCGCGCCGGATGGGATGGAGGCGCTGCGTCAGTTCGAGTCGGACCGCTTCTTCCTCCCCACCAGCGACCCCGAACTGAAGCAGCAGACGGTCGACGCGGCCTGCCGGACGCCACAGCACGTCGTCGTGTCGGCCTTTCGCGCCATCGCCGCGTATGACGCCGCGCCGGCGCTGACCGCACTCAAGGCGCCGCTCCTGTACGTCGGGGCCGAGCCTTCCATCGCTGACCTGCCCCGGCTGCGGGAGTTGGTTCCCGGCGTGAGCATCGGAAACACCGTGGGGTCAGGGCACTTCCATCAGCTGGAAGTACCGGAACAGATCAATGCGATGCTCGATCGATTCTTTGTGATCGCTTCCGCCTAGAGGGTTGAACACAGAGGCGCGGAGGCACAGAGGATCGATTGAATCTGGTGGTCTTGCCGGCGCTGTCGCATACGGGTCTTGCGCGGACGTGCTTTACACCAGCCGATACAGGCGTCCTTCGTTGGCTCTCAGCGTTAGGCCGCCGGTCGCGTCGTCGTGCGTGCCGATCAGCAGTTCGCCGAGGTGAAGCTCGGCCGGCAGGGTGAAGGTGATCGCGCTGTCGAGGAAGTTCAACACGACGAGCAGGCGGTCTTCGCTGTCGGTGCGGGTGTAGGCGAAGATGCCTTGCGGGGCGTCTTCTATCGCTGCGTAGGCGCCGAAGGTGAGGGCGCGAGAACCGCGGCGGAGCCAGGCGAGCCTTCGGTGGAACGAGAGCATGGAGTTGGGGTCGCTCGCCTGATCCGCAGCGTTCACGCTGAGATCGCCGTAGGGGAGCCAGGGTTCAGCTGTTGAGGCAGCGGAGGCGAACCCGCCTTCGGGCGACCAGGGCATGGGCGTGCGCTCGCCATCGCGGCCGGGCCCGTAGAGGCGAGCGGGATCTTGTAAGCGATCCTCCGGCACGTCGACGTTCTCCATGCCGAGTTCTTCGCCGTAGTAGATGAACGGAGTGCCCCGCAGGGTGAGGAGGAGCATGGCGGCGACGCGGGAGCGGGCGACGCCGAGTGATCCGCCGCCGAGGCGAGTGGCGATGCGGGCGTTGTCGTGGTTGCCGAGCACCCAGTTTGGCCAGCCACCCTCCGGCAGCGCGGCTTCGAAGGCATCGACGTAGCGGCGGGCGCGCTCGGCGGACCAGCGTCGAGCGTTCAGGCGGACGAACGGAAAGTTGAAACCGAGATGCAATGCATCAAGACTCTCGCCGCCGTAGTAGCGGACGATGTTCTCCGGCGTCCCGAAGACTTCGCCGACGGTCATGCGGTCGGGAAATTCATCCACCACCGTCCGAATGCGACGGATGTAGTCGATGATGTCCGGCCAGTCCTGATCCTGGGTGTGGAGCTGGAGTGCGGTCTGCCCGCCGATCGTGACCCAGCGGCGATCCGGCGATGGCGGGTTGTCGCGCAGTTCGGGGTCTTTGACGATGCGGTCGATGACGTCGATGCGGAAGCCGTCGACGCCACGCCGCAGCCAGAACCGCAGGACATCGTGCATGCGTTGCTCGACCTCCGGATTGCGCCAGTTGAGGTCGGGCTGCTCCTTCAGAAACATGTGGAGGTAGTACTGCTGGGTCTTCTGATCCCACTCCCACGCCGATCCGCCGAAGACGGCGATCCAATTGTTCGGCGGCTCGCCGGCCGGACCGGGTTCGCGCCAGATGTACCAATCGCGCTTGGCGCTGTCGGTCGACGAGCGAGATTCGAGGAACCACGGGTTCTCGCTGGAGGAATGGTTGGGCACGAAGTCGAGGATGATGCGGATGCCCCGCTTGTGCGCTTCCGCGATCAGGCGATCCATGGTCGCGAGGTCGCCAAAGTCGGGATGGACGTCTTCATAGTCCGCGACGTCGTACCCGAAGTCCGCCATCGGCGAGGGAAACGTCGGCGAGAACCAGATCGCGTCGATGCCGAGGGAGTTCGGCGTACCGTCGTTCAGGTAGTCGAGGCGATCGATCACGCCTTGGAGGTCGCCGATGCCGTCGCCATCCGAGTCCTGAAAGCTGCGCGGGTAGATCTGGTAAACGATGCCGTGTTTCCACCAGAGGTAGCGGGCATCTGTCGTCGGGTTTCGGTCGTCGGTCGTCAGGGACTGATCCTCGGGCATGGGTGTTCGGCCTTTGTGGTACGTGACTCGCGTCTGGCAAGCCGAACGCCCGCCGAACAGGCGAGCGTTGGTCGAGGCAGTTCAACAAGTCTGCGGGTGAAGCGCAATCGAAGGCTGTGGGCCGGTGTCCAGTTCACGAGGAATCGCGGGTCGTGACCCAGACGTCGCTGGACCAGGCGTCGCGGGGGACGGCATCGAGCGAGGCTTTGCGGGGGTCGCCGGCCACCGGGAGGATGCGGCGGGCGACGCGAGCGCCGAACCGGTCGAGGTAGTCGCATTGCTTCCGAAAGGCGATGAGGGCCTGGCGGTCGCCGCCGACGAAGATATGCTCGATCTCCTGTTCGTATGGGGTGAGGGTCTCCCGCAAGTCCTCGCAGGCCTTTCCAAACAGTTCGAACATCTGCTTCTCACGGATGCGGTCGAACCGCCGCTGGGATTGGCCGCCTTTCTTGTGGCGGTTCTTCACGAAGCGGCGGTCGGTCTTGGAGTCGGCAAGGAGGCTGCCGCGAAATAGCCCGATCGTGTAACCGCCGCGCCGCAGCAGGAAGGCAGCGATGATCCGCGGCCGCTCCAGCATCTCGATCAGCGGCTCCGTGTCGATCGTGTCGGACGAGCGCGCTGTTTTGACCGGGAACGGCGGCAGGATGAGATGAATGTCCTGGTCGCGCAGAAAGAGGATCGCGCCCGTCTCCGACTCTGCCGCCGCTGCCGCGAGACGGTCGCGGGAGTCGGCGTCGAGCCACGGCGCGGTGATCGACGGTGTTTCGCCAGTGAGGGTGCAGCTGGTGATGCCGGGTGTTCGGGCGGCGGGGAGCACGGAAAGGAGCCGCTCTTTTGACAGGCGTTCGTGGGTGACGGGCATAGGCTAGTGTAGTGGCTCTAGCGGTTCCTACCGCAGCAAGAGCTCACAGCCGGGGACGGCTGTGCCACACGCTTCACTTCACGCCTCTCCCACATATCAACGTGTTTCGAGGGCGGTGCGCAGGGCGCTGAGCCAGCGGGCGAAGTCTTCTTCGTAGCGTTTGCGTACGTTTTCGTCGAGCATGTCCACGTCGAGCGTCTCAGCGATCTCCGCATCGATGGTCGTTGCTTCGCCGTCGCCCTTGATGCGCACCACTGCCCGCTTCGGAAACGACTTCGCGCTGCCGAGGAGCCCGCCGGCCAGCTTCGCGGTGAGCTGTGACGTCTGCTCGGCGACAATCTCCGTCCCGTCGTCCGCCGTGATCTTGAGCCCGTGCAGCTTCATGACGGCGCGTACGCGGTCGGCGGCGACGGCAGGTGATAGAGCCGCGTGAAGCACCTCCGCGGCCCGGACGCGGCCTTTGTTGCCACCCTCTCCGCCTTCGCTCTGCAGGAACCTTGGGACGGGGCGACCGATGACCGTGCTGCCCTGCGCAAAGGCGATCGTGGTATTGCCCGAGCTCGCTTCCTCGCTGGCCGTCTCAGCGAAGGCCAGTCGTGCGGCCCCGGCGCAGATAACATCGCCCGCGGCCAACTCAAAGTCCTTCGTGACGCGGACCAGCGTGCCGCTCCGCTCGACGAAGGTGCCATTCTGGCTCTTGAGGTCGTCGATCATCCACGCTGATCCGGCCTGATGCAACCTCGCATGGTGTCGGCTCACGGAAGAGTCGCTGGAGAGGCTGAGGTCGTTCTCCGTGCCGCGCCCGATGCTGAACTCCTTGCCCAGCTCGTGTACCCGCTCGCGGCCCGCCACCTGTTCGATTAGTTGCGCGCTCATGCCCCCACCTCGGCCCTGGATCCGGACGCTGCCCCTTGCTCGACCTCGGCCCCCATCGAGAAGCGGAAGGCGTTCGAGCCGATGACAAGGATATCGTGTTCCTCCAGATCTTCACGCTGACGCACCTGCTGCCACTTCCCATCCCGCCAGATGCGGATACCATTGCTGCTCTCCAGGTCTTCGACCGCGAAGCGCTCGCCGTCGGGCGCGACACGGGCGTGACGGCGGCTGGCCAGTTCGTCCGTGGGCAGCACGACCGTGTTGTCGTACGAGCGACCGACGGTGAGCTGCGGACCGACCTCGATGACCGCGACGGGTGCCCCGCTATCGTCGAGCCGCTGCAAATGCGGGACGACCGGAAGCGGCATCGGCATCGTGTGGGCGATGCGCTCGGAACCGGCAAGCTGCGCCGGCAGACGGCGGCGTGGCATCAGCCGGTTCACGATCGGCGCCGCCATGACCGTCGTGGAGAGCGCCATGATGACCATCATCGCGTAGGTGTGGTCGGATAGCACCGCCAGTTCGACGCCGATGCCGAGGATCACCAGTTCGGTGAGGCCGCGCGTGTTCATCAGCGAGCCGACAACGACCGCCTCCTTTGTGTTGGATCCGGTTAGCCGTGCCGCGACGCCGCACCCGATGAACTTGCCGCCGACCGCGGCAAGGAGGATGAGGGCTGTCCAGAAGATCAACGAGGGACTGTCGATGGTGAAGAGGTTGGTGCGCAAGCCGGCCACGGTGAAGAAGATCGGCAGCAGGATAACGACGGTGAAGTCCTCGATCTTCTCTGTGAGCGCGTGTGTCATGCCGGACGGTTTGGGCATGATGGCGCCGGCGATGAAGGCGCCGAAAATCGAATGAATACCGATGAACTCGGTGGCGTAGGCGGAGAGTAGCACTAGTGCGACGACCAGTGCCAGGTGGTCGACGGTGAGGTGGCCGCGGGCGTCGAAGCGGCGGCTGAGCATGATGAGGCCCTGTCTGACCACGGTGGCCATAAAGCCTACGAATACAAGCGCCAGGCCGAATGCCTGCAGCGCTCCGAGTGGCGATCCGCTCTCCACCAATCCAACGACCGCGGCGAGCAGGATCCAGGCCATGACGTCGTCTACGGCCGCCGCACACAGGGTCGCCGTCCCCACCGCGGTTCGGGAGAGGCCGGTCTCGAGCAGGATGCGGGCGAGGACGGGGAAGGCGGTGATGCACATCGCGGCGCCGATGAACATCGCGAAGGTAAGGCGGTTTGGGACGCCGTACTCCTCGACAGCACCAGCGTTGAAGGCGCCGCCTTCGTTCACCGAGTACAGGGCAAAGCCGACGAGGATGCCGAAGGCGAGGGGGAGGGCGATACCGCTGAGCGAGATCTGTACGGCGCGGCGACCCTGGCTCTTCAGCAATCGGGTGTCGAGTTCCAGGCCGACGAGGAACATGAAGAAGACGAGGCCGATGTCGGCGAACTGCTTGAGCGGCACGTTCGCCGGAAAGATGTCCGTAGGAAGGTCGGACGAGATGCGGCCGAGCAGCGTTGGGCCGAGCACGATGCCGGCGAGGATCTCACCGATAACGGCGGGCTGGCCGAGACGGCGGGCGCCCAGCCCGAACAGGCGCGCCATCACGATGATGATCGCCATATCGATGAGCAGGTAGAGGACGACCTGCTCAGACGAGACGCAGTTGTTACAGAGTTCCGGCATGGCCCCTCATAGGTCGAAGCCGGCACGCGCGCCCCGCTCGTGACGTGCGCGTGCCGGCCTTGGTGCAATGATCAGGCCGTAGATACCCCTGGTTTGGGCGCACTGCTGCCAGGCTTTCCTCCGCCAGCGGCGGGTGCGGAGAAGCGGTCAAAGAGCGGGCCAGTCATGGCGGTCGTAATCAGTGCCATCAGCACCCCGGCGACCTGCATGGGCGCGGAGATCACGCCGGCATCGAAGGCGATCAGGCCGACGACGAGCACGAGCAGGCCGCGGCAGTTCATGAGGATGCCGAGGATGTTGCCCTCGCTCCACGAGAGACCGCCCGCGCGCGCCGCTACGGCGCCACCCACCCACTTGCCGGCGATACCGGCGACCAGGAACAGGGCAATGCCGACCGCCATCGAGAAGCGGAGCTTCGTGAAGTCGGTCTGCAGGCCGGAGAAGGCGAGGAAGATCGGAAGGAGGATGACGCCGGTCAGATCCGTCAGCCGAGCGGAGAGATCGCGGAATAGGCCGGTGCGGGCCGGAAGAATGGCGCCGACCATGAAGGCGCCGACGATCACGGTGACCTCGAGGCGATGGGCGACGTAGGAGGCGGCGAAGAGGAGGATGATGATGGCCGCGAAGATCTCGCTGGTAAGGCCCTGCTTCTCATACATCCGGCCGAGCGGCGCCAGTAGCGGACGGACGACCAGCACGAGGACGCCGAGGAAGATGCCGACCCAGAGGAACTTGAGGGCGATATCGCCGTTGCTCTCGTCGCGGGCAACGCCACCGGCGAGCACCACGACGAGGAACATGAGCACAGTGACGACTGCAGCGGAGGCGATCCCGACGGCGCCCATCAGGCTGGTCGTGAGGCCCTTCTCCTGCAGGATGCGGGCCATTACCGGGAACGCCGTGACCGAAAGCATGGCGGCGACGAACAGGGTGAAGGCGAGCTGCGTCGGCTCCTTGTCGGTGTCGAAGCCGGCGACGAACTTGTTGTTGAAGAGGGCTGGGGCGATGGCGAAGGCGAGGCCGATAGGAATGGCGACGACACCGACGGCGACGGCGGCGATCCCGACGAGCTTACCCTTGAGCAGGCTCCAGTCCATCTCCAGCCCAACGAGGAACATGAAGAACACGAGAGCGATCTGGCCCAGGATGCCCAGGACGGGGCGCGCCTGGGGTGGGAACAGACACTGCGATACGTTCTCCTGGTTCGAGCTGTTGGCGGCCTTGAGGGCCCATTCACAGTGGAGGAATGTCGGGGACCAGTCCCAGGTAAAGAACTCTGGGCCCAGCAGTGTTGGGCCCAGCAGCACGCCGGCCACGATCTCTCCGACGACACGTGGCTGGCCCACACGGACGGCCAGCCCTCCGACGATGCGCGCGGCGACCAGGATCAATGCGACATCGAGCAAGACGAACGCGAGTACGAGAGACCCGGGGAATGGCACAGTTGGTGTCGCCTGGAGAAGGATGGATAGCACGATCTCGCCCCTTTCGAATCTGGCGGCGCGCGGGCCGGCTGCGCGTGGCTACAGGATGCGCCCTCCGTGAAAGCGCCAGAACGGGAAGATGGCCCGCATCGGACCTTGCACCCAGATGAAGATCGCCAGCCAGACGAGGCCGTAGTGGGCGATGAAGCGGTCGAGCGGCACGATGCCCTCGTCGATGCCGGGTAGCCCGAGGTTGTCGATCAGGAGGTAGACGAGCACGCCCTCGCCAACTCCAGAGGCGACCTGGAACACTGGAGGCCAGTCCCGGTCCCAGCGCAGCTGCTGCAGGGCGATGAAGATCACATCCCAGACGATGCCGAAAAGTCCGACGTAGAAGAGCACCTTGAAGAAGGTGGAGTCGTCGTAGCCCCAGGCGAAGAGGGCTGTCACGAGTAGTCCCAGTGTGGCGAGCGTGACGATGCGCGTCTGCCAGCGGCCGTTGAGGGTAGGGGTCATGGCGCTGCTCCTCGGGCCCACTTGAGCCACTGGATCACGGAGTACGGGCCGCTGAGGCGATGGAGGCCCTTGGCCCCCTGCGACTGGATCGCGGTGTTGGCCCGCAAAGCGGCGTACTGAAGGCCGAGAAAGCTATCAACCGGGGCGTATGGGCCGCCGAGCGTGACGGCGCCGCACGTGTAGGCGCGCGCGCGTTCGTGGCGCAGGCCCTCAATCTCGAAGTCATTGGCAACAGCGATGCGGCCCAGGGGATTCTTGGCCAGCCCATAGGTGCTGATCAGGTCGCCCCAGACGGGACTGCGTTCCGGACTGGCGACGAGGCCGGTGCAGTCGATCACGTAGTCCACCGCCAGCTCCAGCTTGCCGCCCGCCGTCAACGTGTTCTCGACGCTGGTCACGACGCGCCCACCATCGCCGGGTTTGATACCGATGATCTTGCCGTACTCGGGACGGTACCAACCCTCTCGCAGACCCTCGGCGACGATGCGGTCCCAGTCGCCGCGGCGGGCGGTGGTGGTGCCGCCCCAGACTGCGAGCAGTTCGGCGCGCTTCGCGTCAGAGGCTTCTTCCAAGAGCACGCGGGTTTGGCCCCCCCAGCCGGCCTTCGGCCAGTTGAACGGTTGGTACTCGGCGTCGGCAATGACGGCTCGCTTGGAGGCTCCGAACCGGTGTCCGCCGGTAAGGCGAGTGCGGTGCAGATGGACGATGTTGATGCTCTTGTTGTGTTTCCGCTCCTCATACAGGCGCTGGATGATGCGGGAGGCGACAATGCCGCGGCCGCGGAGGAGAACCGTGCCGCCGTGCTGGCGCAGGTGCTGGTAGGCGTGGTCGTGCGGTTCGTAGGCGTTCACGACGTGGACCACATCCTCGTACTTCTCGCGATAGTCGGCCAGATCCGGGAGAAGCTGAATCGCCGGATAGCCGAGGGCGATGTGCATGTACGTCGCGCTGACGGCGACGTGCTTGCGCTCGCGGTCGGTGCTTTGGGAGATGACGGCGAGCAGGCGACCCTCGCGCGTCTTGCGAATATGGCGGATGCGGCCGGGCATGAGCATGCTGGACCAGCCGATGCGCGCAGCCTCCTTGTCGATAGAGCGGAAGACGTCGCCCGAACGGGGCGTGTAGGTCTGAGCGATGGCGGGCTCGCCGAAGATGCTCCACAGGGCCGAGGCGGCGGGGACCATGCGACCGCCGAGCATGTCGTGCCAGGCCTCGCGGACGGCATAGCCTGGAAAGCCCCAGACGTTGTCCGGGCAGGAGTCGGAGTTGGAGCGGAGGCGTTCGTGCAGCGGGATCTGCGAGTTACCGCAGAGGCGCGCGTACCGTTCGTAGGGCGTCGCGTCGATGCCGATCACCGAGATATCGGCGGCGGCTACGCCAGAGCAGCGGAGCAAGTCGGCCCAGACGAAGGAACCCACACCGGCGCCAAGAGCAGCGAACTCCGTGACTTTGACTTCGACACCGTTGTCGATCAGTTCCTGCTCGGAGATGACGGGCGCGGCGAGCATGTCGTCGGAGACGAGGCCACGCACACGGGGCGCCGGGGCGGGCCGGGCGACCGGGGCGAGCACCTGCGTCCGATCGGAGTCCACGGCGACCGGCAGGACCTCAAGGACGCCCTCCGCGCTGGCGACGATCTGCGTCTCGCCCTCGGCTAGAGACGTGAGATCGAGCGTTGATTCGCCGACGCGGATCGTGTCTCCGGGGTGCAGTTCCTTCGGCGCGGTGAGCTTCTCGCCGTTTACGTAGGTGCCGTTGCTGCTACCGGCGTCCTCGATACTCGCGTTCGTGCCCGACACACGAATGCGCGCGTGTTCGCGCGACACCTGTGAGTCGTTGAAGGTGATGGTGCAGGAAGACGAGCGGCCAACGGTTATCTCGCCGTCCGGCAACTCCAGCTCGATGGCCATACCGGCTGCGTCAACGCAGCGCAGGAGAAATGCGGCAGCAGTCATCGAGGGGCCCTTTCACTTACACGCGTACTCATGAGGCCTCCGCAAGTTCGATCAAACAGATCGTGTCTGACGTGCCGTCGCCGTTGTTGTCGATGTCATAGAACTCGCTCTGCGTGACGCTCGCCGTGTCGAACGCGGAGAAGGTGAAGGTGGTGAAGATGTTGCTGCTGACCACGTCGGCTCGGGGCGCGGTTGGCGACCACTGGATGACGAACTCCGGATACGAGAACGTTTGATCGGGAATGAATTCCCCGCCTGGCTCCGAGATCGAGGCCAGTTCGCCCACGTCCAGGAAACCGTCACTGAATGGCGACTCGAACAGGTCGAATGAAGTATCCAGCGTGCCGCCGACAGCGATGCCGAACGGACAGTCGTTCGAGGTCGCGACGAACGAGATGTTCCACGTGCCTGTGTTGATAAAGCTAAAGCCGTCGCCGCCGGCAGTCGGCGTGTCTGAGATGCTCGGGGTTGATGTTCCTGCCTCTTCCGTGGCCGCTTCGGTGGTCCGCCGCTCCTCGCGTGCGAGTGCGGTGCGTGTCGCGAACCGCGCTTCACGTTCCGACGGCCCGCCGTCGCCGCGTGTCAGGAAGAAGGCCGTGGCGCCGATCGCCAGCGCGGCGGTGACCGCGATGGCCCCGCCAATCAGCAGCATCTGGGAGCCTCGACCCCCTCCGCTTGCCGCTGGCACCGGTGTCGCAGCGCCAGAGCCGCCCCCAGCCCCCGACCCGCCGTCACTGCCCGCCAAAGCTGCGGGAGGGCTGGGCGGGGGTGTGGT
>CXWL01004807.1_pt1 | contig 32806 bp, 45 predicted proteins | sample 590931 | NCBI WGS metagenome assembly CXWL01 (sample SAMEA3498368, study PRJEB10139) | groundwater metagenome | biome: water well; material: biofilm material | place: Germany | collected 2015-04-27
GAAGCTGGTGGGGATTGGCGGGCTGACCGGCAGGTATACAACGGTGGCTCGTGGGTGTAGTATCGGAGTCACTGGCGAGCCGAAGCGCGGCGAGGGAACCCACCATGGACCGAATGAGCATGGAAGTTGTTCTGCCGGGGCGGCGCTTGGTGCGCGGACTGCTGTTGCTCGTCGCATTCGTCGCGCTGGCGCTGCCGGCGCTGCTGGATGTGCAGCGTGCGTGGGCGGTACCCGACTGGTCTCCTGCGGGCAGTATGGCGTCGGCCCGCTCCGGTCACACGGCGACGCTATTGCCCAGTGGCAAGGTGTTGGTCGTGGGTGGCTCCGACGGCTTGGGCGCGGTTGTGGCTGGCGCTGAACTCTACGACCCGGTCGCGAACACCTGGGCAGCAGCGAGCAGCATGGTCACCGCCCGCGGCTTCCATACGGCGACGCTGCTGACGGACGGCAAGGTATTTGTCGTTGGCGGGTACAGCAGCCCGGGCTATCTGGCGAACGCGGAGGTGTATGACCCGGTCGCGAACACCTGGGCACCAGCGAGCAGCATGGCCACCGCCCGCGGCTACCACACTGCGACGTTGTTGCCGAATGGGAAAGTACTTGTCGTGGGAGGGTATGGCAGCGGCATCCCAGGCTATTTGGCGAGTGCCGAGCTCTACGACCCGAGTGCGAGCAGCTGGTCGGGGGCAGGCCCCATGGCAGACGCTCGCAACGGCCACAGTGCGACGCTGCTGCCGTCCGGCAAAGTGCTCGTTGTCGGCGGGTATAACCCAAGCGGGGGCTATCTGGCCAGCGCCCAGCTCTACGACCCGGGCGCCAACGCTTGGTCGTCGACGGGCAGCATGACGGTTGGCCGCCAGCACCACACAGGGACGTTGCTGCCGAACGGCGACGTGCTCGTCGCGGGAGGGTATGGCAGCGCCTTTCCTGGCTATTTGGACAGTGCCGAGCTCTACGATCCGGTTGGGAACACCTGGACGGCGACGGCCAGTACGAAGGCGCGCCGCTATCGCCACACAGCGACGCTGCTAACGGATGGCAAGGTGTTCCTTGTCGGCGGGATCGGTACACCCGGGGATCTGGTGAGTTCCGAGCTTTACGATCCGACCACCGGTGCGTGGATGGTGGCGGGCAGCATGGCAGTCGGCCGCTTCGATCATACTTCGACGTTGCTGCAAGACGGCAACGTGCTCGCCGCCGGCGGAAACGGCGGCTCTGGCTACCAGGCCAGTGCTGAGCGCTACGAACCGCGACCTCTCGCGAACACTTGGTATCCCGCTACAGGCATGGCGGCAGCCCGCTACGACCACACCGCGACGTTGCTGGCGAATGGCAAGGTGCTCGTAGCCGGGGGAAGACTAGGTATCGTTAGCCTGGCCAGCGCAGAGCTGTACGATCCAGCCGCGGATACCTGGGCACCAGCGGGCGGCATGGCGACTGCGCGCGGCTCCCACACAGCCACGTTGTTACCGAACGGCAAGGTGCTTGTCGTTGGCGGGCTCGGTGGCGGCTATAAGTCCAGTGGCGAGCTCTACGATCCGGTGGGAAACACCTGGGCACCAGCGGGCGGCATGGTGGCCGCCCGCGCGTTTCACACGGCGACACTGCTGCCGGACGGCAAGGTACTCATCGCGGGCGGGTATGATGGCACGAGCAGTCTTGCAAGCGCCGAGCTTTACGATCCGGTCGGAAACGCGTGGTTCCCCGCCGGCGGCTTGGCGGCAGCTCGCTACTTCCACACGGCGACACTGCTGCCGAACGGCAAGGTGCTCGCCGCCGGCGGGCTCGCCGGCGGCTTCCTACCTAGCGCGGAGCTCTATGACCCGTTTGTAGACGCGTGGTTCTCGGCGGGCGGCATGGCGACCGGACGCTACCAGCACACCGCGACGCTGCTGTTGGACAGCACGGTGCTCGCCGCCGGTGGGCGCAACAGCGGCGTCGCCCTAGCCAGCGCAGAGATTTATAACCCGGCCACGAACGCGTGGTCGGCGGCGGGTAGCTTGGTAGCGGCGCGACGTGACCAGACAGCGACGCTACTGGCGGACGGCAAAGTCCTGGCCGTTGGAGGTTACGCCGGCGTCGTACTGGCAAGCGCTGAACTCTACGATCCCGCCGCGAACGCATGGTCGTTGGCGGGGAGCATGTCCGCCAATCGTTGGTCCCAGACGGCGACACTGCTGCCCACGTGTCAGGTGCTTGCAGCTGGCGGGGAGGACGGTGGCTTGGCGTCGGCCAGCGCCGAGCTGTACGAACCTCAGGTAGCGAGTGGCGACTGCGACGGCTACCAGGACTCACCGGTCGCGGCGCACGCCGGTCCTATCAACACAAACACAATCACCGATAACTGTTCGGTCGCCTTTAACCCAACGCAGCTCAACTCTGACGGGAACTTCAGCGACCAGACCCCGCCCTCGACGAAGGACGACAAGACGTGGCCGATGTCGGATGCGGCGGGCGATGCGTGCGATGCGGATGACGATAACGATGGGATCAGCGATGCGGACGAAGTTTCCGGCGCGGCGTGCGCAGGCATCGTCACCAATCCGCTCCTGCGCGATACCGATGGCGATCGTGTGTTGGACGGGCCCGAATGCAGCTTTGGCACCGATCCGGTCAGCGCGGGAAGTAAACCCACCGCCGTTCAGTGTGGTCTCAGCACCGACACCGATGGCGATCGGCTGAGTGACCGCACTGAGGTCTGCGGATACAACACGAGCCCCACGAATACCGATTCGGACGGGGATCGCACGCTCGACGGCGGGAGGGATGGGTGTGAGGCCGCGTCCATGAATGGCGACAGGGTGGTGAATTCGGGCGACCAACTGCTGCTTGTTTACGAGATCGCCCGCCATTTCGACCAGACGCTTCGCCTTGTGAGCATGGACATCAACAAGGACGGAGGGGTGAACTCCGGGGATCAGCTGATTTTGGTGCAGTTCATTGCGGCGGCGGGGTCGTGTCCGTGAAAAAAGCCAAAATTCAAAAACAGTTTGGATACGAATGAGTCGCGGGTTCTGCACATAACGGTGGAGTGGGGGTGTTCGAGGCGGTGGAACGAGGGCAGGCGCTGTCCGACGGGGCGGGGGGTGTGGGCGGGGACTGGGCGGAGCTGAAGCTCCGCCGCTACTGGAGGTGCTTCCTGCTCTGTGGGTGTTGACGACGGGGTGTGGCGTGGATGCGCGTTGGACTTAGCGGGGACCGATCTCTATGACTAGGCTAATCCTCTCGACGATCGTCGTGATCTTGTTAGCTGGCTGTTTCGGATCCGAGGAGAAGAGCGTCGTGTACGAAAACCGAACGCTCGGTGCGGTGCGACTGTTCTATGACGACGAGGAGCTGGGCGGAATTGAACCCGGCGGGGAAACCTCAGTGGCGATTCGTAAGAGCACGCTTCCAAATCGTGTTCGAGTAATTGACGCCAAGGGGACGGCGCTATACGACCACACGGAGACTTGGGAGTACCTGGCGGAACACGACTTCCGGATCGTTGTCGAATAGGTTCCTGTATGGGCTGGATCTGATCTCGGCGACGGACGGTGGGGGTGTCCGTGAAAAGGCGAAATTACAAAACAATTCAGCTACGAATCGGCGTTTCGAGAGGTTGACGAGCTGGTGGCAAGGCTGAGGCTCGCTGGGCCGCGGAATGCTTGACACTCTACAGATACGGGGGTAGGATTGGGCGTTGTCCGGCGCGGGTCCGGGCGCGTCATGACGCCAGATTCACAATCAGGTCGGAAGACCCCAAAGTGACAACGGCCGGCAGAGGTGGTCGCTGACCCGGGTTCGGGATGCAGCGGACACGCCGGACTGGCTCAGCAATAAGGCTTGCCGGCCTTTCGTGCGCGCCGCGTCTTACGACGCGGTTCGAATCTGACGGAATCCGGATAGCAATCCTGGTGGATGTAGGGACCGCGTTGACGCGCGGCCGTAAGGAGAGTCGGGCGTGCCGACCATCAGTCAACTCGTGCGCAAGGGACGGAAGAAGTCCGTGAAGAAGACGAAGGCGCCTGCCTTGCGGTTCAGCTTCAACTCGCTGAAGAACCGGACGGTGAAGGGCAAGGGGAACCCGCAGAAGCGCGGCGTGTGCACGCAGGTGCGGACGATGACGCCGAAGAAGCCGAACTCGGCGCTGCGAAAGATCGCGCGCGTGCGGCTGACGAACCACATCGAAGTGACGGCGTACATTCCGGGCGAAGGACACTCGCTGCAGGAGCACTCGGTGGTGCTGATCCGGGGTGGGCGCGTGAAGGATCTGCCGGGCGTGCGGTATCACATCATCCGGGGGGCGCTGGACGCGCAGGGTGTGGCGAACCGGAAGCGTGGGCGGAGTAAGTATGGGACGCGCAAGAGTTAGTCCGACGGCTTCAGGGGAAGCCTCTGGATCTCGCTTCGCTCGATAGTTGGTAGTTCGTAGTAGGTAGTTTGTAGTTCGAGGTTTTTATGCCGCGACGTGCACGTAAGTTCAAGCGCGAGATCCTTCCGGACATGAAGTACGGGAACCGTACGGTGACGATGTTCGTGAACAAGATCATGGAACGCGGCAAGAAGAGCACGGCTGAGCGGATCATGTACGACGCGCTGGCGCGGGTGGAAGAAACCACGAAGCGGCCGGCGATCGACACGTTCGAGCAGGCGCTGCGGAACGTGACGCCGAACATCGAAGTGAAGCCGCGCCGGGTCGGTGGGGCGACGTACCAGGTGCCGGTCGACATTCGGGCGGAACGGCGGTCGGCGCTGGCGATTCGGTGGCTGCTGACGTCGGCGCGGTCGCGCTCCGGGCGATCGATGGCGGAGCGGTTGGCGGCGGAGTTCGTCGATGCGTCAACGGGGCAGGGCGCGACGATCAAGAAGCGCGAGGATACGCACCGCATGGCGGAGGCCAACCGGGCCTTCGTACATTATCGGTGGTAGAACAGGGTTGATATCCGCTTACAAGCGGATGGCCGCCGGCGAGGATTCTCCGGCGGTTTATGTTGCCAGCAGGTTGCGCTGACGACGGACGACAAGCGGATTCAAGAGAGACGATGGCGAGAACAATACCAATCGAGCGCATCCGGAATATCGGCATCATCGCCCACATCGATGCGGGTAAGACGACCGTGACCGAGCGCATCCTGTATTACACCGGCCGCACCTACAAGATAGGCGAGGTGCATGAAGGCACGGCGGTGATGGACTGGATGGAGCAGGAACAGGAGCGCGGGATCACGATCACCGCGGCGGCGACGACGGCTGAGTGGAAAGACCACCAGATCAACATCATCGACACTCCGGGCCACGTCGACTTCACGGTTGAGGTGGAGCGTAGCCTGCGGGTGCTGGACGGCGGGGTGGTGGTGTTCGATGCAGTGGCGGGTGTGGAGCCGCAGTCGGAGACGGTGTGGCGGCAGGCGGACAAGTACAAAGTGCCGCGCATTTGCTTCGTGAACAAGATGGACCGCATCGGCGCCGACTTCTGGCGGACGGTGGAGATGATCGGCGAGCGGTTGGGAGCGAAGCCGATTCCGGTGCAGATTCCGATGGGCGCGGAGGCGAACTTCGCCGGGGTGATCGACCTCGTGGAGATGCAGGCATTCACGTTCACGGGCGAACGCGACGACGCGCCGGTGGCGGGACCGATTCCGGAGCAGTACGCGGCGGAAGCGGCGAAGTGGCATGACAAGATGATCGAGTCGATCGGCGAGGTCGACGAACAGACGATGATCAGCTTCGTCGAAGGCCACAAACTGACCGTGCACGAGATCCAGGCGGCGCTGCGGCGGGTGACGGTGGACTCGCCGGTGCACCCGGACCACCCGACGACGACACCGGTGCTGTGCGGAAGCGCACTGAAGAACAAGGGTGTACAGATCCTGCTCGATGCGGTGATCGAGTTCTTGCCGTCGCCGGACGACGTGCCGCCGGTGATCGCGATCGACCCAAAGACGAAGGAAGAGGTCGTGCGGGCGCCGAAGGACGACGAGCCGTTCGCGGCGCTGGCGTTCAAGATCGTCGCCGACCCACACCTCGGTCGGCTGTGCTACTTCCGCGTGTACAGCGGAAAGCTGACGGCGGGATCGCAGGTGTACAACTCGACGCGCGAGAAGAACGAACGCGTGAGCCGGATCATGCAGATGCACGCGAACAGCCGCGACGACATCACAGAAGTGGGGGCGGGCGGGATCGCGGCGATGGGGCTGAAGATCACGACGACGGGCGACACGCTGTGCGACGCAAAGGCGCCGGTGCTGCTGGAGTCGATCACCTTCCCGGAGCCGGTGGTGCATATCGCTGTCGAGCCGAAGACGAAGGACGACCACGACCGGATGGGCGAGGCGCTGGTGAAGCTGTCCGAGGAGGACCCGTCGTTCCGGATGCGGTTCGACCAGGAGACCGGCCAGACGATCATCTCCGGGATGGGCGAGCTGCACCTGGATGTCATCGTCGACCGGATGAAGCGCGAGTATAAGGTCGAAGCGAACGTCGGCAAGCCCGAGGTAGCGTACAAAGAAGCGATTCGCCGGAGCGCGAAAGCGGAAGGCCGCTTCGTGCGGCAGAGCGGCGGACGGGGCCAATTCGGTGTCGCGCGCGTGGAGATCGAGCCGCTGGAGCGCGGCGCCGGGTTCGAGTTCGTCGACAAGGTGGTCGGTGGGGAAGTGCCGCGCGAGTTCATCGGGCCGATCGAGCAGGGCGTGAAGGGTGCGATCGAGAGCGGCATCCTCGGCGGGTATCCGGTGATCGATGTGCGGTGCACGTTGCTCGGCGGCGATTACCACGACGTCGACTCGAGCGAGATGGCGTTCAAGACGGCGGGATCGATGGCGTTTCAGGCGGCGATGGAGAAGGCCGACCCGGTGCTTGTCGAGCCCGTGATGAAGGTCGAAATCAGCACGCCCGAGGAGTACTTCGGCGACGTGCTGGGTGACGTGTCGAAACGCCGCGGTGAAGTGCAGGACTCGGAAGAGCGCGGCGGGTTGAAGGTCGTGCGAGCGTTCATACCGCTGGCGACGACGTTCGGTTATGCTACCGACTTGCGCTCGATGACAAAGGGTCGCGCGAGTTACAGCATGGAGTTCGACCACTTCGACGAAGTGCCGCGTAACGAAGCGGAGAAGATCATCGGATTGCGCGGCAAGCGCGTGATTCGAGCAGGTGTCTAGGTTCGCCTAGACAAACTTAGCGGGCGAAGGCGCCAGAAAGCAGTCGAGTATGGCCAGGCAGAAGATACGGATCCGGCTGAAGGCGTTCGATCACCGCATCCTCGACCAGTCTGCGGCGCAGATTGTGGAGGCGGCAGAGCGCACCGGTGCGGCCGTGGCGGGGCCGATACCGCTGCCGACGGAGATCAAGAAGTTCTGCGTGATTCGCTCGCCGTTCATCGACAAGGACTCGCAGGAGCAGTTCGAGGTGCGGACGCACAAGCGGTTGATCGACATTCTGGAACCAACATCGAAGACGGTGGACACGTTGATGCGTCTGCAGCTGGCGTCGGGCGTGGACATCGAGATCAAGCTTTAGGCGACGGAAAAGGAGGCGCGGGCTGAAGGCCCGCGCTACGGGAACGAGACAGATGGCGCTTGAAGGGCTCATCGGTAAGAAGTTGGGGATGACCCAGATCTTCGACGCGAACGGCGTGGTACACGCGGTTACGGTCGTCGAGGCGGGTCCTGTCGTGGTCACGCAAGTGAAGACGGCGGCCAAGGAAGGCTACGACGCGGTTCAGGTCGGGTACGGGACGAAGAAGCGCCCGAACAAGCCGATGCGCGGCCACTTCAAGAAGCTCGGGGACTTCCGGATGGTGCGGGAGTTCAAGGTGCTAGGAGATGGCGAATACGCCGTCGGCGACAAGGTGGGGCTCGACCTGTTCAGCGAGGGGGACCTCGTCGACGTGACAGGCAGCTCGCGCGGGCGGGGTTTCGCTGGCGGCGTACGGCTGCATGGCTTCCACGGAGGCCCGAAGACGCACGGTCAGTCGGACCGGCACCGGGCGCCGGGATCGATCGCATCGGGCACGACGCCAGGTCGCGTGTTAAAGGGCCAGAAGATGGCGGCGCACATGGGCGCGGCGCAGGTGACGTCGAAGAACCTGAAGGTGATTGCGAAAGACGAAGCGAAGGGTCTGCTGCTGCTGGAAGGCGCGGTTCCGGGGGCGACGAACGCGACGGTGCGGGTGACGGTTTCGCAGAAGCAGCGGAAGATGAAGAAGAAGTGACGATGAAGCTGGCAGTTCACGACGCGACGGGCAAGGAAGTCGAGACCATTGAGGTCGACGAGGCGGTGTTTGGCATCGAGCCGAACGAGCCGGTCGTGCACCAGGCGTTCGTCGCCACGCGGGCGAACCGGCGGCAAGGCACGGCATCGACGAAGACGCGCGGTGAGGTACACGGGTCGACGAAGAAGATCCGGAAGCAGAAGGGTACGGGTAACTCGCGCCAGGGTTCGATTAAGGCGCCGCATCACCGGCATGGTGGTATCGCCTTCGGGCCGCGGCCGCGCAGTTATGCGAAGGACCTGCCGAAGAAGATGCGCCGGCTGGCGATACGGTCGGTGTTGTCGGCGAAGGCCGCGGATGGGTCGCTGCGGGTGATCCAGGATTTGGCCGCGTCGAAGCCGAGCACGAAGGACATGGCGCGCGTGATCAAGGCGATGGGCTTTGAGCGCACGGTGTTGCTGGTGACGGCAGAGGCGGACGTGAACGTAAAGACGAGCGTGCGGAATCTGCCGCAAGTGAACCACAAGGCGGCGGCGTACCTGAACGTCGGGAGCATGCTGGAGTCACAGGGCTTGCTGATGACGGTGGACGCAGTGCGCGGGGCCGAGGCGATGTGGGGTGGTGAGAAGGCCGCCAAAAAGCGCGGGCCTCAGAAGCTCAGCGCGAAGGCGGAGGCGTAGATGCCCAAGCAATTGAACGCGTTTGGCATTTTGCTGCGGCCGCTGATCACGGAGAAGGCGCAGATCATGGCGAGCCCGCACAACGATGCGGTGGCGCACAAGTACACCTTCGAGGTGGACCAGCGTGCGAACAAGATGCAGATCAAGGACGCGGTAGAAGTGGCGTTCAGCGTGCGGGTGAAGGAAGTGAACACGATCGTGATGAAGGGCAAGCGCAAGCGGTACGGCCGCGGGCTGACGAAGCGCCCTGACTGGAAGAAGGCGATCGTGACTCTGCTACCGGGCGAAAAAATCGAACTGTTCGAGGGCGTGTAGCGATGCCGATTAAACAATTCAAGCCAACGTCTCCGGGCCGCCGCGGCAGCTCTGGCTTCACCTTCGAGGAGATCACGAAGAAGAAGCCGGAGAAGCGGCTGATCATCTCGAAGAAGAAGATGTCGGGGCGCAACGTGCACGGGCGCGTGACAGTGCGGCACCGTGGCGGCGGGCACAAACGGTTCATCCGCATCGTGGACTTCAAGCGCGACAAGGCGGGGATCCCCGGAAAAGTCGCGGCGATTGAGTACGATCCCGGGCGAACGGCGCGGATCGCGCTGATCAACTATCGGGATGGCGAGAAGCGCTACATCATCGCGCCGGTCGGTCTGAAGGTTGGCGAGATGATCCAGTCGGGACCGGAGTCTGAAGTGAAGGTCGGCAACGCGCTGCCGCTGCAGAACATGCCGAACGGCACGGTGATTCACAACGTGGAGCTGACGCCGGGCCGCGGCGGGCAGATTGTGCGCGGGGCAGGGACATCGGCGCAGCTGATGGCGAAGGAAGGCGACTACACGCTGTTGCGCCTGCCATCGGGTGAGATGCGGCGGGTGCTTTCGCGCTGCATGGCGAGCGTCGGGCAGGTGGGCAACGTCGAGAACAGCTTGATCAAGCTGGGTAAAGCAGGACGCATCCGGCACCGCCGCCGCCGGCCGCAGGTGCGTGGTGTGGTGATGAACCCGGTCGACCACCCGCACGGTGGTGGAGAGGGCAAGGCGCCGATTGGCATGCCTTCGCCGAAGTCGCCGTGGGGCAAGCCGACGCTCGGCAAGCGGACGCGCGGGGAGAAGCCGTCGGACAAGTACATTGTGCGGCGGAGGAAGTCGTAAGCGATGTCACGATCGATTAAGAAGGGGCCGTTCATCGAGCCCAAGCTGATGAAGAAGGTGGAGCAGGTGAAGCGTGAAGGCACGCGCACCGTGATCCGCACCTGGTCGCGGGCGTCGACGATCATGCCGGAGATGGTCGGGCTGACCATCGGGGTGCATGATGGCCGACGGCACGTGCCGATCTTCGTTTCGGAGAACATGGTGGGCCACAAACTGGGAGAGTTCGCGCTGACGCGGCTGTTCCGAGGGCACACGAGCAAATCAGAAAAGGCTGCGCGCCAAAGTGGCGCCGGAGCCAAGGGATAGGCGCAGGTAACTGATGGAAGTGAGCGCGAGCGCAAAGTATTTGCCGATTTCGGCGCGGAAGATCCGCCTGGTGCTGGATCAACTGCCTGGAAAGAGCGTCGATGAGGCGATGGTGCTGTTGCGCTTTCTGCCGACGCCGCACGCGCGCGTCGTGGCGAAGGTGCTGAAGTCGGCGGCGGCCAACGCGGAGAACAACTTCGCGATGGACGGCGCGGATCTGCGGGTGAAGCGAGCGTTCGCCGGAGACGGCCGGACGCTGAAGCGGTTTCGGCCGGCGTCGCGCGGGCGTGTCGGGACGAACAACCACAAGACGAGCCACATTACGGTGATCGTCGAAGAAGCCGAGGAGGCATAGGGTGGGCCACAAAGTACACCCGACGGGATTCCGCGTCGGCGTCATCTACGATTGGCAGAGCAAGTGGTATGCGGACAAGAACTACGTCAAGCAACTCCACGAAGACCTGGAGATCCGGGCCCAGATCATGGGCGCGGGCACGTCTGACGCCGGCATCGCGAAGGTGGAGATCGAGCGCAACGTCAACGCGATGACGGTGACGATTCACACGGCGAAGCCGGGCATCGTGATCGGGCGCAGCGGCCAGAACGTGGACAACCTGCGCACGGAGATGGAGAAGAAGACCGGGCACCGGGTCCGGATCAACATCAACGAGATTCGCACGCCGGAGTTGGACTCGTACCTGGTGGCGCGGAGCGTGGCGGACCAACTGCAGCGGCGCGTGGCGTTTCGCCGGGCGATCAAGCAGGCGGTGCAACGGACGATGCAGCGCGGGGCGAAGGGGATCAAGATTACCATCGCCGGACGGCTGGGCGGGGCGGAGATGTCGCGCCGGGAGACGGAGAAGTCGGGGCGGATACCGCTGCACACGCTGCGCGCGGACATCGACTTCGGGATCGCGGAGGCGCACACGACGTTCGGGCGCATCGGCGTGAAGGTGTGGATTTATAAGGGCGACATCATGCCGGAGGCGAAGCGGCCGCGGGCCGAGAACGACTTCTCGGGCATGGGGCCGGACGAGATTGCGTTTGCGCAGGGGCGCCCGGTGCCTCCCAGGCCACCGACGGAGTCGGCGGCAGAGGAGCCAGGGCCATCGGCGGGCGCGCAAGCGGCTAGTGCGAGCGAGTAATAAGAGATGCTGCAACCGAAGCGCGTCAAATTCCGGAAGCAACACCGGGGCCGCCGAAAAGGCAAGGCCATGACCGGCAACCAGATCTCGTTCGGCGAGTTCGGGTTGCAGGCGGTGGGCCACGCCTGGGTGAACAGCCGGCAGATCGAAGCCGCAAGGCGGGCGATTACCCACGAGTTGAAGCGTGGCGGCAAGGTGTGGATCCGGATCTTTCCGGACAAGCCGGTGACGTCGAAGCCGGCGGAGACACGAATGGGAAGCGGTAAGGGCGCGCCGGACCATTGGGTGGCCGTGGTGAAGCCGGGCCGCATGCTGTTCGAAGTGGCGGGCGTGAAGGAAGAGCTGGCGCGGGAGGCGATGCGATTGGCGTCGCACAAGCTGCCGTTGGAAACGCGCACGGTGATCAAAGAACACGAGGGTATGTAGATGGCAGGCCGCAAAGCCAAGGAACGCGCTGACGAGCTGCGCGCACTAAACGACGAGAAACTCTCGGGCGCGCTGAGCGACGCATACCGCCGTCTGTTCACGCTGCGGTTGCAGCTGACGACGCGGCAGCAGAGCAGCACGTCGGAGAACGGGAAGGCGCGCCGGCAGATCGCGCGGGTTCGGACGATCCAGCGCGAACGTGAGTTGGCGGCGGCGTTTGGCCAGGGCACGGGGAAGGTAGCGCGATGAGCACGATCGAGAAGCTGCAACTGGGTGTTGTGGTGAGCAACAAGATGGATAAGACGGTCGTGGTGCGGGTGGACCGCAGCCACCGGCACCGCCTGTACGGCAAGACCGTACACACGTCCGAGCGCTACAAGGCGCACGACGCGACGAACCAATGCAATCTCGGCGACGTCGTGCGCATCTCGGAGACGCGGCCGTTGTCGAGGGACAAGCGCTGGCGGGTAGTGGAAGTGGTGCAGAAGGGCGATGTGGCCGAACTGGCGCCGACCGAGGTAGGGGCGACGCAGCTCCAGGAGCTGGGATCGGAGCAGGCGGCCGAGGCGGCGCGACGGGCGGAGGAGGAGCGGCAGAAGGCTGTCGCGCATGCGGCTGAGGCCGCGGCGAAGGCTGCCGCTGCGCCGGTGGTAGAAGTGGTAGAAGAAGAGGCTATCTCCGAGGTTGAGGCGGCGGACGCCGCGGCTGTCGAGGCCGTCGTGGAAGAAGCGCCAGCGGCCGAGGCTGGATGCGACGAAGCCACTCCTGAGGAGGAACAGTCGTGATTCAGATGTACACGCGGCTTAAGGTCGCGGACAACTCGGGAGCGCGGTCGCTGATGTGCATTACGGTACTCGGCGGATCGAAGCGCCGGTACGCGAGCGTTGGGGACACCATCGTGTGTTCGGTGAAGACGGCGCAGCCCGGTGGCGCGGTGAAGAAGGGTGAAGTTGTGAAGGCGGTGGTGGTGCGCGTGGCGAAGGCGTATGGCCGGGCTGACGGGTCGTACATCCGTTTCGATGAGAACGCTGCGGTGGTGCTTTCCGACAAGCAGAACCCGAAGGGCACGCGCATCTTCGGCCCCGTGGCGCGCGAACTGCGTGACCGCAACTTCATGAAGATCGTTAGCCTCGCGCCGGAGGTGCTGTAGCCATGCGGAAGATCAAGCGAGACGACACGGTGTTGGTACTGGCGGGGAGAGACCGCGGCAAGACGGGCATCGTGCGACAGATTGTCGGCGGCGGCGACCTGGTGAAGGTGAAGGGTCACCGGCCCAAGATTAAAGAAGACAAAGTGTTCGTGACAGGCATGAACATGGTGAAGCGCCATCAGCCGCAGCGGCCGGGCGTGGCACAGGGCGGCATCATCGAAAAAGAGATGCCGATGCCGCTTGCAAAGCTGATGCTTGTCTGCAAGAGCTGCAATAAGGCGACGCGGGTGGGGTTCACGATTCGGCCGGATGGCAAGCACCGGGTATGCCGCAAGTGCGGCCAGGACATCGACTGATGGCAGACGAACCGAGATTGAAAACCCGCTACAAGAGCGAGATCGCGCCGGAGCTGATGAAGCACTTCAGCTATGGCAACGTCATGCAGATTCCGCGCGTGTCGAAGATCACGCTGAACATTGGGCTGGGTGAGGCGAAAGAGAACGCACGCGCAGTCGAGAGCGCGACGGCGGATGTGACGACGATCAGCGGCCAGAAGCCGATCGTGACGCGGGCGAAGAAGGCGATCGCGAACTTCAAGATTCGGGAAAACATGCCGATCGGCGTGGCAGTGACGCTGCGGGGGGATCGGATGTACGAGTTTCTCGATCGCCTGCTGAACGCGACGCTGCCCCGCATCCGGGACTTTCGCGGGGTGCCGACGAAGGCGTTTGATGGCCGCGGCAACTTTAGCCTGGGGATTCGGGAACAGTTGATCTTCCCGGAGATCGAGTACGACAAGGTCGACAAGATCCGGGGGATGCAGATCAACATCATTACGACGGCGAAGAACGACGAAGAGGGACGGCGGCTGCTCGAACTGATGGGCATGCCGTTCTCGAAGGAGAGTCAGTAGAGATGGCGAAGATCTCCATGATCGTCAAGGCGAATCGGGAGCCGAAGTATTCGACGCGGAAGGTGAACCGCTGCAAGTTGTGTGGGCGGGCGCGGGCGTATATCAGGCATTTTGCGTTGTGCCGCATCTGCTTCCGGCAGCTGGCCCTGAAGGGGCAATTGCCGGGGGTGAAGAAGTCGAGTTGGTAGTCGTGGCCCGGTGATAGCGCCGGGAGTGCCGGTACTGCCGGCAGGGAAATAAAACGTGGTCGCGGAAGCGGCCTTCCCGTAGCTCGCGAAGAGCGACAGCGCGGGAGATTGAAGGAGGCGGCGAGCCTTGAGTATGACGGACCCGATAGCGGACATGTTGACCCGGCTGCGTAACGCTGTGATGGCGAAGCACGAGCAGGCGAACATACCTGCGTCCAAGATGAAGATAGCGATTGCCGAGGTATTGAAGCGCGAGGGCTTCATCCGCGGTTTCGAGCTGGTGGAGGAAGGTCCGCGCAAGTTGATGCGGGTGCAGCTCAACTACACTGGCAAGAAGGAGCCCGTGCTGAACGGGTTGCAGCGAGTAAGCAAGCCGGGTCTTCGGGTGTACGTGCAGAAGCGGGAGATCCCGCGGGTGTACGGCGGCCTGGGGATCGCCATTCTGTCGACGCCGCAGGGCATCATGACAGGACAGGACGCATGGCGACGCAGCATCGGCGGCGAAGTCATCTGTTACGTGTGGTAGAGCATGTCACGAATCGGTAAGTTACCCATCCCCGTGGCGAAGAGCGTCGAAGTGAACGTCGAAGGCACCACCGTGAAGGTGAAGGGCCCGAAAGGCGAACTGGTGCGCACGTTTCCGGGCGATATGAGCTTCAACATTGAGGACGGAAAGATCACGGTCGTGCGGCCGGACGATCAGAAGAAGTCGCGCGCCCTGCACGGGCTGTCGCGATCGCTGCTGGCGAACATGGTCGTGGGCGTGAGCGAAGGCTACACGAAGACGCTGGAACTGCAGGGCGTCGGCTATCGAGCGGTGCAGGCAGGACAGGGCGTGACGCTGGCAGTCGGGTTTTCGCACCCGGTGGAAGTGGTAGCGCCGGAGGGCATCCAACTCGAGGTCGAAGGCACGTCGAGGGTTCACGTACGGGGTATCGATAAGGAATTGGTGGGCCAGGTGGCCGCCAACATCCGTAAGGTCCGCAAGCCGGAGCCGTACAAGGGCAAGGGCATCCGTTACCTTGGAGAGAACGTGCGACGCAAGGCCGGCAAGGCCGGCAAGGCAGGGAAGTAGCGATGGGCGCCAAAGACACATCCCGAGCGGCGCGCGTGCGCCGTCACACGCGGGTTCGCAAGAAGGTGGAGGGCACGCCGGCACGTCCGCGATTGGCGGTGTTCCGCAGCCTGACGCACATCTATGCGCAGGTGATCGACGACGAGAAAGGTCACACCGTGGCGGCTGCCTCTACGGTCGAGAAGGACCTGAAGGCGACGGCGAAGACGAACAAGACCGCAAGCGCGAAGGCGGTCGGCGATGCGGTGGCGAAGAAGGCGCTCGCGGCGGGCGTGACACAGGTGGTGTTCGACCGCGGCGGGAACAGGTACCACGGGCGCGTGAAAGCGCTCGCCGAGGCGGCGCGTGAAGCCGGCCTGGAGTTTTAGGACAAACGTATGGTGACTGAGCGACGCGACAGGATCGAACCTCGGGATCTGGATCTCCAAGAGAAGGTGGTTTTCATTAACCGCGTCTCGAAGGTAGTGAAGGGTGGACGGCGCTTCAGCTTCAGCGCGGTGGTGGTCGTCGGCGACGGCAACGGCCACGTCGGCGCGGGGATGGGGAAGGCAAACGAGGTTCCGGACGCGATCAAGAAGGGATCGGCGGCGGCGCGCAAGAGTCTCATCCGGGTGCCGATGGACAAGGCAACGATCGCCCACCCGATCCTGGCGCACTTTGGGGCGGCGAAGGTGATGATGAAGCCGGCGTCTCCGGGAACCGGGGTGATCGCTGGCGGCGGAGTGCGGGCAGTGATGGAAGCGGCCGGTATCAAGGACGTTCTCACGAAGTCGCTGGGTTCGTCGAACTCGCTGAACGTGGTGCGGGCGACGATCCAGGGACTGAGCGAACTGCGGGATCCGAAGGCGGTGACGGCGCGTCGCCGGGCGCTGGCAGCGCGCACCGCGGCGGAGGCTTAGCGATGGCGAAGCTGATCGTGACGTGGGAGCGCAGCGGGATTAACCAAAAGGAAGACCAGAAGCGCACGATTCGCGCGCTGGGACTCCGCAAGCTGGGCCAGACTGTCGAGCACGATGACAATCGCACGATCCGCGGGATGGTGATGAAGGTGCGGCACCTGGTGACGATGCAGGAGGAGGCGTAGATGCAGCAACAGGATCTGCGTCAACCGGAAGGGGCCACGCACAAGCGCAAGCGCATCGGCCGGGGTAATGCCTCGGGCCATGGTACGTACTCGACAAAGGGTATGAAGGGTCAGAAGGCGCGGTCGGGTGGCGGTGTGCGCCCGGGATTTGAGGGTGGGCAGTTGCCGTTCGTGCGGCGGATGGCCTACAAGCGCGGGTTTTTCAACCCGTTCCGCGTGGACTATGAAGAAGTGAACGTGGGCGCGCTGGCGTCCTTCGCCGCTGGAACCGAGATAACGGTGGAGGCTTTGCAGAAGGTGCGCATCGTGCGGACGTCGCGCCCGGTGAAGATCCTCGGTGAAGGTGAGCTGTCGGCATCGTTGAAGGTGTCGGCGCACAGCTTCTCGAAATCGGCGATTGCGAAGATCGAAGCGGCGGGCGGCAGCGTAACCTGGATCAACGGGGTGCCGCAGCCGAAGGAGCCGACGCAGGCCCGCGGCCCGCTGGAGCGGGCGGCGAAGGCGGCAAAGAAGGCTGCGCCGGCCGCGGTGAAGGACGCCGATGCGGGCAAGGATGCGCCTGCCACTGGCAAGGACGCACCCGAGGAAGCCAAGCCCGGCGCTGAGGCCGGAGAAGAGGCCTAGGTCATGGCGATCGCAGCCAGCCGACAGCAATCCGCCAACCGTCCGCGACTGTTGCAAGCGGTGATCGACGCGGTCGGGCAGCCGGACATCCGCAAGAAGCTGCTGTTTACGGCGGCGATGCTGGTGGTCTTCCGCTTTATCGCGCACATCCCGATCCCGGGCGTCGATCCAAACGCGATCGAGCGCGCGGTCGATCAGAGCAGCCTGCTCGGCTTTCTGAACATCTTCAGCGGCGGAGCGCTGCGGCAGATGAGCGTGGCGCTGCTGGGGGTGTACCCGTACATCACGGCGTCGATCATCATGCAGTTGGTGACACCGCTGATCCCTTCGCTGAACGCGTTGCAACAAGAAGGCGAGGCGGGGCGAAACCGCCGAGAGCTGTACCAACATTGGCTGACGGTGCCGCTGTGCTTTGTACAGGGTTATGCGCAGTTGGTCATTCTTCAGACGCAGGTCGGTCAGATCGCGCCGGAAGGTGCGATGTTTAGTCCGTCCCTGACGGGTCCGGACGCGCTGGTGACGATGACGGCGCTGTTCACGCTGACGGCGGGGACACTGTTCCTGGTGTGGATCGGCGAGCTGATTACGGAGAATGGGATCGGTAACGGCATCTCGGTGATCATCTTTGGCGGCATCGTCGCAGGCATGCCGGGGCTGATCACGCGCACGTTTAATTCGGACACCGGTCTGGGGCTGGTGATCCTGCTGGCCGTGCTGGCGGTCGGGCTCATCGCGTCCATCGTGTACATGCAGGAGGCGGTGCGGAAGGTGCCGGTGCAGTACGCGAAGAGCGTGTTCCGGGCAGGAAAGATGTACCGGCAATCCGGGCAGAGCCATATCCCGCTGAAAGTGAACTCGGCGGGGATGATCCCGCTGATCTTCTCGTTCTCAATTGTCATCCTGCCGGCATATATCGCGCAGTTCGTGTTCGACTCTTCGAGTACGCCATGGGTGCGGAGCACGGCGAGCTTCATCACGGATGCGCTTTCACCTGGATCCGGGCAGGGTGGTGGTGGTACGCAGAGCGCGAGCCCGGGCTTCTACATCATGGTGTTTGTGCTCACGGTGGCGTTCAGCTTCTTCTATACGTTCGTGATCTTTCAGCAGCAGAATCTGGCGGAGAACCTGCAGAAGCAGGGTGGCTTCGTGCCGGGCATCCGTCCCGGGCGACCGACGGCCGACTACATCATGCGGGTGATGGTGCGGATTACGTGGGCGGGGGCGCTGTTTCTCGGATTGATGGCGATACTTCCGTACCTGATCACGTCGTGGTTCAACGTGAGCTCGCTGACGATCAGCAGCACGGGCATGCTGATCATCGTGGGCGTGGTGCTGGACACGATGAAGCAGCTCGAGGCGCAACTCCTGATGCGCAGCTACGAGGGGTTCATCCGCTAGATGTACGTCATCTTCTTTGGGCCTCCCGGCGTCGGTAAAGGGACGCAGGCGGCGATCATCGCCGACCGCATGGGCTGGGCGCACATTTCGACCGGTGACATGCTGCGGGCGCACGTGAAGAACGGGACGCCGTTGGGCCTGAAGGCGAAGGCCTTCATGGATCAGGGCCTGCTAACGCCGGATGACCTGGTAATCGACATGTTCATGGAGCGGCTGGGCGAACTGAAGCCGGATCAAGGATTCGTGCTGGACGGGTTTCCGCGCACGCTGGTCCAGGCGCAGGCGTTGGACGGAGCGCTGGCCAAGCAGGGGAAGGCGATCGACATCGCGGTGAACATTTCGGGAAGCGATGACGTGCTGATGGAGCGCATGTTGAGCCGCGCAAAGGACTCGGGGCGAACCGATGATACGCCGGGAGCGATCCGGACGCGACTCGAGGTGCAGAAGCCGCCAGACGAGTTGCTCGCGCACTATCGCGACGCGGGGAAGCTGAAGGATGTCGATGGGCTGCCGGCTATCGAGGTTGTGACGGCGGCGGTGCTTGGGGCACTGGGCGCCGACAGTTCGGCGGGGAACTAGGCGTCCTGTATGCCCATCATCATTAAGTCAGACGACGAGATCGCGATCATGCGGGAGGCCGGCAGCATCGTCGCGCGGACCATGCAGCGGTTGCTCGCACAGGTCGAGCCAGGGGTGGTAGTCAAGGATCTGGACAAGACCGTGCGGAGCGAATTCGAGAAGCATGGGGTGATACCGACGTTCCTGGGGTACGCGCATCCGCCCTACCCGGCGACGGTGTGCGTGTCGGTGAACGAGGAGATTGTGCACGGGATTCCTGGCAAGCGGGTGATCAAGGAAGGCGACCTCGTCAGCGTCGATCTTGGATGCACGTACCGGGGGTTTGTGGCGGATCATGCGGTATCGGTGGTGGTGGGGAAGGGATCCGCGGAGGCGCGGAAGTTGGTGGATGTGACGAGACGGGCATTGGAGATAGGCATCGAGAACCTGAGGCCGGGCAACCGGCTGGGTGTGATCGGGCAGGCGATCCAGGAGTATGTAGAGGGGGAGGGGTTCAACGTGATCCGCGAATATTGCGGCCACGGCGTGGGCCGGGCGATGCACGAGGAGCCGCAGGTCCCGAACTATGGGCCAGCGGACAAGGGGCCTGTCCTCAAGAAGGGCATGGTCATCGCCATCGAGCCGATGGTCGTCGTCGGGGACTGGCACACGAAGGTACTTGACGATAAGTGGACCGTGGTGACGGCGGACGGCAGTCTGGCCGCCCATTTTGAGCACACAATCGCGGTGACGGATGGCGATCCGGTGGTGTTGACGGTGCCTTGAGGTGGAATGCAGGAGCATAGGAAACTTTGATTCGCGTTCTGGGCAGGATTTGGTATATTTATTCGCTTGAGGCGGGACGTCTCGGGAAGGGAGCGCATGCCTAAGAAGGACGCGATAGAGGTAGAGGCGGTCGTCAAGGAACCTCTACCGAACGCGATGTTCAAGGTGGAGTTGCCAAACGGCCACCAGGTTCTTGCGCACATCTCGGGAAAGATTCGGCTGAATTTCATCAAGGTATTGCCGGGTGACCGCGTGCTGGTCGAGCTTTCGCCCTACGACCTCGGTCGCGGCCGCATTACGTACCGGTTCAGGTAAGGGAATGAAACGATGAGGGTTCGGGCTTCCGTCAAGAAGCGTTGTGTGAAGTGCAAGATCATCAAACGGCATGGCGTCTTGCGCGTCATCTGTGAGATTCCGAAGCACAAGCAACGGCAGGGGTAAGGAAACATGGCACGTATTGCTGGCGTCGACATTCCGCGCGACAAGCGCATCGACATATCGCTGCGCTACATCTTTGGCATCGGTGGCACGGCCGCGAAGCGCATCGTGTCGCAGGCGCAGGTCGAGCCGAGTACGAAGACGCGGGATCTGACGGACGAGGAAGTGAACCGCATCCGTGAGCTGATCGACAAAGAGCACACGGTGGAAGGTGACCTGCGCCGTGAGGTGCGGATGAACATTCAGCGGTTGATCGAGATCAACTGCTATCGCGGCGTGCGACATCGCCGCGGGCTCCCGGTGCGGGGACAGCGGACGCGCACGAACGCGCGCACGAAGCGCGGCGCACGCCGCACGGTGGCCGGCAAGAAGAAGGCGGCCGCGAAGAAGTAGGCACCCAGACCACAGCCGTTTCCGTTTTCAGGCGGGAGTCCGGGGGCAGACGGGCAGAGGAGAAGCATGGCCGAGCGAAAGACCACGACGAAGGCGAAGGGACGCAAGCGCGAGAAGAAGTCGGTTCCGCGCGGCAAGGCGTACATCCAGTCGACCTTCAACAACACGCTGGTCACGCTGACCGATCCAAATGGCAACGTGCTCGCGTGGGCGAGCGCTGGCCAGGCGGGGTTCAAGGGTTCGCGAAAGAGCACACCATACGCTGCGCAGATCGCGGCGGAGCAGGCAGCGCGCCGGGCGATGGAGCACGGTCTGCGGCAGGTGGAGGTGCTGGTGCGTGGTCCGGGCAGCGGCCGCGAGGCAGCAGTGCGGGCGCTGCAGTCCAGTGGGCTGATGGTGCTGAGTATCAAAGATGCAACGCCGGTGCCGCACAACGGTTGCCGGCCGCCCAAGCGCAGGCGCGTGTAGGCAGACGGAGGATAGAGGATGGCTCGATACACAGGACCGGTCTGCCGCATCTGCCGGCGCTATGGCGAGAAGCTGATGCTGAAGGGCGACAAGTGCGTTACCAAGTGCACGTTGGACAAGCGGCCGCAGCCTCCGGGGATGCAGCAGGCGGGCCGACGGCGCAAGCTGTCCGACCGCGCACTGCAGCTCCGCGAGAAGCAGAAGGCACGGCATTCCTACGGGGTGCTTGAGAAGCAGTTCCGCGGATACTACGCGAACGCTGTGCGTCTTCCCGGTGTCACCGGTCAGAACCTTGTGCGGATGCTGGAAATGCGATTGGACAATGTGATTCTGCGCATGGGGTTCGCCGATTCGCTGAAGCAAGCACGGCAGGTGGTACGGCACGGGCACATCATGCTGAACGGGCGCAAGACGGACGTGCCGTCGGTGGCGACGAAGGCGGGCGATGTGATCGGCTGGGTGGCGGGCAGCAAGAACGGCGAGTACTACAAGTTCGCGCAGGCGAACATCGGGACGAAGTCGTTCGCTTCCTGGGTGAACGTTGACACCGCACAGATGACGGGCCGGATCCTCTCGATTCCGGATGTGGCGAACCTGCCAACGAAATTCGACCCGGCAGTAATCGTGGAGTACTACTCACGCTAATGGGCATCATGACAGAAGGCGCGCGAGACCTGATGACGGCGCTGGCGCCACCGATCGGCCCAGGAGGAAGAGACTTGAACGAACTTGAGCCTGCGCACATTGAGGTAGAGGAAGAGACCGAGACGTACGTGCGCATCGTTGCGGAACCGCTGGCCGCGGGTTTCGGCACGACGTTGGGCAACGCGCTGCGGCGCGTGCTGCTGAGCTCGCTGCCTGGCGCCGCCGTGACGTCGGTGCGGATCGAGGAAGTCGAGCATGAGTTCTCGACGATTCCCTTCATGAAGGAAGACACGACGGAGTTTCTCCTGAACATCAAGGAGATTCGCCTGCGCTCCTTCGCCGATCGGCCAGCGAAGCTGTACCTCGAGGCGTCGGGCGAGGGACCGGTGACAGCGGGTTCGATCCAGACGACAGCGGACTACGAGATCGTAAACCCGGAGTTGTCACTGGCGACACTGGATGCGCCGGAAGGGCGTCTCACAGTGGAGTTGAATGTGGAGACGGGGCAGGGCTACGCGCCGGCCGGCCACAGTGATGGCCTTCCGATCGGTGTTATTCCGGTCGATGCCATCTTCTCGCCGGTGCGGCGGGTGAACTTCCACGTCGCGCACACTCGTGTCGGTCAGATGACGAACTACGATCGCTTGACGCTCGAAGTGTGGACGGACGGAACGATTGCGGGCATCGACGCGATTAGCAAGAGCGCGGACATCCTGCAGGACGAAGTGCGGATGTTCGCGCAGCTCGGCAAGCCGTTGCCGCCGACGGTCGAGCGCGGCCTCGGCATCGGGACGTCGCTTCCGCCGGACAAGTACAACATGGCGATCGAGGAGTTGAATCTCTCGGTGCGTGCCTACAACTGCTTGAAGCGCAGCGGGCTGATGACGGTGGGGGCGGTGCTGGAGAAGAGCGAAGACGAGCTGCTTTCGCTGCGGAACTTCGGTCGGAAGTCGTACGACGAGCTGCGCGACAAGCTGGCCGAGATGGGCCTGCTGCCGCCGCCGGAGGATCGGGGCGAGGACTATGACGGCGGCATCCCGATCGGCCGCACGCCCGCGCCAACCGGAGACGGGGGTGACGGTGCCGCTGAGGATCTGAGCCCGCTGGGAGCGGCGCTCATCGAAGCACTGCGAGAAGCCGGAGAGGATCCATCTGATTTGATCCGCAAGCGGGAGAGTGAGTAGCTGTGCGCCATAAAGTAAGTGGACGCAGGTTTGATCGCCCGAGCGATGCGCGGCGTGCCCTGTTGAAAGGGCTTGTTGCTGATCTCTTGCGACACGAGCGCATGAGGACGACCGAGCCCAAGGCGAAAGAGGTTCGCCCGATCGCGGAGAAGATGATCACGTTGGGTAAGGACGGCACGGTGCACGCACGGCGCCAGGCGCTGGCGTACATCAACGATAAGGACCTGATCAAGAAGCTGTTTGACGAGATCGCGCCGCGATTTGCGGGGCGGCCCGGTGGGTACACGCGCATCATCAAGCTCGGGCCGCGGCTGGGAGATGGGGCGTCGATGGCGCAGCTCGAACTGGTCGAGCGCGGAGCGTAGGCGATGACTGGCGATGACGTTGGTCGCCGAGGCGGCCGGCGCATCGCCGTAGTGATCGAGTACGACGGGACCGCTTATCGCGGCTCGCAGTACCAGGAGAACGGCCCCAGTATCCAATCGGAGCTGGAAGCCGCGATTAACAACCTGACAGCAGAAACGGTTCGCGCGTCCTTCGCGGGGCGCACGGACGCGGGCGTGCATGCGCTCGGGCAGGTGGCAGCGTTCGACACGGAGTCGGCGTTGCCGCTGGATCGGTTCGAGACCGGTCTGAACCACTTCCTCCCCGAGGACATCGTGGTCCGGGCAGCGAAAGAGGCCCCGGGGCTCGACCCGCGCCGGCACGCCGTGGGCCGTCTGTATCGCTACCGAATCGACAACCGGCCGCCGCGGCCGGCGATCGAGCGGCACAGGGTATGGCATGTCGCAAAGCCCCTCGACATCGAGGCGATGCGATCGGCGGCGGAGCGACTGGTTGGTGAACGCGACTTCGCGGCGTTCGCGGGGCCGTACGAACATTCGACGATTCGCACGCTGCGGCGATGTGATGTGCTGTTAGGGCAGGGCGGCGAGGTCGCCGTGGAGATGGAGGCGTTGGCGTTTCTGCCGCACCAGGTGCGCAGGACGGTGGGGTCGCTGGTCGAGGTGGGACTTGGCCGGATGACGGAAGAAGAGTTGGCGGCGTTGCTGGAAAACGCGCAGCCATCGAGTGCGCAACCGGCGGCACCGGCGTGCGGGCTCTATTTGGTAGAAGTGCGATACGACGGGTTCCGATTCGGGCTGGAGTCGAGAAACGAGACGAGCGAATGACCACGTATGTACTGAAGGCGAAGGACGTCGAGGAGCAGTGGCATGTCGTCGATGCTGAAGGCAAGGCGTTAGGCCGGCTGGCTTCCGATGTGGCAGCGACGCTGCGGGGAAAGAAGCGGGCATCGTTCACGCCGTCGATGCCGAACGGCGACTTCGTCGTCATCGTGAACGCGGCAAAGGTGAGGATCACCGGCGACATGCGGGAGAAGAAGTACTATCACCACTCGATGTACCCGGGTGGTCTGAAGACGGTCTCGCAGGAGAAGCTGATGGCGACGAAGCCGGAGCGGGTGGTGCAGTTCGCGGTGAAGGGCATGTTGCCGCACAATGCGCTCGGAGCGCGGCTCATTAAGCGCTTGAAGGTGTACGCGGGCACCGATCACCCGCACGCGGCGCAGATCAACGCGGGCAAGACCAAGGGCCGCCCGAGCGACGGGTAGCAGAGGACACGGATTATGGCTGCAACGGCAGAACGCTACTTCTACGGGACCGGACGCCGCAAGACCGCGGTGGCACGGGTGCGTCTCTATCCGGGTTCGGGCGAGATCCTGATCAATGGTAAGGGGTACCTCGAAGTATTCACGCGAGGGTCGCACCAGATGAAGGTGCTGGCGCCGCTGAAGGCTGTCTCGATGGAGGGTAAGTACAACATCACGGCGAAGGTCGCCGGCGGCGGAATCACCGGTTGGGCCGGTGCGGTTTCGCATGGTATTGCCCGGGCGCTCACGGTGTCGGACGAGGGTCTGAAGCCGACGCTGAAGCGGCAGAAGTTGCTGACGCGGGACTCTCGCGAGAAGGAGCGCAAGAAGGTCGGACTGAAGCGCGCCCGGAAGGCGCCGCAGTACACGAAGCGCTAACGTGGGTCTTCAACAGAAGAGACAGATGGGGTTGGGTGTTCACGCAAACCATCGAGTTGATGAGGCGAGTTGGATCTCGTAGAAGTAGACAAAGAAGAGCGCGGGCCATTTGGCCCGCGCTCTTCTTTGTTCTGAACCGGTATTCGCGCGCCAGGCAGAGACATCTCGCTGGTCCGGTGTAGGTTCTTCGCTTCGCTCAGAATGACAAGGGACGACTGCGGCTACTTAGCGGCGGCCTTCCTGGCGGTCGACGTTTTGGCGGCGGGCTTGGCAGCCGTTTTGGTCGTCTTGGTGGCCTTGCGGGCCTTAGGCTTCTTGGGCTCCTCGGCAGCGACGGTGCCGACGGCGTTGAGGTGGCGCATGAGGCGGGACTTCGTGCGCGAGGCGGCGTTACTGTGGACGACGTTGCCCTTGGTGGCGCGGTCGACGGTGCTGATGGCGGTCATGACGGCGGCTTTGGCCACGTCGGCATCGCCAGCGGCAATGGCGGCGCGGGCGTCCTTGACGGCAGTGCGGGCGGCGGTGCGGACGGGCTTGTTGCGTTCGCGATGGGCGACATTCTGGCGCCAGCGCTTGAGGGCGGATTTTGAGTGGGCCAAGAAACCTCCAACAACCATGACAAGGGTCAGGTCTTCGACCATGACAGGCGTCAGGTCTGCGACGGACACGGACATAACGTGCCACGAATGACTACCCCTCATCGTACCTGTGGAGGCGGGTCTGTGTCTAATTCGGGCGGCCGGTGACGGATTTGAAATCCTGTGCAGGATGACATAGGGAGAGCGTTAAGTGCCCGTGGCAGGCAGTAGTATGATGCTGCGACGCGCGACCCGGGCAGAGCATTCGACGACGGGACTTCATGCTGCGAACGACGCCAGGCCAAACTGCGGCGGACGCCAAGACCGGCGTCGGGCAAAGGCCGCCGTTCGAGCCGCCCAGCCTGGCGATGGCGGCCTCGGTGGTGGCGCTGGGGTTCCTTGGCAGCCGGCTGCTGGGCCTGCTGCGCACGGTGGTGATCGCGCACGAGTACGGGACGAGCCCGCAGCTCGACGCGTACTTCGTGGCGTTCCGCCTCCCCGACCTCATCTTTCAGCTCATCGCCGGGGCAACGCTGGCCAGCGCGTTTATCCCAACATTCGCGCGGATCGTTTCGGATCGCGATGAGGATGAAGGATGGCGGCTGGCGTCGGCGGTGATGAACCTACTGTTCGTGGGGACGCTGTTCTTTGCGCTGCTGGGGCTGCTGCTGGCGCCGTGGCTGGTGCCGCTGACGGCGCCGGGGTTGGGTGACGAGACAGGGCAGCATGCGGAACTTACGTCGCTGTCGGTCGACCTGACGCGAATCATGATGCTCTCGCCCGTGCTGTTCGCAGTTAGTGGGATGTTCATGGGGATTCTGAACGCGCGGCACCATTTCCTGGCGCCCGCGCTGGCGCCGATGTTCTACAACGTCGCGATCATCGTCGGGGCGCTGATCTCCGACAACGTGAAGGTGCTGGCGGCGGCGGTGGTGGTAGGGGCGGTGCTGCATCTGTTGGTACAGATCCCGGCGCTGCGTTTCGTCGGCATGCGCTGGGAGCCGGTGTGGGACTGGCGGGACAAGTATGTGCGCGAGGTGCTGCGCCTGATGGGGCCGAGAGTTATCGGGCTGGCGGCGTTCCACCTGAACTTCGTGATCGCCACGTTTTTCGCCTCGACGCTGGCGACGGGCGCTATCTCGGCGGTGAACTATGCATGGCTGGTGGTGATGACGCCGCTCGGCCTGTTCGGGATGGCGATCTCGACGGCGGCGTTCCCACGCATGGCGGAACAGGCGACACGGGATGGCGACGAGCTGCGAGAGACCATTTCGACGTCACTGCGCTTGATCCTGTACCTGACGATACCGGCGAGCGTTGGCATTTTCCTGCTGGCGCGGCCGACGACGGCCTTCCTGCTGCGCAGTGGAGCGTTCGATGCGTCGTCGGCGAACCTGGTGGTCGGGGCGCTGGCGATGTATTCGATCGCGCTGTTCGCACACAGCGGGATCGAGATTCTCAGCCGCGGATTCTATGCGCTATCCGACACGCGGACGCCGGTCACGTATGCCGTGGTGTCGATGATCGTGAACTTTGTGCTGTGCATGGTGCTGGTGTTCCCGTTCGGGATCCGAGGGCTGGCGGCGGCGTTGTCGGTGGCGACGATCGTGGAGTTCGCGCTGCTGCTGCGGACGCTGTCCGGACGCCTGCATGGGCTGGGGAGCGGGGAGCTCGCCTTCTCTCTCTCAAGGACGATCATGGCCAGTGTCTTGATGGCGGAGGTGATCCTGCTGTGGCTGGCGGCGCTGCATTTCGTGGGATTGCTGGACCTGGCGCAGAAGATTGACGCCGGGTTGGCGGTGAGCGGGGGCATCGGGATCGGGGCGGTGGTGTTCTTCTTGACGACGCGCGTCCTACACAGCGAAGAGGCGAGCTTGCTGGCAAGGCGTCTTCCGCTGCCGGCCAGGGTACGCCGTCTGGCGGACGCATAGGGGTATCCCCAGCTTGTGAGGGCGCAGGAGGAATCGATATACTGCGGACGGTGGTCACGGGCTCGTCTTATCATGTGCGGCCTTGCGGGCCGCACATTGTTGTCTCCGAGGAGAGGGTTCATTGAGTTTCGCCGACAAAACACTGACATGCCGCGACTGCAAGCAGGGATTTACGTTCACCGCCGGGGAGCAGGAGTTCTATGCGAACAAGGGGCTGCAGAACGAGCCGGTGCGTTGTACGTCGTGCCGGTCGAACCGCAAGACCACGCGCACGAATGAGCCGGAAGAGGGCTACGTGCGGTACGGAGTCTTCGCGAGCTTCGGTGGCCGCACACCTCGCCAGATGCACCCGGCGACCTGCGCCGAATGCGGCATGATGACCGAGGTGCCGTTCCAGCCGCGCGGCGACCGTCCGGTGTACTGCAGTAACTGCTACTCGAAGATGCGACCTGCCGAAGGCGATGAGGCGACGGAGCGGGTGAGCTAGGGTGGCGGTCCGACGGCTTCAGGGGAAGCCTCTGGATCTCGCTTCGCTCGACAGACATCAGAGAAGGCCTCAATGCGAGGCCTTCTTTGCTTCCTCGAGGCTGTCGAGAGTTAGGTGAGTTCGGCGAAGTCTACGGGGAACAGGATCGCGCGCTTTTTGGACGCATCGGCGTCGGCGGAGCGGAGGCAGGAATAGCAGAAGACATCGGCGCCGTACGCAGCCCGGCATGCCGCGCAGACGCGAATCAGGCGGGCAGTGGTAGCGGAGAGGCCAAGCATCTGGGGGGGCATGGAGTCCATATATTGTAGAACGCGTGGAGCCGGCGTGGGGTTACCGAATCCGGCTCTCATTTTCGCCCTTTACCGACCTTGCTATGGCTGATATCAACGCCAGCCCGAGGAGCGCCATGGCTACCGAGCCCGCAAGGATGCCGATCTTCGCACGTTCGATGAGGACGGGATCGGCATAGGCGAGATCGGTGATGAAGATGGATACGGTGAAGCCGACGCCGGCGATCAATCCGGCACCAAAGATGTAGCCCCAGGTGACGCCGCCAGGGAGCGTGGCAACTCTGGCTTGGACGGCGAGCCAGGAGAACAAGAGGATGCCCAGCGGCTTGCCGACGGCCAAGCCGAGGATGACGCCGAGGGCGACGCGGGATGAGAACGCGTCGGCGATGGCGTTGCCGTTCAACGCGATGCCGGCGTTGGCCAAGGCGAAGATGGGGACGATGACATAGCTCGTCCAGGGGTGCAGGGCGTGTTCGAGCCGGTCGAGCACGGGCTGACTTTCCCGGGCCAGTTCCTCGAGATCTCGCAGAGCGGCGTTCCGCTCCTCCGCGCCCCGCTTGCCCTGCGCGTCCGCGTCGCCAGCCTGAACCATCAGTTCGAAAGCGGAGCCACGAAGCTCGCGCTGCCCAAAGTAGGGCTTGATGGGCGTCATGAGGCCGAAGGCGACGCCGGCGATGGTCGCGTGCACGCCTGATTCATGCACGGCGACCCAGGCGACCACGGCGATGCCGACGTAGACGATGACATCGCGAATGCCCGTACGGGACATGGCATATGTGAGCGCGAGCAGCGCCACGGCAAATCCAAGCCAGGCGAGATCGATGCTTTCGGTGTAGAACAGGGCGATGACGAGAATCGCCCCGAGGTCGTCGGCGATCGCCAGGGTCAGCAGGAAGACTTTCAGTGAAGCCGGAACGCGCTTACCGAGCAGGGCGAGCACGCCGACGGCGAAGGCGATGTCGGTAGCCATCGGGATACCCCAACCGCGGTCGCCGTCGGTGCCGGCATTGAGGGCGTAGAAGATTGCGGCGGGGGCAATCATGCCGCCCAAGGCTGCCGCCAGGGGAAAGGCTGCCTTCCGCGGATCGCGCAGTTCGCCGCGCAGGAACTCGCGCTTGATTTCGAGGCCGACGACAAAGAAGAACACGGCCATCAGGGCATCGTTCACCCAGGCGACGAGCGCCAGGTCGAGTGAGACGACGTCGAGGTTGATCACGACGTGCGAGGACCAGAAGTTGCGGTAGGAGTCGCCCGCCAGGTTGGCCCACAGCAGCGCCGCCAACGCGGCGACGAGCAGGAGGATGCCGCCGAGGGTCTCGGTGCTGAGGAACTCCTCCAGGGGCCGGGCGAGGCGCCGGGGAAGGGGGGCGTTCGCGATGCGGCCGGCGTCTGTGTCTGGCACGGGTGCCTCTTTCAGTGGTCGAGCGTGGCACCCAGTGGGCGCCCATCACCTGTGTGTCAGGGTGGCGCTTCCAACCCATTCGCGGGATCGCCGCGACTAACGCCCGTTTGAAAGCATGCCATTAGAAGCCGTACTTTTCGGAGAGATTGTAGGTCTTGCCGCCGTGGAGGACGGAGAGGGTGCCGTCTTCTTCGTGCTGGAACTGCAATTGGGAGGCGCGGTCTCGGGTCGCGACGAGCGACGACGTCACGGCGATCGAGAGGTTGGAGTCGAGGAAGACCTCGGCGGACTCGACGTTGGGGTCGAACTTCTTCCAACTGATGCCTTCGGAGATCGTCGATCCAGAGAGGCCGCCGGTCTCAACGGGCTCGATGCTGAAGCGCACAGCCTCGATGTGGCCCAGACCCTTCCGGGAGAACATGTAGGTGCCGATCTGCGACTGCTGGATGTGGTTGCGGGGGGCGCCGCCGCCGAAGATGACGTTGGCGGTGCGGAGGCCGAGTTCTTCGGAGAGCAGGCAAATCGCGGCCATCTCCAGGACATCCTGGACGACGTCGAAGACGATGCGCTTGCCCTCCTCGGCGCGGAAGAAGCCCAGATCCATGCCGAGGACCGAGTCGCCGATGGCGGGGCAGTAGACGGGAGTCGCCGCATCGTAGGCGGCGGTGATGATGCCACGCGCTGAGCCGACGTTCTTGAACCAGGCGCCGAGCTTGTAGGTGTACTCGCGGGTGGTCATCGGGCGGTCGGGCAGGGTGCGGGCGAACTCGAAGATGGTGGGTTCGACGCGGCGGTAGTCCTGCTCTTCGCCAAAGGTGTCCCAGAAGCGGTTGATTTCGTCGGCGGCGAGCTGTTTGTCGTCAGCGGTGGTGTGTCCCTGGTAGTGCTTCGCGCCGTAGACCTCGAGCATGTCGTGGGTGAGTTGGGCGCCGGTGATGTCGAGGACGTCGATGCGGCCCTGCTCGATGAACGAGGCGATGGCGGTTCCGTAGCCGAGCGGCACGGGGGCGCCGGCAATGGCGCAGAAGACGACGCGGTTGCGCTCCAGCATCTTCGACCAGAGGTCGACGGCGGTGGCGAGGCGTCGGGGCTGGCCGCCTGTGCGGCCCAGCGCGGCGACGAAGTCCCGGAGGGTGGCCTCGGGCTGCGGCTGGAATCTGACGGTGGGGGTGTGGAGGAGTGGATGTTGGTCGGGCATGAGGGAAGGGTAGCCGTGGGGAGTCTTGTGGGCGAGACTGATCGTAGGAGAAGGTATGAGGCTGGATCTGGGGCCGGAGCGGAACCGCCGGAAGATGTGGTTGATCACGGCGGCGGCTGTGGTCGCTGGCGTCGTGATCTTCGGCGCCGGGTTTGGGGCGAAGGCGCTTTTGGGCGACGATAGCGATGGGAAGAGCGTCGTTGCGGTAGCGTCACCGGCCACAGGTGCGGCACGTACAGTCACAGCGACGATAGCGGGTACGCGGACGCCGGCGGCGAACAGTACGACGGCGCCATCGCCGACACTTGTGGTGGCCGCGACGCTTCCGCCTTCTACGCTGGCGCCGCCGACGGCTACAGCGACGGCGACGCCCGACTTCACGAAGCAGCCTTCCGTGGAGGTGGTATCGGTCGAGCCGGCGCTGGGGACGCACCTGGAAGTGGCCTCGGTAGATATCAAGATCGAAGTGAATTATCAGGCGGGGCGCGACAGCAATGTACTGGGGTGGGAGCTGTATTACTGCGCGGGGCCGAACGACTGCAACACGTACGGCTACAGCCACGAGACGGTGATTGTGCCGGGAGCGGCGGGGAACGCGACAATCGGAGGGCCGTTTCCTGCGGGAGGCAATTATCTTCGGCCAATCGTGGTGTGCCGGTATACGGTGGTGATCGCGCACTATGTGACGGCGGAAGCGCAGTGGCAGTCACAGATGTCGCCGGACGAACGGTGTCAGGGGAGTCGTAGCGATTCGTCGGTGCGGATAACGGATGTGACGCCGGCGTATGGGTCGGTCGTCTCAAATGGGGAAGTGGTGACGGCGTACGTCGAGTACACGACTGCTAACGGTGATCAGATACAGGTGATCTCGCGCGGCGACGGCTGCGTCATTCTGGGAGCGCGGACGATTGACATCGAGAGGGACTCCTCGGGAGTGGCGACGATCGATATCGTGACGAGTCCGCCGGGGCAGGGGATTTTGCGGGTGGTGGAGGCATTTTTGCTGGATCAGGGGGTGGTGAAGGACTCGTACAACTTCGGTGGGTGTTAGGGGAAAGGGGAGGTCGTAGGTTGTAAATCTTAGGTTCTAGGGGGTCTTGAGAGGGGCGTGGAGGCCGGAGCTACCCCACCGGGTTAGTTGCAGGCTGTCGTTCTTAGCGTTGCAGGGGTTGTTGCGGACGGGCGATGTCTCAGAAGAGTCTCAGCATCATGTCATTGCGTTGTCGGGTGGGTCGCCGCATAATCCGCATACAGGATGGCTGAACACATCGGACCGTACGAGATATTGGGGAAGCTCGGCTCTGGGGGCATGGGCACGGTGTATCGCGCCCGCGATACGAGGTCAGGCGCGCTTGTGGCGCTGAAGGTGCTGAAAGATGACGTCGCCGAGGATCCCGAGCTGGCGCGGCGGTTCGAGCTAGAGGCGAACACGCTCCGCAGGCTGGACCACGAGAACATCGTGCGGCTGCTGGGGTACGGGTCGGATGACGGGGCGTACTTCATTGCGATGGAACTGGTGGAAGGGGAGTCACTGGCGCAGCGGCTGCGGCGGGAGGGCCGGCTGCCGGGGGCGGAGGTGCGGCGGATCGGGATCGCGGTGGCGGCGGCGCTGGAGGCGGCGCATGGGCAGCGGATCATTCATCGCGACATCAAGCCGGGAAACATCCTGCTGGGCGCCGACGGCAGCGTGAAGGTGTCGGACTTCGGGGTGGCGCGCGTTCTCGATGAGACGCGGCGCTCGCGCACGGGGACGTTCCTGGGGTCGTTGGCGTACGCGGCGCCGGAGGCGTTCGACGGGCGCGCCGACGAGCGGAGCGATCTGTATTCGCTGGGATGTGTGTTGTTCGAGTGCTTTTCCGGGAAGACGCCGTTTCGGGCGGAGACGCCGGTCAAGATGCTGGAACTGCATCGGTGGGAGACGCCGGACATCGGCGCGGTGGGCCTCTCGGAGCCCCAGCGCGCGTTAGTCGAGGAGTTGCTGGAGAAGCAGCCCCGGCGGCGGCCCGCCTCGGCCAGGGAGGTATTGGCGGTGTTGGTGAGCATGGCCGACTCGACCGCCGGGGCTGAGGCGTCCGACGAGAGCCCAACGGTCGC
>CXWL01000663.1_pt1 | contig 32804 bp, 26 predicted proteins | sample 590931 | NCBI WGS metagenome assembly CXWL01 (sample SAMEA3498368, study PRJEB10139) | groundwater metagenome | biome: water well; material: biofilm material | place: Germany | collected 2015-04-27
GTGCAGGGAGGCTGCCCAGCTAGTGCTGTGCGCGGGCGGGTCTTAGACCCGCCCCTACAACGCCTGAGGGCACCGTAAGTCCACCCGAAGGCACCCGGGTTCGTAGGGGCGGGTCTCAGACCCGCCCGGCTATAGGCGCGGCTCAGCGCAGGTCGAACACCGGCCGCAGCTGACCGAGACCGGGCTCGCCGCGATACACCACCCGCTCGAGGAACAGGCCCGACGGCGGCGCGGTCCAGGCGGCCGGCGTCCGCGGCTGGCCCTTGCGGTCGCGCGGCAGGGCACTCCCGGCGAGCAGCGAAGCGACGTCGTCGGCGGTGATCTCGCCGGTGCCGACGCGCACCACGGTGCCGACCAGACGTCGCACCATCTTCCACAGAAAATGCGACGCGGCGATGCGCAGCAGGACCATGTCGCCATGGGTGACCAGCTCGACGCCGTTGACCACGACGACCGTCGATTCCTGGCCCTCGGGCTGCTCGGTGAAGGCCGCGAAGTCGTGGCGGCCGGCGAAGGTGGACCACACGGCGCGCATCGCCGCCGGATCGAGCTCGTCGCGCAGCCACCACACGAAGCGTTTGGCGAACGCCGTGCGCCGGCTCGAGATCTGGTAGACGTAGCTGCGCATGTCGGCGTCGTGGCGGGCGTGGAAGCGATTGGCGGCGACCGCCAGACGCACAATGTTGATGTCCGACGGCAGCAGGTCGTTGAGGGCGTGCTGGAGCGTCAGCGGGTCGGCCTTCTCGCGCAGTCGGAGATGGGCGATCTGGCCCAGGGCGTGGACCCCGGCGTCGGTGCGCCCGGCACCGCCGAGCTCGACCACGGCGCTTGCCCCGAGCGTCGTCACCAGCGCCTGGCGCAGCTCGCCGGCGACGGTGCGGGCGTTCTGCTGTTCCTGCCAGCCGCTGTAGCGGGTGCCGTCGTACTCGAGGTCGAGTCGGTAGCTCGCCCAGTCGCCGGCCGTCTTGCGGCCGGCGCCGAAGCCGTGACCGCCGCCGGTCTTGGCGTGGGGCGACCCCGACGGCCGCGCCGGGGGCCGCGAGTGGCGCTCGGACGACGGTCGCGGAGCCTGGCCGGCCCGAGGCTCGTGGGGTGCCGCGGCTCGGGGCGGCTTGGGCCGGCGCTCGCGAGGCGCTGACGGCCGGGCAGGCGACGACGCGCTTGGCGCCGGTCTGGTGGGCGCGGCGGGCTCGGTAGCTGCGGCGGGCTCGGTGGTCGGAGCGCCGGGAGTTTCGGGAGCCACGGGAGCCCCGGGAGCCGTGGGCCGAACGGTCGCCGCTGACCTCTGGCTGGCCGCATAGTGCTGCCGCGAGGACGGTCGCGCTCGCCGCCCGCCGCCGGCGCCTGATTTCTTAGTTCCCATCGGTCGTCGGCATGGCCGCCCCCAGCTTGCGTCCCAGGCGGTTGGTGATCCAGCCCTGGTCCCACCATTCGACCGGCGACACCGCCAGGCCGTCGAGCAGCATCGTGAAGTGCAGGTGGTCGCCGCCGGCCAGCCCGGTGGCGCCGGTATTGCCGATCGGCGTGCCGCGATCGACGCGCTGGCCCTCGCTCACGGCGATCGTCGACAGGTGGCCGTAGAGGCTGGCCAGACCGTAGCCGTGGTCGATCACCACCGCGTTGCCGTAGATGCCGAAGTAGCGAGCGAGCACGACCACGCCCGCACCCGCCGCCGGCACCGGCGCGTGAGCGGTCGACGCCAGGTCGAAGCCGAGGTGATCCTGCTGGTCGACCTTCTCACTGTTGTAGACGTAGCTGCGCCGGTCAGCGAAGGAGGACATCACCTTGCCGTTGGGCAGCGGCAGGAAAACGCCGCGCCACAGGAAGCTGCCTTCCGACTTCGCCGCCAGCTCGCGGAGCACCTGATTGTTGGCCTGGCGCAGATTGCGGTTGATCTCGAGGTAGGTGGCGAGCGGGCTGCCGCGGTCGGGCAGCTCGGGGGTCTGGCTCTGGATCTCCGGCACCACCTTGGCGAGGAAGGCGTCGGAGATCTCGATGTCGTCGGTGGTCAGCGGCCGCGGCGTGAACTGGTCGACGAAGCTAAGCCGGGCCTCGTTGCCGAGCCCGTCGTCGGCGACCAGACGGATCGCGCTGGCGTCCGTGTGGTCATAGGGGGCGGCAAACAGGGCGAAGCGCTCACCGGTGGTCGACCCGGGGAGCGGGAAGCCGGGGAAGAACCAGTCGCCGGCGACGACGCCGTCGCGGCTGGCTCCCTCGCCGACGCGGTAGACGACCGCTTCGCAGCCGCCCTGTTTGACATAGGTCTGGGTCGAGAGGACGGCCAGCGAGGGCGGCGCCAGGCGCACCGGGAGGGTCACCTCGGCGGCTGCCGGCGGCTCCTGCTGCAGCCACGACGGGGCGCGGTTGGCGGTGACGCGGATGGTTGCCTCGCCACCGCGCAGGCCCTCGACGGTCTCCTTGCCGACCTCGATCGTGCGCTCGAAAGTGGTCACTGCCGGGCCCCAGAAGCGGAGTGGCCCGCGGGGGGTCTGCGCCTCTTCGGCGAGCAGGCGGGTCTCGCCGTTCTGGATCAGCTCGACGCGGACGCCAGCAAGGCCGCGGGTGGGCTCGTTGACGGTGATCGCGATCGGCGTGCGGCGGCCGATGCCGGGCAGGCTGGATTTGATGCTGATGGCGGGCGCTGGCCCGATCCGGAGGATGCCGAGGGCGACGACGCCGACAAGTAGGAGGAGGGGGAGGACGAGGAGGCTCTTGCGCATGGGGCCGAGGATTGTATCGGAGCGTCTTGCCGCAATGCGGCAGCGGCGTGGCGAGGGTCGCTCGCGCGGCGTCGCATAGAGTCGGGGCATGCGACTGCTCAGCGCCTTCGCCGCCCTCCTGCTCGCTGCCGGTGCCGCCTCCGCGGTCACCCTCGACCTCGCCAGGCTCTGCACCGACGCGAGCCCGGTCACCGTCGTCGGCATGGACTTTCAGACCGGCACGCTCCTGCTCAGCCTGACCAACGAACAGGCGGCCGAGATGCCGGGCACACCGACCTGGCTGGTCGCGCTCGCGCCCGGCGCCAGCACCGCCGCCCTCTTTCGCGGTGACGCCGTCGGCCGTACCGGCGGTTCGTTCGGCCCCGGGCCGATCCTTTCGGGGCTGCCCTGCGGCGTCGACTGTCTCCAGGTCGAGCGTTGGCGGGGCGACCGCGACCCGGTCTCCCCTTGGGAGCCGGTGGGCGACCCCTTGCCGCTGGGCGAGACGATGAGCTTCGCCGCCACCTACGATCACACCGGCACCCCCTGGGTTCTGCTCCAGAAGCTGGGTGCGGCCGGCGCCACGGTGGGTTGGGCCTATCGCCTGCAAGGCCGGGAATGGGTGGCCGCGGGCTCCCTGCCGACCCTGGCTCTGCCGTCGCCCCCGCTGTCGCCGGCGCCGACTGGTCTCGGTGGCGACGCCGTCGTGGCCGGCGCTGCCCGCTTCGCGCCCAGCGGGCGGCCGAGCAACTGGGTGACGGGGCTGCCGACCCTGCCGCGCGAGCGCCAGGGGCAGCTGCTGTCGCTGGTCGACGGCGCCGCCGGCTACTTTGCCGCCGACGGCACGCTGTTCGTCAGCGCCGACCGCGGCGCCACCTGGCGCCAGCAGGTCTGGACGCCGTGGCAGCGGGGGAGCGTGCAGATCTGGCAGCGCGGCTCGGACTTTTCGACCGACCTGCCCGGCGGCGTCCGCGGCGACGCCTTCTACGTCACCTGGTTCGACCAGCGCGACGCCGCCGATCCGCGCATCTGGATGAGCGCCTGGCGCCCCGGGCCGGCGATGCCAGGTCAGGAGATCCCGTCCCCCGAAGTGCTCTGGAACGGCCCCGGCGTCATCGCCACCGACACCGGCGACCGCCTGCCGGTGCAGGAAGTGCTGCAGCGCCGCCCCGGTGACTGGCTTCTGCTCGCCGGCTGCGTCGCCTCGCCGGGCGGCGCCGGCCTGGCCCTGCGCACGGTGAGCGAGGGGGCGGTGTCGCCGGCGGCGCTGGTGCGCCTGGTGCCGGCCTGGCTGCCGACTTCAGCCGGTGAAGAAGTACCGGCTGAGGTGGAACAGCACCGGCGCTGAGAAGCAGATCGAGTCGATCCGGTCGAGGATGCCGCCGTGCCCTTCGAGGACGGCGCCGAAGTCCTTGACCCCGCGGTCGCGCTTGATCGCCGACATCGTCAGCCCGCCGGCGAAGCCGAGCAGGCACATCAGGAGCGCCATGGCGGTCGCCTGGAGCGGTGTGTACGGGGTCAGCCACCACAGGGCGCCGCCGATCGCGGTGGCAGTTGCGACACCGCCGAGGAAGCCCTCCCAGGTCTTGTTGGGCGACACCGACGGCGCGATCTTGTGGCGACCCAGGGCCTTGCCCCACAGGTACTGGCAGACGTCCGACAGCTGGACGACGACGATCAGGTAGAGCAACAGCTTGGCATTCTGGCCGTGGAAGTTGCGCAGCTCGAGCATCAGGAGGGCGGGGGCGTAGCTCACGCAGTAGACGCAGACCATCAGCCCCCACTGGATCTTCGCGGTGCGCTCGAGGAAGCGCTCGGTGTCGCCCGCCAGCACCGCCCGGATCGGCACGAAGAGGAAGCCGTAGACCGGGATGAAGATGGCGAACATGCCGTACCAGTTGCGGGCCAGGAAGACGTAGTGCAGCGGGGCAATGACGAAGAACGACCAGAACAACACCTGGTGGTCGGCACGGCGGGTCGGCGTCAGGGTCAGGAACTCGCGTAGGGCGAGGAACGACAACAGGCCGAAGAGCACCACCGAGCCGAGGCGGCCGACGAGCAGCGAGGCGGCGAACACCGCCGCCATCAACCACCACGCGCGGATGCGGGCGACGGCGTTGGCGAGCGTCGCCCGGCCGCCGTCCGATGTGATGCGCAAGGACAGCCCCCAGGCCACCAGCTGCGCGACGATGAGGAGGCCGAGGATGCCGCCGAAGGCAGTGAGGATCTCGCGGTCGAGGTCGGGGTTCATGGGCGAGCGAGCTCCAGCAGGCGGTCGCGCAGACGGGTGAGGAAGGCGTCCTTGGGCTCGTCGGCGGCGAGTCGGGTGGGCGCGCCGAAATGGACGCTGGCGAGCAGCGGCACCGGCACGAATTCGCCCTTCGGCAGGACGCGGCTCAGGTTCTCGAGGTAGACCGGCACCAGCTCGAGATCGGGCCGCATCTGGCAGAGGTGGTAGACGCCGCTCTTGAACGGCGCCACGCCGTCGCCGGAGCCGCGGGTGCCCTCCGGAAAGAGGATCGCGCAGTCGCCCGGACCGAGACCGGCGGCGGTGTCCTCGACGGCGCGACGAGCCGCCGCGGCGCGCTCCTCGGGCGTTCCGGTCGCGGTGCCGCGCGCGATCAGAATCGCCCGGAAGACGTGGGTCGCCAGGTAGCGGCGCAGGCCGCTGCCGCCCCAGTAGTCGCGGGCGGCGATCGGGCGCGTCCGTCGTCGCAGGTCGCCGGGCAGTGCCGACCACAGCACGACGGCGTCGAAGTGGCTGCTGTGGTTGGCGTAGAACACCAGCGAGCCGGCGCTCGGCAGCGGCCCGGCCCAGCGCGCCTGGGCGCCGCAGAGCAGGCGGACGACGCCGGCAACGAGCGGCGCCAGCGGCGAGCTCATGCCGGGCCGCCGGCCGGGCCGCCGCTCGACATGCCTCGTCCCTCGAGCTCGCGCACGATCCGCCCCACCCGGCGCGCGGTGGTGAGCAGCGAGCCGGCGAGCACCAGCGCGAGCGTCGCCGGCAGCACCGGGCTGGCGTTGCCGGATAGCGCGGCGACGGCGGCGAGCCCCGTGCCGAGTCCGAGGAGGGTGATGCGCTGCTGCTTGGCGCACGGCCCGCAGAACTGCGGCGCCGCGCCGGCCTGCACGCCGAGCGACCGCACGTAGGCGGTGAGGATGGCGACCGCCGCCATCGCCCAGCCGAGGGTCGACGACAGCGCGCCCGGTGTCGCGTAGCCGGCGGCGACGAAGACCAGGGCGTCGGAGATGCGATCGGGCAGCTCGTTCCAGATCTCGCCGCTCTTCGACCGCAGGCCGCCCTCGACCGCCACCAGGCCGTCGAGCAGGTTGGCCAGCAGGCGCAGCGGCAGCCCGATCGCGGCCAGCGCGAGCAGCCCTGCTCGCAGACCGCCGGTGGCCGTGCCGGCGGCGACGAAGGCGGCCGCCGAGCCGGCGGAGAACACCATCGACGACGCCGAGATCGCGTTCGGCCTGACGCCATGCGCGGCGAGCCAGGCCGCCAGGCGGGGCGCCCAGCGACTGTTGCGGGCGGCGATCGGTCGCCGCGTCAGGCCAGGGCTCGGTTCGCTCACCGGCGCTCGCTCACTGGACGACGAGGGACCACTCACCGAGCCCGCCCTCCTCGAAGTCGGCGCTCGGTAGCGTCGGGGGCGGCGCGCTGCAGGCTCCCTGGAAGATGCAGGCGATCCACTCCGGGTGGTCGATGAACGGGTTGCGGTTGCCCTGATAGCCCGCCACCACGTCGTTGCGGTGGCGCTCCTTGTCGTCGACGGGGTCCTGGGTGTTCCACAGCAGCAGGGAGGCCAGCCGGCCGTGGTAGGCGACAGCGACGTTGCTCGCGTGGATTTCGATCAGCGCCTCGTTGTCGGTGAGGATCAGGTCGGGCTCGGCGGCGCCGGTGACGCCATGGGTGCCACCCTCGTAGCGCACATCGAGGTAAAACTGGGCGCGTGCCACGTCGCCGCGGCGACCCATCCAGGTCTCCCAGGTGCCCGCTTCCCGCCAGTTGGACAGACCCGGATAGGCGCCCGACGTGCCGCCGGTGGTGGTGAATTCGCTGCATCCGGCATCGCAGGTGCCGTAGGGCTCGTTGCCGCGCTGCGAGTTGTAGCTGACGTCCGAAATGAACAGCGCGTGGCAGTCGGTGTAGGGGTAGTTGGTCGGGCCGTCGTCGGTGAAGCCGTAGGAGTTCGGCCAGGTGTGCTCGCGGTTGTACGGCCCGGTGCCACCGCCGAACTTGACCAGCGACAGATTCTTGTAGACGTCGAGCACGTGGGCGGACTCGTTGGGGTCCTGGTCGGCCATCTCGAGGATGTCCCAGGTGTCGGTCGACGCCGACGAGTACGGGAACTTGGTGTGGTCCTTGATCACCGCGTGGAGCGTCGTCCGCAGGGTCGTCGCGTTGGTGGCGTCGACGGTGTCGTAGTAACCGGGTGGCACCGGTCCGAGGAGCAGGGTGGCGAGCCACACGGCGGGTACGTGGGTCAAGAGGTCTCCGGGCGGCCGAGCTCGAGGCTCACGGCGGCGGCGAAGTGTACTGCGATGTCGCCGCGCGACGGGCGTAGACTCTCGCCATATGGCCAACGACGAGCTGCTGTTGCCCGACCTGATCGCTCAGCTCAACGCCCGCGGTGACGGCTTGTCGGTCGCCGCCGCCGACCGCCTGCGCCAGCAGCAGAAGGCGCTGGCCCTGCTGGCCGAGGCGCAGACCCGCCTCGAGGAGCAGAAGGCTGCCGCCGACCACGCCCGCGAGCTGGCCGAGCGGCAGCTGGCCGGCCTGCAGGCCGCTTTCGAACGCCCGCCGCGCGGCTCCCTGCCGCAGGATCCGGCGCCGCGTCCGATCGGCAACGTGCACCCGTTCCGCCCGCCGAAGAAGCGCTGACCACGAGCGACGTCCCGCGTCGCTCGCCGCCAACCGGCTCAGGCGCGCGGCAGCTCGAGCGTCAGCGCGGTTCGCTGGTCGGCAGAGGCGGCGGTCAGGTCGCCGCCGAGCAAGTTGGCGATCGCCCGCGCGAGGGGTAGCGCGAGGCTCGTCCCGCCGTGGCGACGGCGGGTGCGCGCGAAGGGCGCCAGCGGCTCGAAAATTTGCGCCTGCTCCGCGGTCGTGGGGGCGGGGCCGTCGTCGCGCACCTCCAGGATCAAGCCGCTTGCCGATTGCCGCGCCCCGAGCTCCACCTGCTTGGCGCCAGCGGCGCAGGCGCTGCGGACGAGGCAGCCGAGCGCACGGGTCAGCAGCTTGGCGTCGCTGACGATCGGCGAGCCCGATGGCGCCGAGGCGTCGACCGTGATCTCGGCGCCAGCGGCAGCGACGTCGCTCTCACTCGCCGCCTGGACCGCGCGCAGGAGGCCGGGCACATCGACCACCGCGACGTTCGGCTGCAGGCGCCCAGCGCGGATCCGATTGAGCTCCCCGAGCTCGCCCAGAAGCTCGTCGAGGTCGTCGACGGCGGTGCCCAGACGGGTTGTGACGGTGGCGAGCGAGGCCGGCAGTCGCGGGTCGTCGCCGAGGATCTCGGCGGCGATCCGCATGCTCGCGAGCGGCGTGTGGAGCTCGTGGACGAGCTTGGAGAGGAAGGCCGTCGTCCACGACTCGGCGGGTGTCGCGGCGGGCTCTCCCGGCGCGTTGTCAGCCACCGCTGTTGGCCTCGGCGTCCGCTCGTCGGTCGAGGAGCTGGCGGAGCGCGGCGAAGAGCGCGCGGTTGCGGAAGGGCTTGTGCAGAAACACCGCGCCAAGCTCACTGGCGGCGGTCGCTCCGGCATCCGCTTCGCTGTAGCCCGACATCAGAACCAGGTGAAGCTCAGGGTGCAGGTGTCGCAGCTCGACCGCGATCTCCGCTCCGGAGCGCCCCGGCATGACCATGTCGGTGAGGAGAAGGTGCGGCGGCGGCCCGGAGCTGGCCAGGCGCAGGGCGTCGTCCCCGTCCTTGGCAGCGAGCACCCGGTACCCGGCCGAGCGCAGGAGCTCTTCCAAGAGCTGGCGAAGGGTGCCGTCATCCTCGATCAGGAGGATCGTCTCGCCGCCGGGCGCGGTCGATCGCGCCGCCGGCGCTGGCGCCACGGCCGCGGTGCCGGTGCCGACCGCGGACGCCCGCGGCAGGTAGGCCTCGAACACGCTGCCCCGACCGAGGGCGCTTTCGACCAGCACCCGGCCACCTGACTGATGGACGATGCCGTGGATCGTCGCCAGTCCGAGGCCGGTCCCCTTGCCCGGCTCCTTGGTGGTGAAGAAGGGCTCGAAGATCCGCTCGATCGTCGCCTCGGCCATGCCGACCCCGTCGTCGGCGACCCCGAGCACGACCCAGTCACCAGCCGGAACCACTTCGCCTCGACGCTGCAGCTCGTCGCAGATCGTGACGTTCCTGGCCGAGACGGAAATCTGCCCGCCGTTGGGCAGGGCGTCGCGGGCGTTGACCACCAGGTTGACCACGACCTGCTGCAGCTGGCCGGCGTCGGCATGGAGCGGCCACAGCCCGTCGTCGAGCTGGTAGACGAGGCCGATGCGCTCGCCGAGAAGGCGGCTCAGCATGTCCTGAAGGTCGAGCAGGACGAGCCCGAGCGCCACCGGTTCGAGACGCTGCTCTTGCCGCCGCGAAAAGGCCAGCAGCTGGCGCGTCAGGGCGGCACCGCGCTCGGCGCAGCGGCGAATCTCTTCGGCGGCGTGCCGCACCGGGCCGTCATCGCTGCGTTCGAGGAGCAGCTCGCTGTAGCCCTGAATCGACGCCAGCAGATTGTTGAAGTCATGTGCGACGCCACCGGCCAGGCGGCCGACCGCCTCGAGCTTCTGGGAGTGCAGCAGTTGCTCCTCGAGGCGCTTGCGCGGCGTCAGGTCCCGCAACGTCCCCATGAACAACCGCCGGTCGGGCAACGGTACCTCCGCAACGGCCAGCTCGATCGGGAACACCGTGCCGTCGCTGCGCCGACCCGCCACCTCGCGCCCGATGCCGATGATCTTACGGTGACCTGTTCGCCGGTAGCGCTCGAGGTAGGTGTCGTGCTCGTCGTGATAGGGCGCCGGCATCAGCATGCTGACGTTGCGCCCGATCATCTCGTCGGCCCGGTAGCCAAAGAGCCTCTCGACGGCCGGGTTCACCGCCTCGATGACGCCGCGCTCGTCGATGGTGACGATACCGTCCACGGCGGCGTCGAGCATCGCCTGCAGGCGAGCTCCGCTATGGGTTGGGCCAGTCGATCTCGATCGCCTGCGCCGTCGCGCCGCGGGTGGGACGGGCGTGTCCATGCTGCGACTGCGGATCGTACGCCAGTTATGCCTCGCCCGGCGCCGGCTCGAGAGCCGAACACCCGAGGGGTCAGCCCCGCGCGCGAAAACGCTCGTAAGCGCCGGCGAGGTCGCCGCCGAGGGCGGTCACGAGCTCACGCAACCCGGCACCCACCTCACCCTGCTCTGCCAGGCTCGCCAAACGGCGCTCGAGGTCACGCCAGCGCTGCTCCAGGATCAGCCACGCCGCGCCGTCCGTGCCGTCAGCTCCAAGTAGACGCCCCATCGCCTGCTCGCGCGCCGCGCGCAGACGGTCCATGCCGGGCAGGTCCGGAATCGACGCAGAAGCAAATTCGCCCACCGAAGCAGGCTAGCGGCTGGGCCGCCAGGTTCCCACCACCCGACGGGGCTGGTCGGCGCGCGCGCCTGGCCGAGTTGCGTGTTGCGGGCCAGGTGCGACAGAGCTCGGCTGGCACCGGCCGCCTGAGCGCTTGGGGCGGCCGAGTCGCTTGGCGAGCCCGCCCTTGCCGTCTCGTCCGGGCCTGCCCGGACTACTTTTCTGACCCACTTGCGAGCCCGTAGCCCCACCATCGCCTTAGAGACTCGAGCTCTGAAGCGCTGTGCACCCGTGGCAGTGCTGCCAGGTCGCCTTCTCGAACGCCACCGCCAACCCAAGTAAGGACCTTGGACAGACTGTCCAACCTGTCCAGGTCACGTCCAGTCAAGTGGTGTACGACGGCACACAGGCACGACCCTGGGGCTTCTACGCTACGGCGGGCAGCAGTTGATCGGTAGAGGTGGCTAAGAGGCTGCTGGGTGGGACAAAGACAAGGGCCAGGACCTCGAGGGACATGTAGCGTCTTCCGGTGGCCCACTCGTCGTTCTGTTCGGCGAGGAGGGCTGCGACGAGTCGCAGGACGGAGTGTCGGGAAGGGAAGATGCCGACGACGTCGGTCCGGCGGCGGATCTCCTTGTTGAGGCGCTCCTGGGGGTTGTTCGACCAGATCTGGCGCCAGATGGCCTTGGGGAATCCGGTGAATGCGAGCAGGTCATCAGCGGCGTCTTCGAGGAGCTGGGCGGCCTTCTGGTAGCGGGGCGCGAGCTGCTCGACCACCTTGTGCAGCTGTGCCCAGGTCGACTCAGCGTCGGGCTGGGCGAAGATCGAGCGCACGACGGTGGCGACTGCGGCCGATGCGGCCTTGGGGACGAGCAGGAGCAGGTTGGCCATGAAGTGGGTCCGGCAGCGCTGCCAGCAAGCTCCGTCGAACGTGGCGGCAATGGCATCACTCAGGCCACGATGAGCGTCAGAGACGACCAGGCGGACGCCACTCAGGCCACGGCTCTTCAATCCACGTAGAAACGCCAGCCACCCCGCACCGTCTTCGGCCGGCAGCGCATCGCAGCCGAGGATCTCGCGTTGGCCATTGGCGCCGACGGCGGTGGCGACGACGACGTGGACGTGGACAGACCTGCCGTCCTCGCGGGCCTTCACCACCATGGCGTCGAGCCAGACGATCGGGTAAGCCTGGTCGAGCGGGCGGTTACGGAAGGTCGCCACGCCTTCATCCAGCGATTTCGAGAGGGCAGAGACCTGGGACTTCGAGATCCCCTCGACGCCCATCGCCTCGACCAGGCGTTCGACCTTCCGGGTCGAGACCCCGAGGACGTAGCTCTCCGTGACTGCATTCAGCAGAGCCTGCTCACTGCGCCGGCGCGGCTCGAGGAGCCAGTCGGGGAAGTACGTGCCCCGGCGCAGCTTCGGGATTGCCAGGTCCATGGTGCCGAGGCGGGTGTCCCACCGGCGGATGCGGTGCCCGTTGCGGGAGTTCAGCCGCTCCGGCGAGCGCTCCTGGTACCCGGCGCCACACTGGCTGTCCACCTCGGCGCCCATCAGCGCCTCGGCCATGAGCAACAGGAGCTCGCGCAGCCCGTCGCCGCCTGATTCCATGAGGTTGCGTACGACAGCAAGGACGTCCATGCTTTGACTTGCCACTGGTCGATCTCCCTGGGGTTCGGGTCGCGTGGACCCGGTTTGTCTGACAAACCCAAGGATCGGCCGGTGGCCGTCTTCTAGCAACTCCTCCCCTCCGCCCCCGCCAATATCGCGGGCCGCAGGAGGGGAGTCGCTCTTACACCACACGCCTGGACGCTACTGCCTTCAGGCGAGCCCGTCCCTGACCGAGATCCCGTCGGAACGACCAACGCGCGCTGTGCGCAGGTTGGTGTCTCGGCCTTGTCTTGCCCTTTGTCCGCATCCACCGCGGATTCGTCCTGGGACGGCGAGCCTTCAGGCGAGCCCGTCCCTGACCGAGATCGTGTCGGGACGACCAACGCGCGCTGTGCGCAGGTTGGTGTCTCTGCCCTGTCTTGCCTTTGTCCGCGCCCACCGCGGATTCGTCCTGGGACGGCGAGCCTTCAGGCGAGCCCGTCCCTGACCGAGATCCCGTCGGGACGACCAACGCGCGCTGTGCGCAGGTTGGTGTCTCTGCCCTGTCTTGCCTTTGTCCGCGCCCGCCGCGGATTCGTCCTGGGACGCGAGCCTTCAGGCGAGCCCGTCCCTGACCGAGATCCCGTCGGGACGACCAACGCGCGCTGCGCGCAGGTTGGTGTCTCTGCCTTGTCTTGCCTTTGTCCGCGCCCACCGCGGATTCGTACTGGGACGGCGAGCCTTCAGGCGAGCCCGTCCCTGACCGAGATCCCGTCGGGACGACCAACGCGCGCTGCGCGCAGGTTGGTGTCTCTGCCTTGTCTTGCCTTTGTCCGCGCCCACCGCGGATTCGTACTGGGACGGCGAGCCGCCAGGCGAGCCCGTCCCTGACCGAGATCCCGTCGGGACGACCAACGCGCGCTGCGCGCACGTTGGTGCTCCCGACGGGATTCGAACCCGTGTTTTAGCCTTGAAAGGGCCACGTCCTAGTCCCCTAGACGACGGGAGCGGGGTGCCAAATGGCGAGCCGAGTCTACAACGGAGCGGGTTAGGATCTGGCAACCCGGCCATGAGCAGCGACTGGACACCGATCCCACGGCGCACCGGAGCCGACGATTCCGACGCGGCGACCGTCCCTGACCCGGTCCGGCGGGACCGTCCGCGGTCCGAGCCCGTGCCGCGGGACCAGGCGCGGACCATGGTTGCCGGCGCGCCGGAACGGACGCCGCCAGCGCAGGCTGCCGCCGGGGACGTCATGCCCGAGCGGATCGGGCCCTACCGGCTGCTGGGGCTCCTCGGCGAGGGCGGCATGGGCGCCGTCTTCCTGGCCGAGCAGAGCGCGCCGGTCGAGCGCCAGGTGGCGATCAAGCTGATCAAGGCGCCGTTTGCGTCACGCGCCACGCTGCTGCGGTTCGAGGCCGAGCGGCGGGCGCTGGCGCGGCTGTCGCACCCGTGCGTGGCCCAGCTCTTCGAGGCCGGCACCACCGAGCAGGGGTTGCCGTACTTCGTCATGGAGCGGGTCGTCGGCGCCCGGCTCACCGACTACTGCGACGCGCGCCGCCTCGGCGTCCGCGCCCGGCTCGAGCTCTTCCTGGCGGTGTGCGACGGGGTGCGGCACGCCCATCAGAAGGGGCTCATCCATCGCGACCTGAAGCCCGGCAACATCCTGGTCACCGAGATCGACGGCAAGCCCGTGCCGAAGGTGATCGACTTCGGGATTGCCAAGGCGATCGACCAGCCGCTGTCGGAGGCCAACCTGACGGTCGGCGCCCAGGTGCTCGGGACGCCGGCGTACCTGTCGCCCGAGGCGCTTGCCGGGCTCAGCAACGAGGAGGTGGACCTCGACACCCGGGCGGACGTTTACGCCTTGGGGTTGATTCTCTTCGAGCTATTGGTCGGCGTGCTGCCGTTCCCGACCAGCAAGCAGGCGCTCGCCGACCTCGCGCGGCGGCTGCTCGACGAGGAGTCGAAGGCGCTCGGGCCGCGCTATCTCGAGCTCGGCCCGTCGGCCTGCGGGGAGATCGCCGAGGCCCGTGGCACGACGCCCGAGGCGTTGCGGCGGACGGTGGCCGGCGATCTCGAATGGGTGGTGGCGCGGGCGACGGCGCGCGACCGCGATCAGCGCTACGGGTCGGTCGGCGAGCTGGCGGCCGAGCTGGGTCGCTACCTGCGTCAGGAGCCGGTCGAGGCCGGCCCGCCGAGTCGCCTCTACCGTCTGCGCAAGCTCGTCCGCCGGCGCCGGTTGGAGGTGGCGGCGGGGGCGCTGTTGCTGCTCTCCCTGCTCGGCGGGCTCGTCGCCCGTGGCGTCGAGGCGGCGCGGGCCAATCGCGAGGCGGCGGCGGCGCGGCAGGCGCAGGACGAGGCCGAGCAGGTGGCGGCCTTCCTGACCGACCTGTTCGAGGTCTCGGGGCCCCTGCGCTCGCGGGGGGCGACGATCACGGCCCGTGAGCTGCTGGACCGCGGTGCCGTCAAGGTCAATGCGGGCCTCGACAAGGCGCCGCAGACCAAGGCGCGGATGCTGCAGACCATCGGCCGCGTCTACGCCAACCTCGGCCTCTTTGATGCCGCCCTGCCGCTGGCGCGGGCGGCGGCCGAGATGCGTACGGGTGATCCGCAGTCGCCGCCAGCGGCGACCGCGCGCAGTCTGCACCTGGTTGGCGAGATTCTGCTCCAGAAATCCGAGCGCAGTGGGTCGCTTGCCGCTCTGCGTCAAGCCTTGGCGGTGGCAGAGTCGACCGGCCGTGAGGACGGCACGACCTTCGAGATCCTCGACGATCTCGGCAGCATCTATCGCCTGAAGGGCTGGCCGTTGCTGGCGCTCGCCACGCACCGTCGCGCGCTGGCGATCGCCCAGGGACCCTACGGCACGCCGTCGCTCGAGGCGCGGGCGCTCTACAGCCTGGCCTACGTGGCGTTCGAAGGCCGTGACTATCTACGCGGCGAGGATTGGTTCCGCCGGTCGATCGCCATTCGCGAAGGGCTGGACGGACCGGAGTCGCCGCTCCTGGCGGGAGCCCTGCGCGGCTTGGCGGACCTCCTCGACGACGAGGGACGGTTTGCGGAGTCGGGCCCGCTCTACCTGCGCGCCTTGGCGATCACCGAGAAGGTCTACGGCCCGAAGCATCCCAACCTGGCGATGATCCTCAACAACCTCGGCGTCGAATACTGGGCCCAGCAGCGCCTCGACGAGGCGGCTGCGGTGTGGGAGCGAGCCCTGGCCATCGACGAAGCGGTCTACGGGCCGGACAACATCGAGACCGGCTATCCCGTGCTCAATCTCGGGCTGGTCGCCGCCAAGAAGGGTGATCTGGCGCAGGCGAAGGCGCGGCTGCGACGGGCGCAGGCGATCTTCGTGCCCAAGGTCGGGCCGAACGATCAGGTCCTCGGCTGGCTCGACTGGGGACTCGGTCTCGTCGCGCGGGCCGAGGGCCGATACGACGACGCCTGCCGGCTCTTTGCCCGCGCCCTGGCCTCGCGCGTCGCCACCTTGCCGGCCGGGCATCGCGACCTGCTGGAGACCGCCCGCGACTACGCGGCCGCGCTGCGCGCGGTGGGCCGCGACGCCGAGGCCCTGGCGATCGACGCGCAGCATGCGTCGACGCCGGTGGTCGGCTGAGGACCTCGCGCGCGTTGGGCCCGCCAGCGCCAGGCACGTGGCAAGCGCGCGGTGCCCCTTACGCTTTCGAAGCTCACCTGGGCCACAGCCACCCGAAGACCCCTGCCGTCACCAGCGCGTAGAGCAGCCCGTCGAAGACGTTCTTGGCGGTGACCGACCACGGCTGACCCTTCCAGATCGAGTCGGCCAGGCTGTTCAAGCCGTAGGCCATGAACGCCACCGTGCCGACGAAGCGGAAGACCGTCAGGTAGACGATGCCAGGGGCGAGTGTGCGGCTGGCGAGGTAGGCGATGAACACGGCAACCAGCAGGCAGTAGGCGAACCACAGCCCGAGGAACTTGCCCATCGCCACCGTGCCGCTCGGCCGGATGGTCATCATGCCGACCGGGCCAAGGCGGAACTTCTCCTGCATCTCGGGCGATTTCATCCCGCTGCCGTGCGTGCAGAACGGGAACACGTAGTTGCCGGGCCCGAGGCTGTCGCCGCGGAGGAGGTCGAGCGTCTCCTTCTCGCGCGGCAGCCGGCGGTAGTCGCTCTGGTGGTACTTGAACGCCATGTGCACCAGGCTGCTGACGATGAAGACGCCGACGGCGGAGAGAAGGATTGGCAACCACAGATTCGAGAGCGGAATCATCGGGGGCCTCCCGGTTGGTGGGCGGAGCGTGCTCCGCCGAAACAAGTTGTGAGCTACCTGTCAGCGTAGCACCGCCGCTCGTAGTGCGCGGCAGGATCGCCGCACAGATTCGACAGCCGCAGGCCAGTGCGCGGAGCGCACGATCAAATGAGAGGTAGCGAACCAGGCCACGGCCCGGTGGACCAGCTACCGATCCCTCCCGTCTGCCAGACGCCCCCGAGCGAGGGGGTTGTGCGGCGGGGCGTCGTAGCATGGTGGCAGTCGAGATCAGCTCGGCGGTCAACCGGGGAGCGGTAGCCATGACCATGCGAGGCATCCACCGTGGGGTTCTCCTTGTCGGCTTCGGGCTCGGGGCCCTGGCGGGCGTCCTGCGCGCAGAGTCCCGCACTCTCGCCGTGGGTGCAGCTGGCTGGGAGCTGAGCGGCCAGGTCACGACCGGCGAGCACCTCGGCCGCACGGCCTTTGCGCTCGCCACCGGCCGCGCCGTGTGGCGCGATCTCGCCTTGGCCGACGGCACCATCGACCTGGCGATGGCGTTCACCGGCCGGCGCTCGTTCGCCTACGTCAACTTCCGGATGGTCTCGGAGACGGAGCACGAGGAGGTCTACCTGCGGCCGCAGAAGTCGCGCCTGCCAGACGCCATCCAGTATGCCCCGGTGTTCCATGGGGAGTCGGGTTGGCAGCTCTACCACGGGCCGGCAGGCACCGCTGCCGCCGAGCTACCCCCGAACACCTGGATTCCAGTGCGGATCGTCCTTTCCGGTCGCCGGGCCGCGGTCTTCGTTGGCGATCTGACGACGCCGCGACTGGTCATTCCGCGGCTGGCTCGCGAGCCGGCCGCCGGCTTCCTCGCGCTGAGTGCCTTCCTGCCTGCGGGTGTGGCCGCCGACGCGGACCCGCAGGTTTGGATGAGCGCCGTGACGTTGACGCCAGGCGCCCCGGACTTCGACTTCAGCGCGGTGCAGGACTTGCCGGCGGCGCCGGCGGGGTCTTTGATGGCCCTCGACGTCTCGGCGCCATTCGTGCCCTCGGCGGTGCCCCTGACGGCGCCGCCGACGGCTGGCTTCGTGGCGGCAGGCAGCGTCGAGGCCGACGCCACGGGTCGGTTCGACCTCTATCGAGGATTCGGTCGGCCGGAAGCGGGAAAACCGGCTGCCGTCTGGCTGCGGGCCAGGTTGCGGGCGACCGCCGCTGGCACCCGAGTCCTGCGCCTCGGCTTCAGTGACCAGGCCACCGTCTTCCTCGACGGCCAGCCGCTGGCCGCCGGGGACGCTCGGTACAGCTTCGACGCTCCCCGCCAGGAGGGCGTGATGACCCTCGGTCAGATGCTGATCTTCCTGCCCCTCACGGCCGGCGACCACGAGTTGCTGATCGGGCTGGCGGACAGCTTCGGTGGCATGGGCCTCCTGGCCCAGCTCACCGATGGTACCGGCGTCGAGGTGTTGCCGCGGACGTCGGCCGGCCCGACGCGCTCGTCAACGGTCGGCGCCGTCGCCGCGGTCGAGGAGTCGGGCGTATTGCTGGCACAGGTAGTGGCCGGTCAGCACCAGCTCCGCCAGCGGACGGCCGGTGTCGGCGGTCGGCAAGGCGTCGAGGCCGGCGCTGGCGGCGCGGCGCGCGAGGGCGCCCCACTCGCCGCGCAGGGCGCCGGCGCGGTCGGGCGCGACCCGCTCCCCGGCGAGGCCGCGTTCGGCCTGCCGTTCGAGCCACTGCCTGAGATCGGCCAGCGGCTCCGGTAGAGCGTCGCCGGCGACGGCCGCGTCCTGCGAGGTGCCAGCCACTTCGTCAGCCGCGCCCTGGTCAGCCGACGGAGTGGCACCGATCCCGACCGCCGACCGCAGACGGTCGAGCCAGGCCGACAGCGGGGAGGTCGCGGGCCGGGGGGTTGGGGCGGGGTCGAAGTGGAGGGCGTCGAGCGCGCAGGTGCCGCCGTCGCCCGCTGGCCGCAACAGGCTGAGCGGCTCGACGACCACGCCGCTTGCCCCGCCGCGCAGTCGGCCGACAAGGCGCGTGCCGGCCGGCAGGTCGTCGGCGGTGAGCTGCTCGAGGCGCCGGATGGCGTGCTCGGCGGTCGGCGCGTAGACGAGCTCGGCGTCGAGGCGGACGCCGTCGGCGTCCCATAGGGGCCAGACCAGCGTCTGCCGGACGGCGTCGAAGCTCGCTACGCCGAACCGGGCCGGCGCCAGAATTGCCCAGTCGGCGAGCGGCTGCGGCTCGGCCAGGAGACTGCGCCGACCGCTGGCGCGCCCGGCGAGGAGCGTTGGCCAGCGGTCGGCCGCGGGCAGAGCGGCGAGGAGCTCCGCCGACGCTGGCTCGACGCGGGCGGCGGTCGCCTGGGCCGCGGAGAGACGCCCGGCGGCGTTGGCCTGCGCGGCGGTGAGGATGACCTGGCGGCCGGTGGCGTCGGCCGGGCAGCCGAGGCCGCTCCACGGGCCGGGCGCGCGGTAGCGGGCGACGGGGTCGAAGCCACGCTGCATCTCGGGTCGGGCGTCGGTGCAGGAGAAGAAGGCTTGTTCGCGCGGGGACCAGAACATCATCGTCAGACCGACATAGCCGGACGCCGAGCGCCAGGCGCTGGCGCCGAGGCCGAGCAGCTCCATGTTGCCGAGCTCGGCATAGCGGCTGCGGGCGCGACCGACCAGGTGCCGCGGCTCGCTGCCGGCGGCAGCGGCCACCGTGAGGGCGGTGACCAGGGCGTGGACCAGCGCGAGCTCGGCGAGCAGCCGGTGCTCGTCGGCGCCGCCGGCGCGCTCGAGCAGCATCTCGACGTGGTCGGCGACCCGCCGCAGGAGCAGCGCCAGGCGCGGGTAGTCGGCGCCCTGGGCCCACACCGCGAGCGTTGCCCAGCGCTGGTGGATGGCGGGTGAGAGATGCGACAGCCCGAGGTCGACACCGTCGCGCAGCAGCTCGCCGACGCTCGTCCGCAGGCGCGCCCGCGAGTCGCGCTGAGCTTCGGACGTCGTCGCGAGAAGGCTGTGGTCCTTGCCGAGGTCGAGGCCGAGGCTCTCGCCCTGGCCGATCTCCGGCGGTTCGACGGTGACCCCGCTGGCCCGTTGGTAGGCCAGCACGGCCGCTACCTGGAGGCGTTCGCGCAGAGTCGTCGACGGTTCGACGAGGATGCCGGCGACGCCGCCGCCCATGTAGCGCAACGTCACCCGCGGGTCGCGCAGGCCAATCACCAGGTGGTGCTCGCCGGAAAGCCGGATGCCGTCTTCCGCCTCGAGGTCGACGACCCGCTGCCAGGCCCAACGGTAGCCCGCCTTGCCGGCGTGGCGCCGCAGCTCGCTCGCGGTGATGGCGAGCAGCTGGGTGTTCAGGAGGGCGAACGCGGCGTCGGCGCCGGGCGTGGCGGTGGCGGCGGCGGCAGGTGCCAGCCACTTCGCGTCGCCGGGCGGCAGTGGCGCGCCGGCGGACTGCTCGATCGCCAGGCGCTGTAGCCACAGTGTGGCAGCCAGGATGTGCTGGCAGACGCCGCCGGACGGGCAGCTGCAGCGTGCCTGGCCGGGTCCACGGCGGTCGAAGCGGATGCGGTGCTCGGCGAAGCTGAGCACCAGGTCGTTCTGCGATTCCTCGACGATCGCGGCGGGCTGCTTCTCGAGGTCCTTCTGCGCCCGCCGCAGCAGGCCGCGATTCGCCAGGGCAACGAAGGCCTCGTCGTCCCAGTGGCGGAGCTGGCCGAGGAGCCCGTCACGCAGGGTCGGGCCGGTGGCGGGCGCGCTCACGACACCACCTGGACCAGCCACTGGGCCAGGCGCTGCGGCGTCAGAGCCGCGATCTCCATGCCGCAGGCCACGAGGCGGCCGGCGAGCTCGCGGTCGTAGCTCGGGTCGGCCTGGCCGTCGAGCGCCGCCAGGCCGAGCAGGCGGACGCGGGCCTCGGCGAGGCCCTTCACCGCGCGCAACAGCTCGCTCGGTGGCGCCCCTTCGCAGAAGTCGGTGACCAGCACGAGGACGGTGCGCTGCGGGTTCTCGACCAGCTGGGCGCAGTAGCGAACCGCCTTGCCGATGTCGGTGCCGCCGCCGAGCTGGACGCTCATCAGCGTCTCGACGGGGTCGCTGACGTGGGCCGACAGGTCGACGACGCTGGTGTCGAAGACCACCAGCTTGACGCGGAAGGCGGGGAGGGCGGCGAGGATTCCGGCCATCACCGCGCTGTGGATGACGGAGTCGGCCATGCTGCCGCTCTGGTCGACGCAGAGGATGATGTCCCACGGCAGCCGCCGGTGGTTACGCTCGAAGAACAGCAACTGCTCGACCACCAGGCGCTGGTCCTCGCGGTCGTAGTGGCGGAGGTTGCGGCGCACGGTGCCGGCGGCGTCGAAGTTCTGGGCGACGGCGAGCGGCGAGTGGCGGAAGCGGTTCAGGCGGCCGGCCAGGGTCTGGCGGATCTCCGACTCGAGCTGGCGTCGGATCTCCTCCACCACCTGGCGGATGATGCGGCGGGCGAGCGGCAGGATCGGCCCCTCGAGGTGCCGGCGAAGGGTGAGAAGGGTGGTCAGGAGCTGCTGGTTGGGTTGCAGTCGTTCGAGCGTCTGCGGGTCGGTGACCAGCTCGGTGAGGCCGTAGCGGTCGAGCGCGTGCTTTTCGATCACCTCGACGGTGTCGCAGGGGAACAGCTCGCGCACCTCGCCCAACCAGTTGACGAGGGTCAGCTGCGAGGGGTCGAGGGTACCGCTCGCCTTCTCCTCGTCGCGACGCAAGCCCCGTCCCCGGTACTCGCGACCGTAGAGATACTCGAGGGCACGGTCGCGCCGGCCGCCTTCCGGGTCGAGGACCGCGCCGGTGCGCAGTCCCTGCTCGGCGTACCTCCCGAGCACCAGACGCCAGCGTTGGAGAGTGCTCATGCCGGCCCCTCGGCGGCGGTTGCCAGCCAGCCAGCGAGGCCGTCGGCCGCGAGCACGGTGCGCACCGCTGCCGACACGGCGAGATGGGCCTGCACCTCGGCGGCGCTCACCTGGTGAAGGACGAGGGGCCCGAGCGTGCTGCCGCCGTGCAGGGTGGCGACGGCCTCGGCGATGCGATCGGTCTCCTTGGGCGTCATCTCGGCGAAGGCCAGGCGGAGCTCGGGCAGGCAGGCGACGAAGGCTTCGTCGTCCCAAGTCGCCAGCAGGCGGTCGAGCACGGTCAGCAGCGCCGGCTGTTGCCAGGCCGCCTCGCGGGCGGTGAGCAGCAGCCCGCGCAGGTAGGCGACGGCGTCGCGCGGCTGGGCGAGGCCGGTGAGGTGGCCCGCCAAGGCACGCTCGAGATCGTCGGCGGCGAGGCGGCCGGCGGCATAGAGCAGCCCGGCCGTCGCGCCGCGCAGCAGAGGCGACGGGTGCCGCTGTTCGATGGCGGTCACCAGCGCCCAGTAGAGGCTCGCGTCGAGGGGGCGACCGGCGGTGCTGGTCAACAGCTCGCGCAGGCCGGTGAGGGCGGTGACCCACGGCGTCGCGTCGGTGTCAGCGCCGGCCGGCAGCTCGCCGCCGAGGTAGATGGCCCGCTCGTAGGCGGTGCCGAGGAGGCCCGGCAGCTCGTCGATGTCGCGCGCCTCGAGCGGCTCGCGCGACTCCCACAGCAGCCCGATGCTGGCGGTCGCGGCTGCCACCGCCGCGAAGTCGGCGTCGGCGCCGATGGCTTGGCGTAGCGTCGCAAGGAGGCGCGGCAGGTGATCGTGGAGGCCCAGCACGCAACCCTGCGCCAGGGTCGCGGCTGCCGCCCGCGCGTCGCGACCCAACCCCTCGGCGACCTGGCGGTCGAGCTGGGCGACGAAGCGGTTGGCGACCGCCTGCGGCACCGTTACCCCGTACACGGCGGCCTCGACCAGCGAGCCCTCGGTGATCGGCGAGTAGACGTACTCCCACTGCTCCTGCAGGCGTTCGAGGCCGCGCCCGGCGACGAAGTCGGGGCCGGCGGTGCGCACGGCGAAGGGTACGCTGAGCAGCACCATGCCGTGCAGCAGGCGACTGGTGACGCGATGCTCGGGTCGCCGGTAGAGATCGAGGGTGGCGTGACGCGGCTCGCTGTCGTCGACCTTGAGCCGCTGGCGACGGGCCCGCACCGCGAAGTCGCGCACCAGGGGCGGCGTGCTCGCGCCCGGTGGCACCCGGCCGACGGCCTGCCCGGTAAAGGCGCGCCTTGCCGCGGCGCGCACCAGGACGCCGTCGCCGTCGGCGTCACCCTTGACGAAGCAGCTGAGGATGGCGTCGAGGACGTCCTCGCGGGCGGGTGCGGCGCGCTGGCGGAGCGCGGCGAGCCCCAGCGCCTGGTGATAGGCGGCAACCAGCGTGGGTACGGGCAGCGGCAGCTGGTGCTTGCTGCGCAGCTCCTCGGCGAGGTCGGAGAGCATGGCCAGGGCGGCGTCGCGACGCACGCGCACGCCGCGCGTCGCCCGTAGCTCGCCGGCGTCATCGCCAGGGCGGCCCGCGGGCGGGCGGTCCGTGGGCAGCCGGTCGCTGGCGAGCTGGCGCTCCCAGAGCTGCTGATGCCAGGCCGGCGACGTCATGCCGGCGGCGTAGCCGTTGAGGCGATCGAGGCGGTCGAAGCTGTAGCGAATGAGGGCCGGTGCCGCGGGCTCGAGCGGGCCGAGGGACGGTCGCGCCGGCGCGCGCGCCGCCGGCCCGGCCGCCGCCCGCGCCGCCAGGAGCTCCGGCATGACGACGGCGTGGAAGCCCCCCAGCACCGCGACCACCGGACCGCTGCCCGGCTGCCAGTCCCGACGCGCTGCCGCCAGATGGCTGGCCATCTCGGCCTCGCGCGCGAGCGTGCCGTCGGCGGCGANNTCGGCGGCGAGCTCGGCTGGGGTGCTGTCGAGCCTGGCCAGCCGGCAGTAGGCGGCGACGCGGGCGACGTGCGCGGTCGCCGCGAGGGCCGGCGCCGGGATTTCGAACAGGTGCTCCCACAGCTCCTCGTGGTCGCGACAGCCGAGGCGCTTGGCGAGGAGGTGAAGATGCTGGCTTCGCGCGAGATGGCGCTCGTCGAGCAGCGAAGTGGCGTCCGGCTCGATCTCCTGGCCGGGCGCCGCCTCGTCAGCTAGCGCGAGTCGGCACTGTTCGGCGAAGTCGAGGTCGACGAAGCGGACGGAGACGCCCAGACGATGCCCCGCGCGCACGGCGACGAGCTCCGGCGAGTAGTCGCAGAACGGGTAGTAGGCGGCGTAGCGCTGCTCGGGTCGTTCGGCGGTCGCCCGCGCGACGGCCCAGGTATAGACGGCCAGCGGCGCCTCAGCCTCGGCGTGGGCGAGGAGTGGCACCAGCGGGTCGAACGACCGCGGCCCCTCGATCAGCAGCAGCGACGGCGGCGTCGCGGCGAGCAGGCGGGCGAGCTGGAGGGCGCAGGCCGGGCTGTGGTGGCGGACCGGGAAGACGACGAGGTCGTCCGCGAAGAGGCTGGCACCCAGCGCCCGCAGCTCGTCGGCGGTCGGTTGATTTCCGGCCACCCACGCGCCGTCGGGGTCGCCGGCTGGCTCAGCGGTCGAGCTCGCGACGGGCATCGAGCACACGCTTCCACTGGCTCTGGCGGTGCGCCCGTTGGCGCACCACGACGTCGAAGTAGTGGCGCAGCTTCTTGCCGTCGTCGGCGTTGTCCTTGAGCACGGTGCCGATCAGCTGGCGGGCGATGTGCTCGCCGCCGACCTCGCCGTTGCCGAAATAGTGGGCGTCGAGGCTGGCAGCGTAGCCCACCGCCACCGCCTCGGCGGTCGACATCACCGCCACCGGCTTCTCGACCACCACGCCCTCGGCGGTGACGCCCTGGCGGAGGTCCTGGAAGGCGGTCACCAGCAGGTCGACGACATCCTCGCCGAGGTCGACGTCGACGGCGGCCTGGCGCAGCAGGGCGGTGGTCTGCTCACGCACCAGCTGGCTCTCGAGCTTGCGGTCGGTGATCGGTCGCACGGTCTCGAAGTTGAAGCGGCGTTTGAGCGCCGACGACATCTCGTGGACGCCGCGGTCGCGGATGTTGGCGGTGGCCAGGACGTTGAAGCCGGGGGCGGCAAACACCGTGGCGTCGTCCCCGGTGAGCTCCGGCACGTGCAGCAGCTTGTCCGAGAGCAGGCCGATCAGGCAGTCCTGGATCTCCGGCTGGACGCGGGTGATCTCCTCGAAGCGGCAGAGGGTGCCGTCGCGCATCGCGGTGTAGAGCGGCCCGCGCACCAGAGCCCGCAGGCTCGGTCCCTCGGCGAGCAGCAGGGCGTAGTTCCAGGCGTACTTGATCTGGTCCTCGGTGGTGCCGGCGGTGCCCTGGATGGCGCACACCGAGCTGCCGCCGATGGCGGCGGCGAGGAGCTCGGAGAGCATCGATTTGGCGGTGCCGGGCTCGCCGACGAGCAGCAGCCCGCGATTGCTCATCAGGGTGACCACGCAGCGATCGACGAGGGCGTCGTCGCCGTAGAACTTGCGACGGATGCCGAGTCGGTCGTCGCCGACGACGAAGGCGCGCACGGCGCGCGGCGACAGCTGCCAGCCGGCCGGCCGCGGCGCGCGATCGGCAGCGGCGAGCCGCGCCAGCTCGTCGGCGTGCTGCTGCTCGGCGGGGGCGCGGAGAACGGGGCGGGGCGGTGTGCTCATCGGCGGTGGGTCCTCAATATGCGGCCTTCTTTTCCCATTCTGGGTCGAAGCCGGTGCCCTCGGCGGCGAGCAATCGCAGGTCGTTCCAACATTCTGACAGCAGCACCTTGGGCACCTGTCCGAGCGCCAGGGCGCCGCCGTCGCGAACGCCTTCGCCGAGCCGCGCGAAGGTGAGCTCGAGGAGGGCGACCTGACGATTCTCCTCCGGCAGCGGCGAGCCCGTGAAGCCGACGACGGCGGCGAGAGCGAGCGTCGGGAAGCGCTTCTCGTAGACGTGGAACCAGCCGCCGTCCTCCGCCGGGCCGCGGGTGTAGCCGAGCTTCTGGGCGCGGCTGCGGAGGGCGAAGGACATCAGCAGATGGCCCTCGAAATCGGCGATCCGGGTGTCCTGCGCCCGCTTGGCGGGGAGCCCGTAGACGCCCTTGCCGAGCTGCTGGAAGAGCGGCGTCACCTGGTAGTCGGCGAGATGCTGCTGCCAGGCCTGGACCTCGGCCGGCGGCAGCAACGAGTCGTGCGCCAGGCGGACGCGAGCCTCGCTGGCGAGGGTGACCTCGTTGTCGTCGCGATCGGTCAGCGTGCCGTCGTCGAGGGGCCGGAAGCTCTGGACGACCTGACCGTCGACCACCTCGACCCAGACCAGACGCTGCACCAGGCGGCGGACGATCGGGTGGCGGTTGAGGTAGCCATCCCAGTCGGCGAACGACCATTCGCGTTCGGTGCAGAGGGCCTCGTACAGGCGGTCGCTCTGCAGGTCGACGATGCTCTTGATCTCCTTCTTGGCGGCGGAGAATGCCTTCCTGGCCAGGCCGGCGAGCTCGGCGTCGTCGTCCTGCCGCGGCTCCGGCAGGGCGGCGATCTTCTTGCCCTCGGCGTTGAACAGCTCGACCTTGAAGTCGGGCAGGAGCTTGGCGGTGAACGTTCGCAGGCCGTAGGCGAGGTCGAGCGTGCCGGTTTCGTCGAAGCCGGCGCTCGGCATGGTGCGGTCGGCGAGCTCGGCCAGGCTCCAGCCCCTGCGGTCGGCCAGAGCCTCGGCCTGGCGCGTCGCCTCCTCCTGGAAGCTCTTGGTGCGGAAGCGGCTGCCGATCGCGAGCATCAGCTGGGTGGCGCTCGGGTGCTCGATCCAGGCGAGCATGACGATCAGCGCCCGTCCCTGGGCGGCGCGGGTGCCGTAGTACTCCTTGAGATAGCGGCCCACCGGACCGGCGGCGCGCTGGCCGGCGCAGGCGGCGGCGACCGCCAGCAACCCCTTGGTGGCGATCGCCGACGACGCCGGCAGCCGCAGGTAGCCAGGCAGGAAGTAGGCCGTGAGCTCGTCGACCGAGCGGCCCAGCTTGGGGTCGTTCTGATAGTACTGCGGCCAGCGCTGCATGGCGTTCCAGGTCTGCTGCGCCGAGGTGGCGGCGCGGCTCGCTGCCTCGTCGGGTGGAATCGGCCGCACGTCCTCGCGCAGCCATGCTTCGAGCACCAGCTGGCCAAAGGACTCGCGATCATTGGGCTCGAACATGCCGCAGTACTTGCGCAGCAAGGCGTTGGGCTCGGCCGACTTCTGCTTGTACGCCTGGACCAGGAGCCACTGGAGGACCGCCGTCGGCACCGCGGCACCGGTATCGGCCCAGCGCACGGCGGGCAGGGCGTTCCATGGGAACCAGGCGAGGTCGGCCGGCGTGCCTTTCTGAAGCCCCTTGGCCGCTTCAGCCGCCAGGGCGTCGCGGTCGAGGTAGCGCTCGACCGGGTGGCCGAGCAGGAGAAGGGCGTCGAGCAGGGCGCCCTTGGCGAGGTCCTGCTTCTCCTTGGCGACCGCCGCCTCGAGGGCGGGCTGGGCGGCCGCCAGACGCAGACGGCCGACCCATTGCGCGGCGACCGTGCGCACCTCGGCGCGGCTGTCGGCGAGGGCGGCGATCAGTCGCGCCTCCTTGCCGTCGTACTTGGCCAGCGCCTGCTGCGCCGCGACGCGGTCAGCGCGGGCGTTGCCCAGGGCGAGGCCGAAGAGGGCGTCGACGACGGTCGCCGGTGGTGTCGGCAGGGTGCCGAGGGCGCGGAAGATGGCGCCGCGGTCGAACCAGTAGGAACGGCCCACGGTGGGATCGAGCTGCTGAAGGAGCTCGTCGAGGTGGTGAGCAAAGAACGGCCACACCGCGTCCGCCGGCCAGTCGACGGCGAGCGGAGCACCCCAGCTGGTGCAGTAGCTGCCGAGGACGTCGCGGGCGGGATGACCGACGGCGGCGAGCATCTCCGCGAGCTCGAGCAGGCTCGGGCGACCGGTCGCCCGGTGCATGGCGTTGAACGCCTGGCAGAGGAGCGCGAAGAGGCTGTCCTGGTGGCCGCGATCGAGGTTGAAGAAGACGAGGGTCTTGAGCAGCGCGACCGGCGTCACTCCCGGCGCCTCGGCGAGCTTGCGCAGGGGTGCCTCGGCGAAGCCCCAGCGGGACAGCAGGTCGCGCTGTCGGCCGCGCAGCTTGGGCTCGGTCGAGGCCAGGTAGGCGGCGAGGTCGCGACGGTCGCCAGCGTCGAATGGCGGCTGTTGGTTGGCGTCGACCTTGTGTCCCTGCGTCTTCATCCGGGCCTGGTGCTGACGGGCCTGCTCGTTGGCGCGCTCGACGCCGGCGTCGAGCTGCTGCCAGAGGGTGTCGAGGGCGGTAGTGAGCTCGGCGCTCGTCGGCGTGGCCCAGGCAATGATCGGCACCTCGTACTCGTAGCGGGTGGGGGCGACCGCCGGCTGTTCGGCCGCCGACGCCGCCTGCCACTCGTCGAGCAGAGCGCGCACCGAGGCGGCCTTGTCGGCACTCGCGGCGCGGCGCGCGAAGTCGCGCAGGCCATCGTCCCCGCGATCCTCGGCGACCTTCCAGAGCAGCCGCAGGGCGAGCCCACGCGGCTCCGGCTTGCCACTCGTCGCCAGCTCGCGGAGGGCCGTCGCCATCCGCTCGTCGCCGCGACGGACCAGCGTCTCGGCCACCACCCGGACCTGACGGTGCCCGCTCACCGCGAGCTCGCAGAGCTGGGGCGCCAGCCCACCTAACGCTTCGTTGCTCATCTTCTGCAGGAGGTGGAGGGAGTGCAGGCGCTGAGCAGCCGACCCTGCGGTCACCAAAGGCGCGACGACCTCGGCATGGCGCTCGATGGCGGCGCCGAAGTCGCGCATGCGGGTCAGGAGCTTCAGGCGATGGTCGGCCCGGTAGTCGTGCTCGACCTCGGTGGCGAAGGCGGCGGTGACCAGCGACGAGGCGGGCAGGCCGGCGGCGACGAGCAGCGGCTCGAACAGGGCGGCGGTGAGATGAAACGACCCCTTGGGGGGCGACCACGAGCCGATCGTCGAGCCGGTAGCGTGGAGGAGCAACGCCTCGGGCCAGTGGACGTTGGGGCCCATCTTCAGTGCATAGCCCATGTCGTTGGTCACGCTGGCGTCCAGGAGCTGCGCCCAGCGCAGCTGCAGGGCGACCGGCACGGCGGCGAACTGCTCGTAGAGGGCGGTGTTGCCCAGGCCGTCGAGGCGTGAGCCGGTGAGGCCGAGGTGCTCCGCGACGGCGGGCCGGTTCCACAGCTCGTTGACCACCGCCGGCGGCTGCCCGCTGGTGACGTACGACAGCATCTCGGCGGCAAGTCCCGGCCGGCCACCGCCCTTGGGCAGCCGGTCGAGCGGTGCCAGGGCCTCGCGCAGGCGGGCGAGCCACGGCGCGGCTTCGGCCGGCGGTGCGGTGGACGGCTTCGCCGCGGGGGGCGGCGTCGAGCTCTCCGTGGTGCCGGTCGCCCGGCCCAGCAGCTTGTTGATCCAGTCCCGCACCGGCGCTCCCTTCGTTTGCGCCGACCCTACCGCGACTGCGGGCTGGTGGCGACCGAGACGGGCCGAATGCACTCTGCTGCCGTCGCACGCTAGTCTCGGCTGCAGCGCGCCTCGCGCCCCCAACCACTCGGAGCCAACCATGTCCGCCGATCTCGGTCTGCTCACCCTCCGCCTCGGCGCCTGCCTGATGATGCTGACCCACGGCATCCCCAAGCTCCAGCGCGTTCTTGCCGGCAACTTCTCCTTCGGCGACCCGCTCGGCATCGGCGCGGTGCCGAGCCTGTTTCTGGTCGTCTTCGCCGAGGTCGTGTGTGTCGCGGCGGTGCTCGTCGGCTTTCGCGTGCGCTGGGCGGCCGTCCCGGTCGTCGTCACCATGGCCGTCGCCGCCTTCGTCGCCAATGCCGGCGAGCCGTTCGGCGAGAAGGAGCTGGCGCTGCTCTATGGCACCGCGTTTCTGACCCTGGCGTTGACCGGCGGCGGCCGGCACAGCCTCGACGCCAAGCTTGCCGGTCGGGCGCCGAAGCCGCGTCGGTCCTGAGGCTGGCTCAGGCGGCCGGGCGGTCCCAGGCGGATCGCACCGTCGCCTGGCCGTAGATGCGCTCCAGTCGGCGGACGGTGAAGTGTCCCCAAGCCATGTCCTGGAAGTGGTCGATGAAGGCGACGTTGAGGGCCGCGCCAGTGGCGCCGCCGAGCAGCGGCAGGCTCTGGAGCGCCACTTTCTCCGCGAGTGTTGACTCGAAGCGGCCGGCGATTTGCGCCAGGAGTCGCGCCAGCACCGGCGCTCCCTTGGCCGCCAAGCCGTGGCTGGCGAGATGCTGCGCCGCCTCCGAGACGGCCTTTGCCAGCGTGGCGCGCAGGGCGAAGTAGGCGGATTCCGCGGCATCGTCGGCACGACTGCGACCGCCCAGGGCGAAAACCGAGAGGCACTCGACGCGAGCTTCGGCGCTCGTCAGGTCCTCGCCTCGGCTGCGGGCGATCTCGGCAATCGAGCGCAGCATCAGCGTGGTCGAGACGGGGAGCTCGATGGCCACGCCGGCCAGACCGAAGAAGCCCCCGACGGCCCCGGTGGCGCCGACCATCGCCTTGTGCAGGCGATTCCGGCTCGGTTCAGGCGCTGCCCCGCGCAGGCTTTTCATCGCTGCCCGCAGCGCCGTCTGCAAAGCCCTCTCGACGACGCCATGGGCGAGACGCTGGCCGCCGGCCGGCAGCACCTTCAGGAGTCCTTCGACCGGCCGCCCGAGGAAGTCGGCCATGCGAGATGCCAGGCCGGGATGCTCGAGAATTCGCCGTGCGCGGGTCAGCTCGGCCGCATCCACGGCGGACAGCACAGTGACGCTCCTCATCGGGTCCATGGCAACGAACCCATGCACGAAGCGGGCCGGATGCGCGCCGGGGCTGCCGGCGGTGTGCGCCGACTCAGGGCCCCTGGGCCGACCACCCGCTGACGTTGCCGTCCTCGAAGCCGTCGACGAACAATGCGCTGCCGGTCTCCAGGCGAACATGGTACGTGCCAGTGCCGCCGCCGAGCTCGACCTTCCAGCCGCTGCGGTACTCCACCGGGTCGAGGGTGGTCCAGTCGAGGATGGTGACGGTCGGGTTGGGCGGGGTGATCGGCCGGATGCGCAACGCGCCGGCAACGATCACCCCGCCGACCACCGTCGGCTGAACCGGCGTGTTGACCTGAAACACGGCGGTGACGCCGGGGCTGGCAGTGTAGGTGTCGGTGACGTCGAGCCCGGTGACGTCGAAGACCAGGCTGCGCTGCCAACTCTGCACCGCGGTGCCCGAGTACACCGGCGACAGGTTGGCGGCGACCCGTAGCTCGCTGCCTGCCGGGGTGACGGTCATCGTCGACGTCGCCTCGTGCTGGGGGATCGTAGTGCCGGCCTCGATGAAGCGCAGGCCGTTCTGGACCTCGGTGCCCTGCTGGATGCCGCTGTGGGTGAAGACGTTCTCGCCAACCGCCAGAAAATCGTTTCTGAACAGGGTGAACGAGCCTTGGTCCTGGTGCGCGTGCGACTCGACGTAGGGACCGGCGACGAAGCCCAGCCACAGCGCGTCAGTGGTCCAGCCGGTGCGGGCGAAGAGATGCCCAGCGCCGGTGGCGTGGTGGTAGAGCGCGCTGGGCGCCAGCTGGTCGCTACCGGCGGGCAGCAGGTCGTCGCGGAGGTTGAAGCCGCTCACCATCTGGTCGACGCTGATGTGGTGCAGCCACCAGCCGGCGCGGCGGGCGGCGTCGCCCGAGGTCAGGCTGGCGCTGCGGCCCTCGAGGACGAGGTTGCGGTGATAGTCGTAGAGGTTGGGGTAGGACTCGCGGGCGAGGTCGCCGATCGGCGCGTAACGGTCGCCGGTCGGCACCGTGGCGTGAAGCCAGTAGTCGAGGGTATGGGCGAGGTGGACCGACGAGCCGCCGAGGTCGGTGCCCGTCGACTGCCGCCACAGCCGGTACAGCTCGAACAACCGCATCAGCGCGACGCCGTAGCCGGTGCCCTCGCGACTGCCGCCGCCGGGCAGGCCCTGGTAGTAGGTGACGAGCGTCGGCAGCTTGTTCCCGGAGAGGAACGACAGCCAGGTGGCGTCATTCTTCGCCAGCGCCCAGTACATCGTCGCCTCGAGAAAACTGAAGTGGTAATTGTTGCCCGGGTTGTCGACGCTCCCAGCCCGACCAGGGGAACGCGTTGCCGCCCCAGCTCGCCTGCTCGTAGTTCCAGACGTTCCACACCGCCTGCTGGGCGTACGCCGCCCAACGGGTGCGCTGCTGCGGCGTGAGCAGGGCGTTGCACCAGTCGTAGACCACGGCGACGTCGCGCAGCATTTCGCCGACGTGGAGGTAGGAGTCGCCGGCGATCTCGGGCCGAACGCCGAGGGCGATCGCGCTCTCGGCCGCCGACACCTGCGCTTCGGCCGTGCTGATCGCGAGCTGGGCATAGGCGACATTGTTGGTGAGCCGATACATGTAAGCGGCGTCGGTGGCGGAGAAGCCGTATTGCGGGTTGCCGGGGTTGCCCAGCGTCAGGTCGACCCAGTCGCGGAAGCGCTGGTAGGCGACGCCGTTGGTGTCGACGTAGGTGAGGTCGAGGCCGATGGCGGCCGTCGCCGGGCGGGGATTGGCGGCGACGAGGGCGGCCAGCGCGAGCATGGCAGCGCACCACCGCGGCAGGCGGTCGAAGGGACGGATGATCATGGTAACCGGCAAAGCGTAGGCCGCCGGCGGTTCGGATAACGGCTGAGCCGCACGGCAAGGCGTGTGGCGTTCAGCCGCAGCCGGTCGCCACGGCGAGGGCCCGGCACACCTCCGACATCGTCTGGCTGCTGGCGGTCCCGACGAACGTCCGCAGCTGGTCCTGGCGGACGGTGAACAGGTTGCAGAGGTTGACGCAGGACGTCTGTTTCAGGCCCTCGGCGATGCCCAGAGCGACCTCGGTGGGCGCCCCGCGGAGGGTGGAGGTGACGGCGGCGACGGTCACGGTCTGCAACAACGGGATCAGAGACTGGCGGCTCAAGACGAGCACCGGTCGCCGCTTGTCCGGTCGGGCGAGCTCGAGCAGCCAGATCTGGCCGCGTGCTACTCGCTCGGCCACGACTGACCACCCACGAGCTCTTCGACCTCGGCGAGCATCGCCTCCGCCTGACCGCTGTACGCCTTGACGATCTGCGCCTCGATCTCGCGTCGCGCCTTGGCCGCCAGATAGACCTCGACCGCCGAACGGACGAAGGCCGATCGACCCCTGGCGCGAGCCTCCGGGTCCTGGTCGATGCGCAGAAGGAGGTCGGTATCGATCGAGATCTGCACGGGCTTGGAGCTCATGTTGGCAACATACAACATGTTTTGATGGGCAAGGGCTGTCCGCGGTCAGCTGACGAAGTGGCTGGCACCTGGCGTTCCCCTGTCGGTGCGGACGCCAAGCGCGGTAGGCTCCGACGGAAGGTGCCAGCCACTTGGTGAATTCCCGGGAGGAACCGCGGCGATGAGATGGGAAGGTCAGCGCGAGAGCAGCAACGTCGACGACATCCGGGGCGCAGGCGGCGGGCGCGGGGGCATGCGGATGGGGGGCAAGGCCGGCCTCGGCTGCGGCGGCGTGATCATCGTCCTGGTGATCTCGTGGATCACTGGCGTCGACCCGCGGCAGCTGCTGCAGGTGGCGAGCCAGACCACCAGCCAGGTGCCGTCGACCACCCAGGCCGGGCCGGTTGCGGGCGGGGGCCAGCCGACCGACCAGGCGGGCAAGTTCGCCTCGGTGGTCCTGGCGTCGACCGAGGAGGTGTGGGGCGCGATCTTCCAGGCCTCCGGCCAGCGTTACGAGCCGCCGCGCATGGTGCTGTTCTCCGACAGCGTCGACTCGGCCTGCGGCATGACCTCCTCGGCGGTCGGCCCGTTCTACTGCCCGG
>CXWL01006769.1_pt1 | contig 32786 bp, 28 predicted proteins | sample 590931 | NCBI WGS metagenome assembly CXWL01 (sample SAMEA3498368, study PRJEB10139) | groundwater metagenome | biome: water well; material: biofilm material | place: Germany | collected 2015-04-27
GAGGACCCCCGGGCGGGTCGGCCGTGGGCGCTCGCGTCGGCGGCGGTGGCGAGCGCGGCTGCCAGCCGCCCGGTGTGGCGCCGGCGCTTGCTGGCGCTCGCCGAAGCCTTGCTCGGAGCTGGCGATCTGCGCCTCCGCGCGATCCCGGCCGACCGCATCCTCGAGGGGCTGGTGGTGCGGCACTTGGCCCTGCCCGAGCCGGCGCCGCCCCTCGAGCTGCGCTGAGCCCAGCGACTCTGCGGACGCCTGGCGGCAGGCGCGTCGGGCACGATACGTGCTAGGCGGTGAGTCCCGTGGCGACGCGTCACCGGCGTCGCCCCTGTACAATAGCCTGCCCATTTCACCGTCAACGTCCGCATTCAGAGAGCAAGAGAGGATCTATCCGCATGTTCCAACGTTCAAAGACCCAGCGCGGGCTCGGCCAGGGGCTCGGGGCCGTTGCCCTGTTGTTCCTGACCGCCGCCTGTGGCGCGCCCAAGGCGGCTGACGCCGGCACCAGCGACACCAAGAACGTCATGGCCACCGTCGGTGACATCGAGATCACCCAGGCCGACGTCGAGGCCGCTGCCGGCGCCCAGCTGAAGCAGCTCGACCAGAAGCGCCACGAGCTGCTCGAGCAGGCGCTCGGCGGCGTGATCGACGAGAAGCTCGTCGAGATGGAGGCCAAGAAGCGTGGCGTGAGCAAGGAGGAGCTGCTGGCCAAGGAGGTTACCGCCAAGGTCACGCCGGTCACTGACGCCGAGGTGGACGCCTTCTATACCGAGCGCCAGGCGCAGATCCGCCAGCCCAAGGAGCAGATCGCCGACCGCATCAAGCAGTTCCTCGGCCAGAATCGCGAAAAGGAGACCTACGACGCGTTCGTCGCCTCGCTTCGCGGCGCCTATCCGGTGAAGACCCTCTTCGAGCCGATCCGGGTCGAGGTTGCCGCCGACGGCCCCTCGCGCGGCCCGGCCGCCGCGCCGGTGACGATCGTCGAGTTCTCCGACTTCCAGTGCCCGTTCTGCAGCCGAGTCCTGCCGTCCATCGACGAGGCCCGGGCCAACTACGGTGACAAGGTCCGGTTGGTGTTCCGCCAGTTCCCGCTGACCGCCTTGCATCCGAACGCGCAGAAGGCCGCCGAGGCGGCGCTCTGTGCGCACGATCAGGGCAAGTTCTGGGAGCTCCACGACGCGATGTTTGCCGACCAGGGTGGCCTCGACGTGCCCAAGCTCAAGGAGAAGGCGGCGGCGATCGGCCTCGATGCCGAGAAGTTCGCGGCCTGCGTCGACGGCGGCAGCAAGGCGGCGGCGGTGAGCAGCGACGTGGCAGCGGGCACCGCGGCGGGCGTCAGTGGTACGCCGGCGATGTTCGTCAACGGTCGCTTCTTGAATGGTGCCGTGCCCTACGAGGATCTCGCCCGGGTGATCAACGACGAGCTGCAGCGCAAGGGCGTCGCCCTGCCGACGGCGGCCGCGGCCGCGCCGGCGGTGGCCAAGCAGTAGAGGCTCGGCCCCGCAGTCGTGCTCGAAGCCTCCGGGGCGGGTCGCCAGCGTGCGGACCCGCCCCGTTTTCGTTTCTCCCTCTGCCGCTCATTCGGGAGTCCCCGTGCCGCCGACCACGCCGCCCCGCCGTCTCGCGCTCGACGAAGAGCTCGCCGCCGCCCTCACCGCTGGCTTCGGTGATCTGCCGCCGGCCGCCATCCGCGCCGCTCTCCATCGGGCAGCCGATCAGGCTGCCGACTACCTCGAACGCGTGGGCGAGCTGCCGGTCCTGGCGCGCACCCGTCCCGGGGAGGTGGCGGCCCAGCTGCCGCTCGCGCCGCCAGCGGCGGGCGAGGCGCTCGACACCGTGCTGGCAGACGTGCGTACGCTGATCGAGCCCAACCTCACGCACTGGAATCACCCCGGCAACTTCGCGTACTTCGCGATCAGCGGCTCGGCGGCCGGAATCCTCGGCGAGCTGCTGACCGCTGCCTACAATGTCAACGCCATGCTGTGGCGCTCGTCCCCGGCGGCGACCGAGCTCGAGGAGCGGATGTGCGACTGGGTGCGGCAGCTGCTCGGCCTGCCGCCCGCCTTCAGCGGTCACATCAACGACACCGCCTCGACCAGTACGTTTCTCGCGCTTGCCGCCGCCCGCCACGGCGTGGGTCTCGACATCCGCGAGCGCGGTCTCGCTGGCCGCCCCGAGCTGCCAACCCTGGTGGTCTATGCCAGCGAGCTCGCCCACTCCTCGGTCGACAAGGCGGTGCTCGCCCTCGGTCTGGGCCTGGCCAATCTTCGCCACATCCCGACCGACGACGCCTGGCGGATGCGACCCGACCTGCTGGCGGCGGCGATTGCCGCCGACCGCGCCGCGGGCCGCCTGCCGCTCGCGGTGGTCGCCTCGACCGGCACCACCTCGACCACCAGCGTCGACCCGGTAGGCGAGATCGCGGCCGTCGCTCGCCGCGAGCGCCTGTGGCTCCACGTCGATGCTGCCTACGGGGGCGCCGCGGCGGCCTGCCCCGAGCTGCGGCCACTGTTCGCCGGCTGGGAGGAGGCGGACTCGATCGTGGTGAATCCTCACAAGTGGCTGTTCGTACCGATCGACTGCTCCCTGCTCTTCCTCCGCGATCCGCAGATCCTGCGCGATGGCTTCTCGCTGTTGCCCGAATACCTGCGTTCCGATGTCACCGGCGTCACCAACTTGATGGACTACGGCATCCAGCTCGGCCGCCGGTTCCGCGCGCTCAAGCTGTGGATCGTGCTGCGGGCCTTCGGCGCCGACGGCATTGCCCGGCGCATCCGCCAGCACTGCGCCTTGGCGCGGGCCTTCGCCGCCGAGGTGGCGGCGACGCCTGGCTGGCAGCTGATGGCGCCGGTGCCGCTGTCGACGGTGTGTTTTCGTGCCGTCGATCAGACCCTCGAGCCGGCCGCTGAAGACGTCTGGAACGAGCGTCTGATGGCGGCCACCAACGCCGAGGGCTCGGTCTTCCTGTCCCACACCAGGCTCAGCGGGCGGATCACCCTGCGCCTGGCGATTGGCAATCTGCGCAGCGACGAGGGACGGGTGGCGACCGCGTGGCGCGTGTTGCGCACCGCGGCAGCCAGCACCCACCCGGCGGCGGTCGAGGGTCCGTAGGGGCGCGGACCCGACGGGCGGCCATCGCCCTCGCGGTCGACGCGCGAGGGGGCGGTATACTCCGCCGCCCCTTCGAGACTCCCATGCCTATCTCCAACCTGCACGTCATCGTCCTCGCCGGCGGCAGCGGCACGCGCTTCTGGCCGGCCAGCCGCCGTCGTCGCCCCAAGCAGTTGCTCGTCCTCGAGCCCGGGGCGGCGCAACCGAACCGCGGCCGGCCGGGGGATCGCAGCCTGCTCCAGGCCACCGTCGACCGGCTGGCGCCGCTGGTGGCGGCCGAACGGGTTTGGGTGTGCACCGGCGCGGCGTTGGTCGACGAGGTCCGCCACCAGCTACCAGAGGTACCCGCCGAGCAGGTCTTGGCGGAGCCGGTGGGCCGAAATACGGCGGCGGCGATCGGCTGGTCGGTGCGCTCGCTGCCGGCCGCGGCCCAGGGCGAGGTCGTGGCGGTGCTGCCCTCGGACCACCGCATCGGCGACGCCGAGGCCTTCCGCGCCACCCTGGCCGCCGCCGCCGCCGCGGTCGAGCGCCACGACCTGGTGATGACCCTGGGCGTCGTGCCGCGCTTCGCCGAGACCGGCTTCGGCTACCTCGAGCTCGGCGACGCCATCGACGGCGCGGCCGGTGAGGCATCGTCACTGCGCCGGGTGAGCTGCTTTCGGGAGAAGCCGGACGCCGCCACCGCCGCCGCGTTCCTGGCTTCCGGGCGGCACCTGTGGAACGCTGGCATCTTCGTCTTCCGCGGCAGCACGATGCTGGCGGCAATCGAGCGTCACCAGCCCGTGCTCGCCGCGGGTCTGGCGCGCCTCGCCGCGGCGCCCGAGTCGCTTGCCGAGGTCTACCCGACGCTACCGTCGATCTCGATCGATCATGGCGTGATGGAACACCTGAGCGGGATCGGGGCGCTGCCGCTCGACTGTGGCTGGAGCGATCTCGGCTCGTGGGCGGCGCTGGCCGAGATTCTGCCCACCGACGCCAACGGTAACGCGATGCGAGGCGACAGCCTGGTGGTCGACGGCCGCGACAATCTGGTGTTCGTCGAGCAGGGCACGGTGGCCCTGCTCGGCGTCGAGGGCTTGGTCGTGGTGCGCTCCGGCGACGCCGTGTTGGTGATGCCGCGCTCGCGCGCGCAGGATCTGCGCCAGGTGGTGGCCGCCCTCGAAGCCGCCCATCGCGACGACCTGCTCTGAAGGCGCCCCCGTGCAGGCCAAGATCGCCCGCGCTCGTCCGTTCGCCGACCGCTTCCATCGCTGGGCGATCCGCCGTGGCTTCCCGGCGCTCCTGTGGGTGGCGCCGCGCATCCCGCGCGTGGTGCTTCAAGCGGGCGCGCGTTTCGTCATGTTCTGCGTCTTCGCCGTCTACCGCTCGCCGATGCCGGACATCGACCGCAACCTCGCACGGGTGCTCGGGCCGACGGCGACGCCGCGGCAGGTGAGGCGGGCCCGGCGCGCGATGATCAACAACCTGGGTTGCTACTGGGCCGACCTCTTTCGCTTCGCCCAGATGCCGAGCGAAAAGGTCCTGCCCCTGCTTGCCAGCGTCACCGGTTTCGAGCCGGTGGAAGCCGCACTCGCGGCGGGGCATGGCGCCCTGCTGCTGACCGCCCACCTCGGCAACTGGGAGCTCGGCAGCGTCCTGCTGGGAAAGCGCGCCCAGCGGGTGTCGGTGGTTTACGTGCCCGACAAGTTCACCGACGTCGAGACCTTCCGGAGTCGGCTGCGCCAGGGCAGCGGGGTCGATGAGATCCCGATCCGGCCGGACGACTGGTTCGGCAGCCTGCCGGCCCTGCGGGCGCTGCGCGAGGGGCGTCTACTGGCGGTGCAGGGCGACCGCGACTTCAACGACCGTGGCTTGCCGGTCGAGTTTCTGGGCGCTCCAGCGCCGTTCCCGCGCGGGCCGTTCGCTCTCGCCCATGCGGCGCGGGCGCCGATTTTCCCGGTTTTCATCGTCTATACCGAGGACCGACGGTTCGCGATCGAGATCGGCGACCCGCTGCTCGTCAGCGGCCCGGATCGAGACGCGGCGATCGACACCGCTCTGCACGCCTGGGTCCGCATTCTCGAGATGGCGGTCCGCCGCTGGCCGACCCAGTGGTACACCTTCTACGACTTCTGGCGGCCGACCGCGCACCAGGAGCCGGCCGAGGCCGCCGCCTCGTGACCCTGCCGCTGCGCTTCAGCTTCATGGCCGCCGGTAGCCCGACGGGGGAAGAGCGGGGCCTGTCGCCCGTTGGCACCTCCGTCGACCTCGCCACGCTCCTGCCTGGCGCCTCGGCTGACGCTCCCTGGGAGGTCGAGGTCGGCTTCGGCAAGGGTCGCTTCCTGCTGGCCGCCGCCGCCGCCAACCCGGAGCGGCGTTATCTCGGCGTCGAGGTGGCCGGCGACTACTATCGCCTGGCCCGCGACCGTGGCCGCCGCCGCGGCCTCGCCAACCTGGTTCTGGTGCATGGCGAAGCCGAGCTGCTGCTCGCCACCGTCGTGCCGGCGGCGTGCGCGGCCCGCGTGCACGTCTACTTCCCCGATCCCTGGCCGAAGACGCGTCACCACAAACGCCGCCTGTTCGACCCCGAGACCGTCGACCTGCTGTTGCGTTTGCTGCGCCCCGACGGCGAGCTGCTGTTCGCCACCGATCACCTCGACTACGGCACCCTGGTCGAGGAGATTCTGGCAGCGCACCCAGCGGTCGAGCTGGCGCGCCACGAGGGTCCCTGGCCCGGCGGCGCGCGCACCAACTACGAGGCCAAATACATGGCTGAGGGACGCCCGATCCGCCGCCTGGTGGTGCGTCTGCGGCCGGCTATCTCGCTCCTGCATCCCGCTGGGCGCGTCGGCCTGCTGGTGGCGCCGCCGCTGGCCGGCGTCGTCGCCGAAGGCGACTGACGCGCGCGGATCTACCCATGCGCGCGCTCCGGCCGCTGTTGCCGTATCTCGGCCGCTACCCCTGGCACCTGGTCAGCGGGGTGCTCTGCATCCTCGGCTCGGTGGTGGTGGGGCTGGCCAATCCGTTGCTCGTCGGGCAGGCGATCGACACCTTGCGCGTCCAGGTGTCGGCGTCGACGCTCCTCGGCTACGGCGGCCTGATTCTCGGGGTCACAGCGTTGAGCGGCGTGCTGTCGTATGGCCAGCGCATGATCCTGGTCCGGCTGTCGCGGCACGTCGAGCTCGACCTGCGCAATGACTATTTTGCCCACCTCGAACGGCTCGATCAGCCGTTCTATCAGCGCAGCTTCACGGGCGACCTGATGGCGCGGGCGACCAATGACCTGCAGGCAGTCCGCATGGTCTGTGGCCCGGCGATCATGTACGCCGCCAACACGGCGTTTGCCGCCGCCGGCTCGCTCACCCTGATGGCGCGCATCAACGGGCGGCTCACGCTGTGGTCGCTGTGCACCCTGCCGCTGGTGGCGGCGGTCACCCAGTACTTCGGGCAGCGCATCTACGAGCGTTTCCAACTCGTGCAGAGTCAGTTCTCGTTGGTGTCGGCCAAGGCGCAGGAGAGCTTCGCCGGCGTCCGCGTGGTGCGCGCCTACGCCCAGGAGGCGTCCGAGGCGGCGGATTTCGCTCGCCTGAATCGCGACTACGTCGAGGGCAATCGGCGCCTGGTGCGCTGGTCGGCGGCGTTCTCGCCCCTGCTCCAGGCCCTGATCGGCTCCGGTTTTGCGGCGGTGCTCTGGCTCGGGAGTCGCGAAATGCTGGCTGGCCACCTCACTGTCGGCCAGTTCGTCACCTTCAACCTGTTCCTGGGCGAGCTGGTGTGGCCGATGATCGCCGTCGGCTGGGTGATCAACCTGGTGCAGCGCGGGTCGGCCTCGATGGCGCGCATCCAGGAGGTGCTGACCACGGTGCCGAGCGTGCGCGACGCCGACTCCGCGCGGCCGGCGCCGCGCGCGGTGGTCGGTGCGGTGGCGTTTCGTCAGTTGACCTTTGCCTATCCGACGGCACCGTCGCCGGGGTCGTCAGCGGTCGACGGAGCCGGCCCCCGCCTGGTCGACATCGACCTCGCGGTGCCCGCGGGCCACACGCTGGCCGTGGTCGGGCGCACCGGGGCCGGCAAGAGCACCCTGTTGGCCCTCCTGCCGCGCCTGTTCGACCCACCCGCGGGCAGCGTCTTCGTCGACGGCGTCGACATCCGCGAGCTGCCGCTCGCCGTGCTCCGTGGAGCGATCGCCATGGTGCCGCAGGAGACGTTCCTCTTCTCGGCCACCGTCGGCGAGAACATCGCCTTCGGCAGGCCGGCGGCGAGTCGCGAGGAGATCCTCGCTGCCGCCCGCACCGCGGGACTCGAGGAGGATCTGACGAGCTTTCCCCAGGGCCTCGACACGCGGGTCGGGGAGCGCGGCATCACGCTGTCTGGCGGGCAGAAGCAGCGGGTGGCGTTGGCCCGAGCCGTCCTGCGTTCGCCGCGCATCCTGCTCCTCGACGACTGCCTGTCGGCGGTCGACACCCAGACCGAGGAGCGGATCCTCGGCAACCTGCGCCAGGTGTTTGCCGGTCGCACGGTGTTTCTGGTCTCCCATCGCATTTCGACGGTGCAGGATGCTGACGCGATCATCGTCCTCGACGCCGGTCGGATCGTCGAGCGCGGCACGCACGCGGAGCTGCTGGCGCAGGGCGGCCTCTACGCCGAGCTCCACGAGCGCCAGCAGCTCGAGGACCAGCTCGCCGCCGTCTGAAGTCGCTCGGAGCGGACAGCCACGGTGGGGCGGAGGGTGGCATCATCGGAGCATGGCGACCGCGCGCATCGTGCTCCTCGGCGGCTCCGGCCTCATCGGACGCGCTTTGCTCGACCACTGGCAGGGTCGTGGGCACGAGCTTGTCGTCCTCTCCCGGCGGCCCGGCCGAGTCAGCGGGTTGCCGCCGGGGGTGCAGGTGGTCGCATGGCAGCCGGCGGACGCGGCCCGCCTGACACCGCTCGTCGACGGCGCCGCCGCGGTGGTGAATCTCGCGGGCGGGGGGATTGCCGACCGGCGCTGGACCGCGGCCAGGAAGCGCGCCCTGCGCGCCAGCCGGGTCGAGACCGGGGCGGCATTGACGGCCGCCGTTGCCGCTGCCGCCGTGCCGCCCGCGGTGCTCCTCCAGGCGTCGGCAGTCGGCTACTACGGAGCGCACGGCGACGAGTCGCTGTCCGAGAGCGACCCGCCGGGCGCTGACTTCCTTGGCCGCCTGTGCGTCGAGTGGGAGAGCTCGACCGCCGGCGTCGAGGCCTACGGCGTGCGCCGGGTGCTGCTGCGCACCGGCATCGTCCTGGCGCGAGAGGGCGGCGCCCTGCCGCAGATGGCCATGCCGTTTCGCCTCTTCCTGGGTGGCCCGGTGGGAAGCGGGCGTCAGTGGCTGTCGTGGATCCACCTGGACGATGAAGTGGCGGCGATCGACTTCCTCTGGCGGTGCCCTGACGCCACCGGCGCCTTCGACCTGACCGCCCCCGAGCCGCTGACCAATTGCGAATTCGGGCGTATCCTCGGCGGCGTGTTGCGTCGCCCGAGCCTGCTGCCGGTGCCGGCCTTCAGTCTGCGGCTGCTTTTCGGCGAGATGGCAGGCGTCTTGCTCGATGGGCAGCGGGTGCTGCCGCAACGCCTGCGGGCGCTCGGCTTCACGTTTCGTTTTCCCGACGCGCGATCCGCCCTCGCCGACCTCTTCGGCCAGGCGCCTCGAGCGTGACGTCCCAAGGAGGACACCGACCGATGAAGATCAAGATTGCGTCCCTCGCCTTCGCCCTGCTGCTCGCCCTGGTCGCCATGCCCGTGCTCGCCGACGGCGGCAGCTGGAACGGCTGGGTCACCGACTCCCACTGCGGCGCCGGTGGCGCCAAGGCCGGTCACAAGGACTGTGCCGTCAAGTGCGTCAAGGGTGGGGCGACCTACGTGTTCTACAACAGTGCCGATCAGAAGATCTACAAGTTGGACAACCAGGAGTTGGCGGCCGCCAACCTGGAGAACGAGGTCACGGTCCAGGGTACCCTCGAGGGCGACACGATCAAGGTCGCCTCGATCGCCAAGAAGGCGAGCTGAGTCGGCTCCGGTCGCAGTTCCCGAACGCGGGGACCTGCAACCCTGACCTTTGCCAAAACGGCGCGCTCGTCGCAGGACGGCGCGCCGTTTTGCCATTCACACCCGACTGCCGCTCGGTCGCGGGGTGTCGGCTGTCCTCGATCAGGCCTCGCGCTCTTCGATCCACAGCTCCCGCACCGCCGCCGCGACCGCGCCAACCATCGCCGCCGGTGTGTAGATGCGGTAGCGGTCGATGCGCGCCAGGTGGCGGATGAAATGGCTGGCCTGTTCCATGGGTTCGAGCTCGCCGTCATGACGCCGGACCAGGACTCTGGACTTGCCGAGCCGGTGGGGATCCTTCGCCGAATGCGAGACCAGCAGGTTGCTCGGGCCAAAGCGCGTGGCGAGGGCGGGCAGGATGGCGGCGAAGCGCTGCCGCTGCTCGCTGCGCAGGTGTTCGCCGGTCTCGAAGGCGAGCGGGAAGTGGCCGCGATCGACGATGGCGCGCGCATGCAGGCTCGGTGAGCGTCGCAGCTCGGAGAGGATCGACACGTCGTCCGCGCTCAGGAACGAGGTCGGATCGTCGGGCCAACGGCGCCCGGCCTCGCGCAGCCACTCGTTCAGGTGCAGCTCGAGCGCTTTGCCGGTGAGGTTGAAGTACACCTGAGTGAACATGTAGTAGCGGGCCATCACCAGTGCTTCCAGAGCGTGGACGCCGCCCTCTTCGACACCCAATCCCCAGTCGCCGGTCTCCGGGTCGGCAATCGCCACCATGGTGTCGAGCAGGCGGTCGAGGTCGAAGGTGCCGTAGCGGACGCCGCAATAGAGGCTGTCGCGCAACAGGTAGTCCATCTTGTCGACGTCGAGCTCGCCGGAGATGATGTGGGTGAGCAGCCGGTCGAGCGGGCTCGCTGCGCTGTGGGCGAGCACCGCCACCACGTCCTCGAGGCCGATGCCGTCACCGTGGCGGGCGAAGATGTCGGCGATCTCGGGTGTGCGGATCAGGCGGCGGGTCATCTCCTCGTGGTCGATGCCGCCGCAGAACAGGTCCTCAGCAGAGTGACTGAACGGCGCGTGCCCGAGGTCGTGGAGGAGAGCAGCGGCGCGCACCAGCCGTCGCTCCCGGCTGCCGCGTTCGGGGGACAGTGGGCCAGACTTGCCGGCCAGCGCGTCGTAGACCCGGCCCGCGAGGTGCATGGCGCCCAAGGCGTGGGCAAAGCGATGATGCTCGGCGCCGGGATAGACCAGGAAGGTGAAGCCGAGCTGGTGGATGAAGCGCAGGCGCTGGAATGGCCGACTGCTGACCAGCGCCGCCTCGAGCGCATCGGCACGCACGAAGCCGTGGATGGGGTCGCGAATCGACAGCACGGAGCTGGGACGCGAGTCAGTTGCGCTCGGCGCCCGCCGCCAGATGGCGGAACGGGCGGAGGACGTCGAGAACCCGCCGTCGGCCGCGCAGGACGGCCAGCATCTCGAGGGCCCGCTCGGGTAGGGGCTGGTCAAGGAGCATCAGCTTGCGACGCACGGGGAGGTCGATCTCGGCCGCCAGCCCGTTGACCAGGCCGGCGAAGCCACCACGCTCGATCAGGCTGTCGAGGTCGTCGCCCGAGAGTGGGAAGCGGCTGCCGATTTCGGCAGCGAGGGCGACGGCAAGCGCGAGGAGCTGCTCGCGCACGGTAACGATTCCGGGCTCCTGCTCGTCGAAGCCGGGCTCGTGCCACGGTCGCACCGTGGCGGTGCGGTAAGGCTGCTCGGCGCCCTCCTGCTCGACGGCGAAGCGAAACTCCCCGCGCAGAACGATGTTCGAGCGCCCGTCCGCCAGGCGCTCGACGGCAGTCAGGCGGCCGGCGGTGCCGGCGGGGAAGATCGCCGCCCGGCCCTGAGCGTCGATCTCACCCGAGCGGGTCACCACCATGCCGACGAGCGGCGCCTCGCCCACCGCGTCCAGCGCCTCGAGGTCGCGGACGAGCGCCCGGTAGCGGGGCTCGAACACGTGCAGCACGAGGTCGGTGTGCGGAAAGTGGACGACGTTCGGGAGTGGGAACAGCGGCAGGATCGGCAATCGAGGAGCGGCGGCTGGCATCGCGACAGGAGCGATGATAGCGAAGGCAGTGTCAGAAGCGCTCGAAGACAGGCGCCACCAGGCCGGCAGAGACCTCGGCGCTGGCGGCGAGGAGCAGCGTGACGAGGACGGCGCCCGCGAACAGAGCGGGCCGACGGAGGCTGGCGGGCACCAGGGGAGCGAGGGCGAAAAGACACGTGGCGCTCACTGCGGTCCAGGCGCCACCCCGATGGAGGAGGCCGTCGAGGACGGGGGCCGGGAGCGCCAGCAGGTAGACGGGCACCGCGGCCGCCGCCGGCAGTCCGAGACGCGGCCGGCCGGTTGACCAGGGGGCCAGCCCGTCACCGGCGGCGAGGGCAAAGGCGAGGCGACATGAGACGCAGACGGCCAGGCACAGCGGGCCGCCGCCGGGGCCCTCGCCGATCCGCAGCACCTCGCCCGCCGCCGCCGTCGCCAGCAGGCCGAGGCCGCCCAGCCCAGCGACCAGCTGCCAGCCGAACGGCTCGAGCCGACGCCCGCCGAGGGTGAGAACCAGGTCGCCGGAGAGGGCGGCGAAGACGGCGAGCACGACTACCTTGACCAGCGGTCTGCCGGTGAGCGCCGACGCGAGGTTACCGGCGATGGCGGCGTCCGGACGCTGGGCGATGCTGAGCAGGCCGAGGAGAAGCGCGGCGACCAGCAGCGGGATCGCCGCCTGGCACCAAGCCGCGCGACTCGCGGGAGCGGCGTGGCGCAGGCGCCAAGGCACGACGACGTGGCTGCCCCAGGCGAGGAGCCCGAGCAGGATGGCGGCGGCGTCGAGGATCATCACCGTGACCGCTCGTCGCCGACGCTGCCAGCGGCCCTTGATACCGGGCGTCCTCCTCGCCAGCCGACGGGGACGACGGCGTCCCGCGAAGAGGGCGGCAGAAGGGCCAGGAGCTCGGCCACCGTCGATCCATGCGGAGGCACGCGAAGCTGCGGAGCGAGGGCCGCCAACGGTTCGAGGACGAAGCGCCGGCTCGCCAGCCGTGGATGCGGCAGGGTGAGCGCGGGGTCGTTGCGGGTCACGTCACCCCAGAGCAGCAGGTCGATGTCGAGTGGGCGCGGCGCGTTGCGCGGCCCCGGGCGTCGCCCGGCCGCGAGCTCTAGGCGCTTGGCGAACGCGAGCAGGGCGCTCGGCGACAGCGTCGTGCGGGCGATCAGCGCGGTGTTGAGGTAGTCCGGCTGTGGCACGGCGGCCTGCGCCCGACTGCGTACCGGGGTGGCCACCTCGACCTCGGTCAGGACGGCGCCGAGGGCGATGATTGCCGCCGCGAGGACCGCGTCGGCGCGAGCCGGGGTGGCCAGATTGCTGCCCAAGGCAAGGGCGACGACCACCCGTGTGGTGGCGCGCCCGTTGCCGGAGCCGTCACGGCTCCTCGTCGAAGTCCTCCTCGGGTTCCTCGACCACCAGGTCCTCCGGGGCTTCGATCTCGTCGTCGAACTCCGGCGCCGCCACCATGTCATCGACGGCCGCTTCGTCATCCTCGACGGCCTTGAAGTCATCCTTGCGCCGCTTCCGCGCCGCCAGCCGCTCCTGCTCGGCGTCGCTGGTCGCTGCCTGCTTCTGGTTGGCGCCGCACTTCGGGCAGATCGGATCGGGTCGACCAAGGTCGTAGAACTTGGTGCTACAGCTGTAGCACTCGTATTTCTTCCCTAGATCAGGCATTGCAGCAATGCTCTCCTTGGCAGGTCCCGCCACTGGTGCTGACTGCCTTGGCGACGACGCCGCCGGGGCGGGGGCGCAAAAGCGCGCGGAAGCTAGCACCGGCCCCCAGGGCTGTCAACGCAGGCGCTGTGCGGGTGTGCACGCGCCTTGCAGGGCCGTCGGGTGGACGCTACGATGCCCGACCTCATGCCCGCTGCCCGCCGTCTCCCCAGCCAGTCCGTTCCGGGCCTCTTGCTCGCCGGCCTCCTGGCCCTGTCGTCGGCCGGACGCGCGGCGGACGCCCCGCCGCCGAACCCCGACGCGCCCGGCCTCGAGCCGAGTGTCCGCCTGGCCCTCCTGCTCGAGCGCAGCAAGCTCGAGCAGGCCAAAGTGACGACGTTGCAAGCGGCGTTCACCCAGCGCAAGGAGAGTGCGCTCCTCGCCGCTGCCGACGAGACCCACGGCCGCTTCCTCTACGCCGCGGGGCCGGTCGACCAGCCCGAGGACGCCCGCGTGCGGTGGGAGTACGGCGGCGCCAAGCCAATGACGGTGGTGATTGCCGATCGCACCATGACCACCTGGTACCAGGACCTCGGCCGCGCCGAGCGGGTCAAGATCGGTCGCTACGCCGACCAGGTGATGAAGTACCTCGGCAGCGGCGGCTCCCTCGAGAGCCTGTACCAGTACTTCACGGTCGCGGTTCGGTTCCCGAGCACGGCCGGGGTGCCGTACCAGTTGGATCTCGCACCGCGCTACAGTCGAATCAAGAAGAAGCTGGCCGGGATGACGATCTGGGTCGACCGCGCCCGCTTCCTGCCGACGCGCTTTCGTTACCTCGAGGCGGATGGCGACACCACGGAATACGAGTTCCGGGACCTCGAGGTCAACGCCCAACTGCCGACCGACGCCTTTGCCTTGACCCTGCCGGCCGGCGTGGTGGTCAAGGAAGTTTCGCTCGACAAGAGCGGCGGCTGAGCCCGACTTGCGGTTCACGGTCGCCGCGACGGACGGCCACGCGCGTCTGGGTCGCCTCGAAACCGCGCACGGCGTGGTGGAGACGCCGGCCTTCATGCCGGTTGGCACCCTTGGCGCGGTCAAGGGGGTCACTCCGCAGGAGCTCGCTGCGGCGGGGGCGAGCGTCATGCTCGCCAACCTCTACCACCTGGCGCTGCGGCCAGGGATCGAGGTCATCCGCGACCTCGGTGGCCTTCACGCCTTCACCGGTTGGCAACGGGCGATTCTCACCGACAGCGGCGGCTTTCAGGTCTTCAGCCTGGCCCATCGCCGGAAGATCGACGAACAGGGTGTGGCTTTCAAGAGCCATCTCGACGGCGCGACGCTCGCCGTGACTCCCGAGTCCGTCGTACGCATGCAGCAGGACCTGGGCGTCGACATTGCGATGATGCTCGACGAGTGCCCGCCCTGGCCGGTCGACCATGAAGCTGCCCGGGTCGCTCTCGAGCGCACCACCCGCTGGGCGCGCCGCGCCCTCGAGGTGCCGCGCCAGAGCGCGCTCTTCGGCATCGTGCAGGGCAGCGTCTACCGCGACCTGCGCCTGGCCGCCGTCGAGGCGCTGGCCGAGCTCCCGTTCGACGGCTTCGCGATCGGCGGCGTGGCGGTCGGCGAGCCGCTGGCCGAGCGCCGGGCGGTGGTCGAGCTGGTGGCGCCGGCCCTGCCCGCCGACCGACCGCGCTATCTGATGGGGGTGGGCTATCCGCGGGACCTGCTCCATGCCGTGCGGCAAGGCGTCGACCTCTTCGACTGTGTGCTGCCGGCCCGCAATGCCCGTCATGGCGTGCTCTTCACCCGCCAGGGGGTGCTGCGGATGAAGAACGCTGCCTTCCGCAACGACCCGCGGCCGCCCGATCCGGACTGTGGGTGCCCGCTGTGTACGCGGCTGTCGCGAGCCTTCCTGCACCACCTCATGCGGGCGGGCGAGATCACCGCCGCGGTGCTCGCGACCCTGCACAACGTCCGCCTTTACCTTGACTTCATGGCGGAGATCCGCCACGCTATTTCGGTTCGCCGGCTCGCGGACTGGGGAGAGCGCTTCGTCGGCGACGAGGTCAGCTCTCCGGCTTGACCCAAAGTTCTCGGGTCCGGTTCGCGCACGGCCCCGCCGGATCGTCCCGACCGCGCAGTCGGAGCAACCTCGGATCCCCTGGCTCCGTGCGTTGCGGCCCGCCGCTCTCCGCCTCGAGGGGAGAGGTCGCTCGCTGTCGCGTCGCGGTCGATTGGCGGGTTCGTGCGTCCAGCCTCACCAGCGAGCCTTCGAGGATCCTAAACGCTATGCCGATCGACGGTCTCTTCCTGCTCGCACGCGCCGACGGTGGCGCTTCCGCCCTGCCGCAGCTCATCCTGCCGCTGGTCATCTTCGGCATCTTCTACTGGATTCTCTTTGCGCCCATGCGCAAGCGCCAGAAGGCGCTCGCTGCGGTCATCGAGAACCTCAAGAAGGGCGACAAGGTGCTGACCACCGGCGGCCTCTACGGCGAGGTGGCAGCTGTCGACGCCAACGTCATCCATCTGCGTATCGCCGACAACGTCAAAGTCAAGGTCGCCAAGTCCGCCATCGCCGGGCTCGAGAGCGACAGTGAGGAAGGGGTTCGCTCGTGAAAGACCGCAACCTGATGTGGCGCGGCCTGGTGATCCTGGCCAGCCTGGTGCTCTCGGTGCTCGCCGCCTACCCGCTCAAGGACAAGCTCAAGCTTGGCCTCGACCTGCGGGGGGGCATGCACTTGTCGTTGCAGGTCGAGACCGAGGATGCCGTCAAGGCCGAGACCGACAAGGACATGCAGCGCCTCCTGCAGGAGGCCAAGGACAAGGGCCTGACCACGGCCCAGGGGCTGGTGACCAGCAGCACGAGCTTCGAGGTGACGGGGGTTGCGCCGGACCAGGACGTGGCCATCGGCGAGGCGACCTTCAAGTACCTGAAGAGCATGACCGGCACCGAGGCGTGGAACTGGAAGCGCGATGGCGACAAGCTGCTCTTCAGGATGGAGGACGCCAACGCGGTCGCGATCCGGCGGCTCGCCGTCGAGCAGGCCCTGACCACGATCGAGAATCGGATCAACGCCTACGGCGTGACCGAGCCGACGATTGCCCAGCAGGGCACCGACCGCCTGGTCGTCCAGCTGCCGGGCGTCGACGACCCCGAGCGCGTCAAGCAACTGATCAAGAACACGGCGTTTCTCGAGTTTCGCCTCGTCGACTTTCCCCAGGGCGGCGGCAGTGACAGTCGCGAGACCGTTCTTCAGCATTACGGCGGCACGCTTCCCGAGAACGTCGAGATCCTCATCAGCGAGATTCGCGACAAGCAGGGCCGCCCGGTCGGTCAGACCTTCTACGCGGTCGAAAAGCGGCGCGTGGTCACCGGCCGCGATCTGAAGACGGCGCGCCCCAGCCTTGGCCAGTTCAACCAGCCGATCGTCAGCTTCACCTTCACCCACGAGGGGGGCAAGCTGTTCGGTGAGGCGACCGGTGCGAACGTCGGCAAGAGCCTCGCCATCGTCCTCGACGGCAAGGTGCGCTCGGCCCCGCGTATCAACGGCCGGATCACCGATTCCGGCATTATCGAAGGCACCTTCACCCAACAGGAGGTCGAGGACCTGTCGACCGTCCTGCGCTCCGGCGCCCTGCCGGCCGGTATCACCTACCTCGAAGAGCGGACGGTCGGCCCGTCGCTGGGCCAGGAATCGATCGACAAGGGCCTGCGTGCCGGCCTCGGCGGATCGATCCTCGTGGTGCTGCTGATGCTGGTCGTCTACCGCTTCTCCGGCGTCAACGCAGTCCTTTCCCTCGCCCTCAACATCATCATGATCTTCGGCGCGCTCGCCTACCTTCATGCCACGCTGACGCTGCCCGGCATCGCCGGCATCGTGCTGACGATCGGCATGGCGGTCGACGCCAACGTGCTGATTTTCGAACGTGTCAAGGAAGAGCTGAAGGCGGGGCGCACGGTGCGTTCGGCGCTCGACCTGGGCTTCGAGAAGGCGCTGCCGGCAATCGTCGACGGCAACCTGACGACGCTCTTGGCGGCCCTGTTCCTGTTCCAGTTTGGCACCGGCCCGATCCGTGGCTTCGCGGTCACCCTGTCGATCGGTATCGCCTTCACCCTCTACACCGCCATCTTCGTCAGTCGTTGGTTGTTCGACGTCCTCATGGCGCGCAAAGAGCGCGTCGAGTCCCTGTCGATCTAGCCGGCCACCCGGCAATCTGCTGACCTGCCCGGAACCGGCCAAGGAGTCTCGCGATGGATCTGTTCAAAGACACCAAGATCGACTTCATGAAGTACCGGAAGTTCTGGATCATCGTCTCGCTCGTGCTGGTGGCGATCGGCTTCGGCTCGATCTTCGTCCACGGCAAGATCAACGTCGGCATCGACTTCGCCGGCGGCACCCAGATCACCCTCGAATTCGCCCAGCATCCGGACGTCGACCGCCTGCGCAAGGTCCTCGAATCCAACGGTCTGTCGCAGGCCGTGATCCAGCGCTACGGTGAAGAGGGTGCCAATCAGGTGATGGTCAAGACCTCCGTCTCCGAGAAGGGCGAGGAGGGCAGTGGCGGCGAGATCGTCACCGCGCTCGACAAGGAATTCAACGGCGCGGCGGCCGGCGGCTTCGACCTCAACCAGCGGGGCACCGACTCGCTCGCCGAGAAGCTCCTTGACCTCGACCCCGAGCAGCTCAAGACGGCCGACGCCGATGCCGCCGCCACGCACTATCAGGGCATTGCGCAGGCGATCCTCGATGCGCGCAAGAAGGCCGGCATCTTCACCTCCTTCGAACAGGTCGCTGGTGTACCGACGGTGACGCCCGAGATCGCGAACGCCCTGCGCGGGGCAACCTCCATCGGCCAGTTCGGCGTGCTGTCGGTCGAGAACGTTGGCCCCCAGGTCGGCAAGGAGCTGCGCACCCGCGGCACCTGGGCCGTGTTGCTTTCGCTGGTCGGCATGCTGGCCTACATCTGGTTCCGCTTCGAGCTTCGCTTCGGCATCGGAGCGACGATGGCCAGCGTGCACGACGTCCTGGTGACGCTTGGTCTGTTCGCGCTGTTCGGCTTCGAGTTCAATCTGACGACCGTGGCGGCCTTCCTGACGTTGGTGGGCTATTCGGTGAACGACACCGTCGTGATCTTCGACCGCATTCGCGAGAACATGCGCAAGAACAAGCGCATGGCCCTGATCGACATCATGAACTGGTCGATCAACGAGACGCTGTCGCGCACGATTCTGACCTCGAGCACGACGTTCCTGGCAGCACTCACGCTCTTCCTCTTCGGTGGCGACGTCATCCGCGGTTTCGCCTTCGTGATGGCGGTGGGTGTGGTGGTGGGCACCTATTCCTCGATCTACGTCGCGAGCCCCTTTACCTTGCTTTGGGAGAAGTACTTCCCGACCGATCGCGCAGCCGCGGGCAGCGCCGAGGCTGCGAGGGTTCGAGCGCAGCCGCTGGTCGCGTCGTCGGGAGCGCTCAAGGCACCCGGCAAGCCCGGCCCGAAGGCACCGGGCAAGGGCGCCAAGGCGAGCGCCGGCTGAGGCGGCCCGCGACGACGGCCGGGCAGGGCATGCGCCCCGCCGTATAATCCAGCTCGTACNNCCCCGCCCCGCCGTATAATCCAGCTCGTACCCCAGCCAACAGGTCGCTTCGAGCGACCTGTTGGCTTTTTGGGGCCAAACCCCCCTATGGCGACCGCCGGCAAAAAGACGTACGACCCGCCCGTCGCGGCGCCACCCCAGGTCAGCCTGGCGGACGTCTTCAGCCGCCTCGACCTGCACGGCAGGAGCTACGATCGGGAGCGGCTCCAGCAGGTCTACGAGTTGTCGGCCGAGATGCACCGCGACCAGGTGCGGCGCTCTGGCGAGCCCTATCTCTCGCACCCGCTGGCGGTCGCCTGGCTGCTCGCGGACCTCAAGCTCGACCAGACGTGCGTCGCGGTCGGCCTGCTGCACGACGTGCTCGAGGACACCCTGACCACCCGCGAGGTGCTCGAGAGCCGCTTCGGCAGCGAGATCGCCGAGCTCGTCGACGGCGTCACCAAGATCGGCCGTCACGAGTACGTGCGCCGGGACCAGGCGCAGGCCGAGACCTTCCGCAAGATGATCCTGGCATCGGCGCGCGACATTCGCGTGATCCTGGTCAAGTTGGTCGATCGCCTGCACAACATGCAGACGCTCGACGCGATGTCGCCCGAGCACAAGCGTCGCATCTCGCAGGAGACGCTCGAGATCTACGCCCCGATCGCCAACCGCCTGGGCATGGCCCGCGTCAAGGGCGACCTCGAGGACCTGGCTTTCTATTACCTCTACCCGCACCAATTCGGCGAGCTGGCGCGGAAGATCGAAGAGAAGACCAAGGGTGGCGCCGAGACCATGGAGCGGGTAGCGCGGAAGCTTCGCGAGAAGCTCGACGAGGCCGAGATCGAGGCCGACATCAGCTACCGCTCGAAGCGCTTCTACTCGATCTACCAGAAGCTGCGGCGGCAGGGCATCGACATCTCACAGCTCTACGACTTCCTCGCCTTCCGCATCGTCACTGGCAACAACCTGCGCGACACCTACGCGGCGCTCGGCATCGTCCACCAGAGCTGGCGACCGATTCCGGGCCGCTTCAAGGACTACATCGCGATGCCGAAGGCCAACCTCTACCAGTCGCTGCACACGACGGTGGTGGGGGAGAGTGGCCAGCCCTTCGAGGTCCAGATCCGTACCCGCGAGATGGACCTGGTGGCTGAAGAGGGCATCGCTGCGCACTGGCGCTACAAGGAGGGTCGCCTCGACCCGGGCGAGAGCGATCGCAACATCCTCTGGCTGCGTCAGCTGCTCGAATGGCAGCAGGATGTCTCCGACCCGCGGACCTTCCTCACCAATCTCAAGGTGGATCTCTATCCCGAGGAGGTCTACGTCTTCACGCCGAAAGGCGCGGTGATGTCGTTCCCGCGCGGCGCGACGCCCCTCGACTTCGCTTACAAGGTGCACACCGATCTCGGCCACCACTGTGTCGGCGCGCGCGTCAACGGCAAGCTGGTGCCGATGCGGGAGGCGCTCAGCAACGGCGACATGGTCGAGGTGATGACCAACCCGAATCGCAACCCGAGTCGGGACTGGTTGTCGTTCGTGGTCACCTCGCGCGCCAAGAACAAAATCCGCCAGTGGCTGAACACTCAGCAACGTCAGCGAGCGCTCGAGATCGGCAAGCGGCTGCTCGAGCGGGAGCTCAAGAAGTACAAGGTCAGCCCGCGGCGGTTCATGGACAGCCCGGAGCTCGACAAGCTCCTGCAGGACGACGGCCTCTCCAGGCTCGAGGATCTCTATACCAGGATCGGCTTCGGCAAGGCTCCGCTCAGGCAGATTCTGGTCCGCGTGCTCGGCGAAGGCACGCTCGCCGCTGAGCCGGTGCCCGTCGAGAAGCCCTCGGCGCTGCGGCGGGCGGTGTCGAAGATCCTGCCCTTCGGCAGCGGCGCGGGGCCGATCGCGGTACGCGGGCACGGCGACCTGCTGGCGTTTCTCGCCAAGTGCTGCAATCCCCTGCCGGGCGACGAGATCGTTGGCTACGTGACGCGCGGTCGCGGCGTCTCGGTGCATGCCGTCGACTGCCAGAACGTCCGCAACCTGCTCTACGACCCGGAGCGGGAGATCGAGGTGGAGTGGGCCCGGCCCGACGGCAGCTCGTACCCGGTGAATCTCGTTCTCGAGACCGAGGACCAGCCGGGGATGCTGGCGCGGGTCACCGAGCTGATCGCCAAGGAGGAGGGGAACATCCGCCAGATTGACGCCGAGACGGTTGACACCGGGCGCGGCATCATCGCGATGACCGTCGAGGTGCGCAATCGCAAGCACCTCGAGAAGGTCAAGGGCGGACTGCGCGCGCTCCCCGGGGTTATCAAGGTCGACCGCCGCATGACGGACGGTCGGACCGTTTCCTCGACCGACGGCCCACGCGCTGGCTGACCGCGCGACCCGCCCGCCAGGACTTGTATTCGAGCAACGCCAACGCCCAGGTGGGAGCCGGCGAGCCTCCTGCTCAGGTCGTGGCTTCGGCCTCTGGCTTCCAGGTCCGCACGGGCGGCTTGGTGATCTTGCCGCTGCGCAGGCAACCGGTGCAGATCCGCACCGTCTGGTTGGCGCCAGCGACCACCGCGCGCACACGCTTGAGGTTCGCCTCCACCGGACGGTTGGTGACGTTGTGGGCGTGGCTGACGCGGCGGCCCATGGTCGTGCCCTTACCGCAAATTTCACAGCGCTTGGCCATGGTCGGGGTTCTCTCGGGAAGTCGGTGTCTGGATTTGACGCGTCGGGTGGGCCGCGATCCCCTGGGGCCAGCTCTCCGCGCGAAGAGTCGGGAACCATAGCGCACTCTCTGGCCAAGGATCAAGCGTCGGCACGCTCCGCGACCCCAACCCTCGCCTTTCCCGTGGCTTGGCGGCTGCGGCTCGCTTGACAGTCCATAGGCATCCTGCGATGCTTCTGCACAACGAAGGTTGCACCCAGTGACCACTAATCTTCTGTGGGGGTAGGACAGCGCCGTGGCGTTCTCGCTCTTCTCCCGCCCCAAGGGCATCGTCGGACTCGACATCGGTAGCTCAGCGATCAAGCTGGTCGAGCTGAAGGAGCGCAAGCCTGGCGACTTTCAGCTGCAGCGGCTGGGCATCGCCCCCTTGTCCCCGGAAGCGATCGTAGACGGCTCGATCATGGACTCGTCCCTGGTCGTCGACGCGATCCACAAGCTCAATGACCAGACCGGGGTCAAGAACACCAACTTCGGCACCTCACTCTCCGGCCACTCCGTCATCATCAAGAAGATCTCCGTACCGGCGATGGCGGCCGAGGAGCTCGCGGAGTCGATCCAGTGGGAGGCGGAGCAGTACATCCCGTTCGACATCAACGACGTGCGCCTCGACTACCAGTTGCTCTCGAGCGACGAGCCGACCGCGGGCGAGAACATGGATGTGCTTCTCGTCGCGGTCAAGCGCGACAAGGTGAATGACTACGTGTCCGTGATCAGCCAGACCGGCAAGTCGCCGGCACTGGTCGACGTGGACGCGTTCGCCATCCAGAACGCTTACGAGCTCAACTACGATCTCGACCGCATGAAGATCGTGGCGCTCGTCAACATGGGCGCGGCGGTGACGACGATCAATGTCGTGTCGCGCGGCGTCACCGTCTTCTGGCGTGACATCACCATCGGCGGCAACCAGTTCACCGAGGCGCTGCAGCGCGAGTTCAGTCTGTCGTTCGAGCAGGCCGAAGCGCTCAAGCGGGGCCAGTCGGTCGACCGCTACTCGCCGGCTGACGCGCGTCAGGTGCTCGACGGGGTGTCGGCCGAGATGGCCTCGGAGATCCAGAAGACCTTCGAGTTCTTCGCCGCCACCGCGTCGGAGGGCCCGGTCGACGAGCTGGTCCTGTCGGGAGGCTGCGCGCTGACGCCGAACCTGATCCAGGTTCTGCGTGAGCGCTTCGGCGTGCCCACCGAGCTCATGAATCCGCTGCGGCGCATCCACTACCGCGAGAGCGACTTCGACCGGGCCTGGCTGGACTCGATCGCGCCCATGTTGACGGTGGCGGTCGGCCTGGCGGTGCGGAAGATCGGGGACTAGGGCGATGATCAAGATCAACCTGCTCGCCGAGGGGAAGAAGTCCGTTGTCCGCAAAGCGGCAGCCCCGGCTTTCAAGCTGCCGACCACCGACATGGCCATCTGGATCGCCCTCGGCATGGGCGTCGTCGGCCTGCTTGCCGTCGGCGGCTACTGGTGGGTGCTCGACAAGCAACAGTCCACCCTCGAGGGGCAGATCCAAGTCGCGCAGCAGGAAGTCGACGAGCTCAAGCCGATTCTGGCCGAGGTGGAGGAGTACAAGGTCAAGAAGGGCGCGCTCGAGCACAAGATCGAGGTCATCAATCAGCTCAAGGACAATCAGCGCGGTCCCGTCCAGATCATGGACCAGATTTCGCGCGCCTTGCCGGAGCTGCTGTGGATCGAGCGCCTCGATCTGAATGGCAGCAGTATCGCGCTGCAGGGGCGGGCCTTCAACACCAATGCCGTGGCTGCCTTCCTCGAGAATCTGGGCAAGGTGCCGGAGTTCCAGGAGCCGGTGCTGACCGACACCAGCCTCACGGGTGAGACCTACACCTTCCTCATCAACTTCACCTTCCGCAGCCGTAAGCCGGCCGAGGCCGCCGCCGGCGCGACGGCCGGCGCCGCTGGTGGCTAGGCGGGGCAATCGTCATGGCGATCCAGACAGGTCTAGAAGGTAAGCCTTGGTGGTGGGGTTTCGTGGTGGGCGTACCGCTCGCCGGCGTGCTCCTGTTCTTGGGCCACTGGCAGCTGTGGAGCCCGAAGAAGGATGAAATTGCCAGGCTCCAGCGCCACCTGACCGAGCTCGAGGCCCAGATCCAAGAAGGGCGTGCCGCAAAAGCCAAGCTGCCGCAGTTCCGCGAGGAGGTCCGGCGGCTCGAGCTCGAGCTCGACAAGTTGCTGCGGATTCTGCCGGCCCGTCGCAATACAGAAGATCTCCTGCGTCGCCTACGCGCGCTCACCGAGCAGGGCGATTTCGCGCTCAACAAGTTCACTCCGGCGGGCCTGGTCGACCGGGAGTTCTACAGCGAGTGGCCGATCACGATCAACCTCGACGGCACCTACCACAATCTCGCCCTGCTATTCGACCGGGTGGGCCGCTTCTCGCGGATTATCAACATCGACAATCTGGTGATCACCGCCATCCGCAAGAACGCGAACACGATCAACGCGAATTTCAAGGCCACCACGTTCGTCTATCGTGAGAACGCGCCACCGGCAGCGGAACCGCCGAAGCCGGCGGCCCGGCGACCCATCGCGCCACCGAGCGGTGACGGGGGAGGTGAGTGATGCGCCCCTTGTTGCTCGCCACGCTGCTCTTGTTGTCCCCGCTCGCGGCCACTGCGGCTGAACCTGCCGCCCAGCCCGAGGGTGCGCCGCCGGATGCCGCTGCCGCTGACGAGGCGGCTGCTGCGGGCGAGAAGCTCGACCAGATCGACCAGATCCTGCAGGGTGAGGAGGATGTCTTCCTCGACACTGGGTACACATATGATCCCGGTGACCGTCGCGACCCGTTCAAATCGCTCCTCGCGCAGCAGGAAATGCTGGGGCCGAAGGGCGTTCGTCCGGAGGGTGTTCCTGGGTTGCTGATCGACGAAGTGACGCTGACCGGAATCTTCCGCACGGGTCAGGGCTTCATCGCCCAGGTCCAGGCCGCCGACAAGGACAAGAGCTACCTGCTCAAGATCGGCGACCAGTTGTACGACGGAGATGTGGTCAGCATCACGGGCACCGAGGTGGTTTTCAAGAAGATCGTCAACGATCCGACCCGCCTCAAGCCGTTCGTTGAGGTTGTCAAAAAGCTCAGTCCGTAGCCGTGCCAGGCGCGGCGAAGGGGAGGCGAGCGTCATGGGAGATGTCGTGAATACGAGACGCCTGTTGCTGCGGCCGCGAGGTGCCGCCTGGCTCGCCCTGTCGGTTGGGAGCGTCCTGCTGGTCGCGAGCTGTTCGAGCTCCGCCCCGCGGTCCGCCTCCGCACCGGCCGGTGCGACGCCCGAACCTTCGGCCGCCGCGTCGGCCGCCCCGGCCGCTGTGCAGGCCGCTCAGATCCGCACCCTCGAGCTTCGCGAGGAGGCGCCAGGCGTTGCCCTGGTGCTGGCCGGCGATCGCCCGCTGGTGTGGACCACCTTCCGCGACGCGGAGGGGCGCCTGGTGCTCGAGCTCCCCAACAGCGAGCCGGCAACGAGCCTGGCGTCGCTCGCGCCGGAAGCCGGCCTGGTGGCCGAGGTCGAGGTGGCGGCGGAGGCGGGAGCCGACCGTCCGCTCACGCGCCTCACCATCACCACCCGCGGCGATGCCGAGCATGCGCTCGCCGCGGACGGTGATCGCTTGGTTCTGCGCCTGGTGCCGGTCGGCACAGCGGTGGCGGCGAGCTCGCCCGCCGTCGCCGACGAGCCGTTGCCGGCCGGCGACAGCACCGCCGATGTCGCGGCGGTCACGCCGGTCTCCGCCAGCCCGGCTCCGACGCCAGTGGCCGACCTCGGCACTGCCGAGTCGCCGCGTGAATGGCCGGCGCCGTCGGGCTCGAGCGCGACTCGGCTCGACACCGTCACCGTCAACGCCGACGCCACGGCGACCGAGATCGCCGTTCGCGGCGACGGTGGCTTCCGCTACTCGACGTTCGTGCTCGACAGCCCCCCCCGCTTCGTCATCGACCTCAAGGGCGTGACCAACGCGAGCGGCAGCTCGGTGGTGCCGGTCAGCAGTGCCTACGTCGAGCGGGTCCGAGTGGCGCAGTTCAAGACCTCTCCCGAGGCGGTGTCGCGCGTGGTCCTCGACCTGCGGCAGAGCGCAGCGCCACGGCTCCATGCCACGCCGGACGGCTTGGTGGTCCAGTTCGGCGCCGGCGCGAACGGCGATGCGTCCTCAGCGACGGCGAGCGCTGCCCCAGCCCGTGCGACGACCATGGCTGAGGACCTCGAGGCCGCCGCGCCACCGCGCCGCCAGGAGGCGAGCGAGCCGCCGGCAGCCGACGACGAGCAGGCGAGCGCGCCATCCGTCGCTCCCTTGCTGCCCGTCCCCGCGGAGGCGTCGGTGGAGACGGTGGCAGAGGCGCCTGCGGAGGCTTTCGAGCCGGAACAAGCTGCCGCCGCCCCGGTTCCGGAGGAGGTGGCCCCTGTGGCCGTGGCCCAGGCTCCCGCCCCGACCGTCCGTCCGACGGCACCCGCGCCGACGCCCGTCCGCGAGCTCGAGGCTGCGTCGGCCCCGGTGGCGCCAACCTCCGCCGATGACAAGGAGGCGGTGCTCCAGAGTTTCCGGGAGCACGTTGCGACCGGCTCCTCGCAGCACGTCTACGTTGGCGAGCCGATCAGCATGAGCTTGAAGGACGCCGACATCAAGGACGTCCTCCGAACCTTCGCCAAGATCAGTGGTCTGAACGTGGTCGTGCAGCCAGGGGTCAAGGGCAGCGTCACGGTCGAGCTCGAGAATGTGCCGTGGGACCAGGCGCTCGAGCAGGTCCTCAAGATCAACGGGCTCGGCATGGAGCTCGAGGGCAACATCCTGCGCATCGCCCCGAACTCGCAGCTCCAGGCGGAGGCTCAGGCGATCCAGGACCTGAAGAAGGCGCAGTCGCTGTCGGTGCCGCTCGAGACGGTTCTGAAGAAGATCAGCTACGCCTGGGCCGGCGACATGCAGTCGGTCCTCGCCTCGGTGATGAGCCAGCGGGGCAGCGTGACCGTCGATGCGCGTACCAACACCCTCATCATCAAAGAGCTGCCCACGTACCTCAAGACCGTGCTTTCGGTGATCGACAACCTCGACACGCCGGCCCCGCAGGTGATGATCGAGGCGCGGATCGTCGAGACCACCAAGCGGTTCGGACGCACCCTGGGCGTCACCTGGGGTTTCACCGGCGCGGCAGACGCGCAGCACGGCAACACTACGGGTCTCGTGTTCCCGAACAGCGTCACGGGCTCGGGTGGCGTCAACCTCGCCACGGGCGGACAGAACGGCTTCCTGAACCTGACGCTCGGCAACATCCTCGATACCTTCAAGCTGAACGCGAGCTTGCAGGCCGCGGAGAACGAGGGCCTGATCAACGTGCTTTCGGCTCCCAAGGTGACGACTCTCGACAACTTCCCGGCCGAGATCCAGAGCGGCCTCCAGATTCCGGTTCAAACGATCTCCAACAACACGGTGACGGTGCAGTTCGTCAACGCCACCCTGCGCCTCCAGGTCATCCCGCACGTCACCGCGGCGGGCACCATCCTGATGGCGGTCAACGTCCAGAAGCGCAACCCCGAGCTCGCGTTCGCGGTCGTCGGCGCCACGAACGCGCCGATCAACACCCGGGAGGCGACGACCCGGGTGCTCGTGCGGGACGGCGGGACCACGGTTATCGGTGGCATCTACGAGGTCACGAACGATTCCGGTGAGGACCGTGTGCCGGGTCTCGCCAACGTGCCGGTCCTGAAGCACCTGTTCAAGAACCGGCGCTCGAATCAGGAGAACAAGGAGCTCCTCATCTTCATCACGCCCCGCGTGGTGCGGCTGTAGGACGTTCTGGGAATAGAGCCCAAGGAGCTGTTGACGATGAAATCCACAGGTCGAATTCTCCTCGCTGCCATCATGACTCTCGCCGTCGCCGGCTGCGACTCGCGTGAGCGAACGGACAGCGGTGGCGTCATCATCGCCATCGGGGATCTCCAGGGCTTTCCGACGGTCCTCTCCGCCAACGACGAGCTGGCCACCGGGGCCGTCTCGCTCGGCAGTGTGGTCCTGCGCTCGATCCTCGCGCAACCCAATCAGGGCAGCACCGGTCTGATGGACATCACCCTGCAGTCGTACGAGGTCACCTATAGCCGAGGTGACGGAGGAACTCGCGTGCCTCCGCCTCTGGTGAGGAACTATACGGGCAGTCTGCCAGCCGGCGGAACCTTCACCGCCGGTGGCGTCGTGATCCTGTGGGCGGACCAGATCAACGCCCAGCCGATTTCGGATCTGTTCCTGCAGAACGGTGGAATCGATCGCGAGACGGGCCGTCAGACCGTCATCCTGAACTACAACCTTCGCTTCTTCGGACGCACGATTTCGGGCCGCGAGATCGAGTCGCCCGTGATCCGCGAGACGATCGAGATCACCCGCTGACGCGGGGCGATCGAGAACGGAGATCTTCGCCATGAACGGATCGCTGATGACAACGTACGCGCGTGTTGCCGCTGCCGCCTCGCTCTGCCTGTTGGCGGCATGCTCCGGGGACTCCCCGACGGCGCCGCGTCAAAATCCGCCTCCGGGCAATGGCGGCACGCCAGCGACGAGCTGGCGGATCACGCTCTCGGCCTCGCCCACGAGGATCGCCGTCAACTCGACCGTGCCGTCGACGATTTCGGTCAGCGTCCGGCGCACCGACAACGGGAATCCGCCGGCCAACGGGACCACGCTTCTCCTCTCGACCACGCTCGGTGAGTTTGGTTCGAAGGGCAGCGGCATCACTTCTGGCGCCGTCGAGCTCACCGGGGGCAACGGCGCCGTGCACCTTTTCGGCGGCTCGTCTCCGGGCCAGGCGATCGTCACGGCGCAGCTCGAGTCGAGCGTCGCCCAGGTCACCGTCGCCATGCAGGCACTCGTCCTCACGAGTGCGTCGCCGAAGGTCGGCAAGCCCGAGGGCGGCGATACCGTGACGATTACGGGCCAGGGATTCGAGGCTCCGGTCGAGGTGCTGTTCGGTAGCCTGAGCACGACAGCCGCGGAGGGGAGCGCAACCGTCCTGTCCGTGACCGCTGACACCATCGTCGTCAAGACGCCGCCGATTCCCGACCCAATCTTCGAGCTCAATGAGCCGATCGACATTCGCGTCACCATCCGCAAGGGCAGTGCCGACGAAGCGTCGGCCGATCTGCTGGGCGCGTTCGAGTATCGCTCGACGTTCTTCATCGACCGCATCCAGCCGAGCACGGGCTCGGCGAACGGCGGCGACGTGGTGACGATCTCGGGCAGCGGCTTCGAGAGTCCGGTGCGGGTGGTGTTCGACGTCGACTCCTTCATCGGCGACGGCGGCGTGCCGGCCGAGGTGTTGTCGGTGGCGCCGACCCAGCTTCAGGTCCGAGTCCCGGCGACCGACCTTCGTGGCGAGGCCGACAAGATCGTCGCCGTCAAGGTGACGATCCGGGTTGGCCTGACCGGAGAGCTGTCCGACATTCTGGACAACTCGTTTACCTACCGGGCGGATCCCACCCAGGTGTTTCACATCGCGTCAGTCTCACCGAACACGGGTCGCTCGACGGGCAACCAGAGCGTCCGCGTCTTGGGTGGCGGCTTCACCAGTCCGGCTCGAGTGCTGTTCGGGGGAGTTGCGGGAGTTGTGCAGGCCCTGACCGCCAGCGAGATCCGAGTGCTTACCCCAGCAACGACCGTCGAGCCCGGGGGGCAGGCGACGGTGGACGTCACGGTGCAGCTGAATCCAACGGGGACCGCCCAAGAAGATACCCTCCCAGGTGGCTTCACCTACTTCGCGGATGCGTCCGAGACCTTCTCGATCAACAGCGTCTCTCCCACCACGGGCTTGCCGACGGGTGGCGAGACCGTGACCATCTACGGCGGCGGCTTCGATCCGCCCTTGCGCGTGACGTTCGGCGGGCAGCCGGCACAGATCGTGTCCTTCGACAGCAGCTCGGTGACGGTGCTGACCCCGCGGCAGACCGTGCCGGCCGGGGAAACCCTGTCGGTGACCGTGGCGGTGATCATCAACTACAACGAGACGGGCCAGGCGACCGACTCCATCGCCAACGCCTTCACCTACGCCTACAACACGGTTGACCAACCCGTCGTCTTGTCGCTGTCTCCGGCCAGCGGTCCGAACGAGGGCGGCACGACGGTGCGCATCAACGGCAGCGGGTTCCGCAGCCCGGTGCAGGTGTTCTTTGGCAGCGGCTCGACGGCCAGCTTCCTCGGAGTCGAGGCGACCGTGACGAGCGTCACCAGCACGCAGATCGTGGTGACGACGCCGGCAGCGACCGGCTTCGGTCAGGACAACCGTAACCAGACGGTAGACGTCCTGGTCAGGAACTCGTCTAACGGCCTCGCGACCGTAGCGGGGGATGCCTTCCAGTACGGCACGAACGTGATCATCACGTCGATCGCGCCGGGCTCCGGGCCGCAGACGGGTGGCACACGGGTCATCATCTTCGGCCAAGGCTTCGACGAGCCGGTGGCTGTCGACTTCGAGTTCCCCGCTCCGATCGGTGGCATCGCGCCACAGATCATCTCGGTGACTGGCACCGAGGTGGTGGTCAGGATGCCAGCCGTCTCCTTCTCGACGGGTACCCCGCGGAGCGCCGACGGTTGTCCGGGGGATCTGGCTGGACCGGTGCACTTGGTCAACATCGAGACCGGCAATGACGCGGATGGCCCGGCGTTCACCTACGGTGTCGTGCCGATGAACCTGAGCGGCATCAACCCAATTGAGGGCCCACAGGCTGGTGGCACGAGCTTCACTCTGACCGGTACGGGGCTGATCGAGCCGACGGTCGAGTTCTCGGCGGGTGCCTTCAGTGCTAGCGCGAACATCTCGAGCGTTGCTGCCGACAACAGCTCGCTCACTGGAACGACGCCACGTTTCTCCGGGACCTTCGATACTGATCCTTGCGACGACAACTCGGACGGTACCGAGGGGACTCGGGACGTTCCGACGCCAGTCGACGTGGTGGTCTACTCGTCCTTCTCCGACTGCCGGCGGACCCTACGGAACGCATTCACGTACGTACCCGAGGACACCACCTGCCACGGCGACATCGCCGAGCAGAGCATTCCCGAGCCGGCATTCACCTTTGAGCAGGTCAACGGCACCGCCGAGGTGCAGTTCACGGACACCTCGACCAACGGGCCCGACGCCTGGTTCTGGGACTTTACGAACGACGGCGTGTTCGACGATTTCACCCAGAACCCGCTGTTCACGTACCCGGGTTTTGGGAACTTCACGGTGCGCTTCCGGGCGCAGAATGCCGCCGGGTTCGCGGTCATCACCCAGGTCATCACGCTGGTCGCGCCGCCGGCGCCTGTCGCTGGGTTCACCCAGACGCAGAGCGGCGCAACGACGACCAGTGCGACCGTGCAGTTCAACGACACCACCACCGGCATCGTCACCGGCTTGCAGTGGGACTTCGACAACAACGGCATTTTCGACTCTGTCGCGCAGAATCCCGCCAACACCTTCACCACGCCCGGCAGCAAGACGACGCGCCTGCGGGCAACCGGGCCGGGTGGCTTCGACGAGGACGTGCAGGCCTACAGCGTCTTCTTCCTGCCGAACGCCAGCTTCACTTCCGCCGATGGTGTCGGGCTTGCGGTGAGCTTCACGGACACGTCGACCGGGCCGCCGGAAACGTGGGCATGGTCCTTTGGTGACGGTGGCACGGCCAACAGCCAGAACCCGTCGCACAGCTACGTGATCGCGGGTTCGTACAACGTCAGTTTGCAGGTCACCAATCCGGCAGGCACGGACTCGCAGGTCAACGCGGTCAACGTCCTGCCCTAGGACGACCGACTCCAGCTCGAACCGCCGCGGGGCGACCAGCGCATAGACGCGCGGTCGCCCCGCTCCGTATACTGCTCTCGAAATGGGACTTCTTCTTCGCGCCGCCGCCCCCGCCGCAGTAGCCCTCCTCGCGCTGGTTGCCGTTGGATGTGACAAGGCTTCGCCGGTGGCGCCGACGGGTACGGTGCTGACCGTTTCGGCGAACCCGCTGACCATCCCGGCCAACGGCACGTCGACCATCACGGCTGTAGGCCGCAAGCCCAACGGGCTGCCGATCACTCCGGGCACGCTGGTGCGCTTCAGCACCACTCTCGGCACAATCGACGACGCGGTCGCGGCAGACGACAGTGGCGTCGCCCGAGCCACCTTGCGCGGTGACGGCCGCGCGGGCAAGGCGAAGGTGAAGGCCTCGACCGGCTCGCTCGAGGCGATCGAGATCGAGATCGACATCGGCTCGCCCGGCGCGTCGATCTCGATTCTCGCCACGCCATCGAATATCTCGGAGCTCGGCGGGGTGGTGGCCGTGCAGGCGCTGGTGCGGGATGCGCAGGGCCAACTCCAGCCACAGGCGCAGGTGAACTTCACCGCACCAGTGGGCCACCTGGCTTCGAATGGTGCGGTGGTGCTGACCGACGCGGCGGGCACCGCTCGCGATGCGTTGTCGGTGACCGAGGCGGATCTGAGGACGTTCGGCGCCAACAAGTTCGACCTCAAGGCGCAGGTTGGTGGTGCCGACGGCGCGATCAAGGAGGCGACGCAGGAGATCACCGTCGGGACGCCAGCCGGGTCGATCACGCTTCAGGCCTCCCCGACGACGCTGGCCCAGACGGGCGGCAGCGTGCAGCTGCTGGCGCTGGTGCGTAGCGAACAGGGCCGGCCGGTACAGGGCGCCAGGGTCAACTTCCAGACGGAGGCTGGTAGCCTCTCCTCGGGCGGCGGCAGCGTCTTTACCGACGCCAATGGCGAGGTGTACGAGTCGCTGCGGTTGTCGAGCTCCCAGGCGGCGAGCTTCTCGAAGGAGTCGTTCACCGTCAAGGCGCAGACTTCCGGGCGCGACGGCGCGATCAAGGAAGCCACCGCAACCATCGCCATCGCCAAGGCGAGCAGCCTCACCCTTCAGGCGACGCCGGCGACGCTCCCCGACTCCGGTGGCAGCGCGACGCTTCTGGCGATCGTCCGCAATAGTCTGGGCCAGGTACTGGCCGGGGCCTCCGTCAACTTTGGGACCGACATTGGCACCCTGGCGAGCGGCGGCAGCGTACGGGTGACCGACAGCAACGGCGAGGTGCGCGATACCCTGAGCGCGACCGCGACGGAGCTCGCGACCATCCCGTCCGGCGGCAGCTTCCAAGTGCGGGCCACGGTGGGTAGCAACACCACCGCCACCTTCACGATCAGGATCTCGAGCAACAAGCCGGTGGCTGCGTTCGTGGCCAACCCGCTCGGCGACAACAAGGTGTTCTTCGAGAACCAGAGCACCGGCGCGTCACCTCTCACGTTCCAGTGGGACTTCCAGAACGACGGCATCGTCGACAGCACCGAGGAGAACCCCCAGTTCGACTACGGCAGCACGGGCTCGGTCACCGTGCGCCTGACGGCCACGAACGAGTTCGGCAGCGACACTGCCTTCAAGACCGTGACGGTTCGTTGAGTCCGTCTCCCCGGGACATGCCCCGGGGCCTGCTCGAGCCGAGCGGAGATCGCCAGCGGGATCGCAGCCTGCCTGCTATAATCCGCGACCTCTCAATCGGTTGCGGAAAATGACACCACTTTCACATCGTGCCGACTCCGGCTACGCGAGCAGAGCGGATGGCTGACGCGGCCGACGCCCAGGCCAGGCTGGCCAGCTTGCGGCGGCGGTGGGAGGCGGATCCAGCCTCCCGGGTCTTCCTGCAGTTGGCGGAGGAGTATCGGCGCTTGGGCC
>CXWL01005326.1_pt1 | contig 32765 bp, 28 predicted proteins | sample 590931 | NCBI WGS metagenome assembly CXWL01 (sample SAMEA3498368, study PRJEB10139) | groundwater metagenome | biome: water well; material: biofilm material | place: Germany | collected 2015-04-27
TGTCAGCATCCCGCTGCCGGAGTTGAAGGGAATCGGCCGCGCCCACGGCGCCACCATCAACGATATGGTATTGATGTTGTGCAGCAGCGCACTGCGCCGCTATTTCACCAAGCGCCGAGCGCTGCCGCGCAAATCGATGATTGCGGCGGTGCCGATCTCGCTGCGCGAAAAAGGCGACACCACGGCTGACAACCAGGCGTCGATGAGCCTCATCAGCCTGGGCACGAATATCAGCGATGCCGGCAAGCGGCTGGCACATGTGAAAGCCGCCACGGTGGCCATGAAGTCCACCATGGGCGGTCTCAAGAGCATCCTGCCGACGGACTTTCCGTCGCTCGGCGTGCCCTGGCTGATCGAGGCCGCGGCTGCCCTCTACGGCAAGGCCCGCGTGGCCGACCGCATCCCGCAGGTGGCCAATGTCGTGATCTCCAACGTGCCGGGCCCGCCGGTGCCGCTGTATCTGGCGGGCGCGAAGATGCTCACCAACTACCCGACCTCGATCATCGTGCACGGCATGGCACTCAATATCACCGTGCAGAGCTACGACCGCTCGCTCGACTTCGGCCTCATGGCCGATGCGCAGGCGATGCCCGACGTGCGCGAACTCGCCGACGCCATCGGCATCGCATTCGACGACCTGCGTGCGCTGCCGCGGCCGGGCGAGCCCGACCATGAAGATACGCCGCAGGGCAGCCTGGTCGGGCGCGCCACGCGCAAGTTGACGGGCGCAGTGACGGGTGCGGTGAGCAAGGTGGCGGGCAGGATGGTCGGCACGGCGGTCGAAACCGCTGTCTCACAGGTGACAAAACGGCCTAGGGCAAGCGCTCCAGCCCGGCGCCGCCGCGCTGGCTAACATGCCCGCATGACGATCCCGATGCGCCGGCGCAAGGCGGCCAACACCCCTGCGGCCGAGCTGGTAGCGCCGCCCAGCCCGCTGCTCATGATGATGGAGGTGCGCGCGCCCTGGGAGTACGCCGCCATGGTCGCGGCTGCGCCGTGGCTGGCGCGTCTGCCGGTGGGCGACGGGCACCCGGTGGTGGTCTTCCCCGGTCTCGGCGCGTCGGACTTCAGCACCTTGCCGATGCGCAACTTCCTGCGCCAGCGCGGCTATACGCCGTACCCGTGGAAGCAGGGCTTCAATTTCGGCCCGCGCCGTGGCGTGCTGGATGCCTGCGGCGAGCATGTGCGGCACATCGCCGCGCGCCACCACGAGCGGGTCAGCCTGATCGGCTGGAGCCTGGGCGGCATCTACGCCCGCGAGATCGCCAAGGAACAGCCCGAGCACGCGCGCTGCGTCATCACACTGGGCACGCCGTTTGCCGGCCATCCGCGCGCCACCAATGCCTGGCGTTTCTACGAGATGGTCAGCGGCCAGTCGGTGCACGACCACGAGCTGGTGGCGCAGATCCGCTGGGCGCCGGCCTGCCCCACCACATCGATCTACAGCAAGACCGACGGCGTGGTGGCCTGGCAGTGCAGCCTCAACGAGCGCGCGCCGCACACCGAGAATATCGAGGTCCACGCCAGCCACATCGGCATGGGCATGAACCCGCTGGCGCTATATGCCATTGCCGACCGCCTGGCGCAGGACCCGCAGGCCTGGCAGCGCTTCGATGTCAAGGGCGCACGGCGCTGGTTCTACAAGGTCACCCACCACTCGCCACTGCAGGCGGCCATGACACTCTAGATGCAGATCGTCGCCAACGGCATCGGCATCGAGATCGACGACCAGGGCCCGCCAGGCGGCGAGCCGCTGTTGCTGATCATGGGCCTGGGCATGCAGCTCACCGGCTGGCCCGACGCGCTGGTGCAGTTGCTCGTGGCACGCGGCTTTCGGGTCATCCGGATGGACAACCGCGACGCCGGCCTGAGCCAGGGCTTCGACGCGCTCGGCACGCCCAACCTGGCCTGGGCAGCCGTGCGCCATGCCGTGCGGTTGCCGGTGCGTGCGCCCTACGGCCTGGCCGATATGGCGGCCGACGCGGCGGGCGTGCTGGACGCGCCGGGCCTGCGGTGTGCCCACATCTGCGGCGCGTCGATGGGCGGCATGGTCGCGCAGCACCTGGCGGCGCGTGACCCGCAACGCGTCAAGAGCCTGACGCTGATGATGACCAGCAGTGGCTCGCGCCCCCTGCCGCAGCCGCAGTGGCAGATCCAGCGCGCGCTGCTATCGCGGCCCGATGGGCGCAACCCGGTGGCGGTGGTGGCGCACCTGCAGGGTTTGCTGACGCTGATCGGCAGCCCCGCCTATCCAGCCGACCCGGTGCAGTTGCAAGCGCGCATGCAGGCCATGGTGCGGCGCGCCTGGCGCCCCGCCGGCACGGCACGGCAACTGGTGGCGGTGGCGGCCGACGGCGATCGCACGGCACTGCTGCGGCGCATCCAGGCGCCCACCTGCGTGATCCACGGCGCTGCCGACCCGCTGGTGCAGGTGGCCGCGGGCCATGAGCTGGCAGCGCACATCGCGGGCGCAATGGCCGACATCATTCCCGGCATGGGCCACGACCTGCCCCTGCCATTGCTGCCGCGCTTTGCCGAGCGCATCGCGGCCAATGCGGCGCGCGCCAATGGCTAGCCCACCGCCGGGCCGCCCCAAGGCGGGCTGCGCCCCCCCGGGGGGGCAGCGACCGCAGCGAGCTTGGGGGCCCTAGTTCCTGGCCGCCAAGCCAGGATCGCTGACCCCGTGCTGGCCGGTCTCGAGCCGGCCGGCGATACGCCGCCGATAGTGCGGATCGGCGGCGTGCGTGAATTCAAAGTCGTACCAGTGCCGGTGTCCGACCACGCCGTAGCTCAGCTGCGTGCTGCCCGGCCCCACCACCAGCGGCTGTGCCGTGGCGCGGCCATAGTGGTCGCGCAGTGCCAGTTGCAGGCGCCGGCCGCTGTGTACTGTCACACCCAGCTGGCCCGGCGGCGCCGGCTGCGTCGAGACCGCCGGCCCGACCGGCGCGCGAGCACCCCGATAGGAGCGGAAAAATCCGTTCGGGCCGTGCAGTTGCAGATCGTAGGCCGCGCCCTCGTGGCCCACCAGCAGCCAGCCGTCATCGAGCCACTTGCCCGGCTCCACCGTATAGCGCCTGGGCACCGCCTCGGGCGCCAGGCGGTCGTAGACATGCAGCACGGCGGCCGCGCGGCCGTGGTTGTGCAGGCGCAGCCGGAGTTCGTCGTGCGCGGCGCTCCAGCTTTCATCGACGTCCAGCGCGTAGGGCAGGGCGCGCGAGGGTCGCAGCCCTGGCTGCTGCTCGGGCAGGCGGCGTGCGCTGGGCGGCAGCGGTGGCGGAAGCTGGCTCTGGCGTGCCACCAAAGCCTCGGTATCGCGCGGGCGGGGCAGGGCTGGCCAGCGCGCGGCACTGGGCCGTGAGAAGTCAAACGCCGAGCTCAGGTCGCCGCAGACCGCCCGCCGCCAGGCACTGATGTGGGGCTCGGCGACGCCGAAGCGCAGCTCAAGAAAACGCAGTATCGAGGTGTGGTCGAAGACCTCGGAGTTGACCCAGCCGCCGCGGCTCCAGGGCGAGACCACCAGCATCGGCACGCGCGGGCCGAGGCCCCAGGCGCGGCCGTGGTAGGCGGTGGGGTCGTCCTCGCTGCCATAGGACGGCCCGCGCCGAGCCAGGTGGTACTCGCCGTCCAGGCTCACTGTCGAGCCGCCTTGCAGCCGCCCATCGGCACTGCGCGAGGGTGGCGCCGGCGGCGGCATGTGGTCGAAGAAACCGTCGTTCTCATCGAAGTTGAGGAACAACACCGTCTTGCCCCAGACCTCGGGGTTGGCGGTCAGCGCATCGAGCACCCGCGCCGTGTACTCGGCGCCCTGCACCGGTGACGACGGGCCCGGGTGCTCGGAGTAGCGCGCCGGCGCGATGATCCACGAGACCTGCGGCAGGCGGTCGGCCAGCACGTCCTGCGCCAGGTCNNCCTTCGACCGGGTTGTCGGTGTAGTTGTCGGCCATATCCTGGTACTGCTTCCAGCTCACGCCGGCCTGTTCCAGGCGCTCGGGGTAGGTCGTCCAGAAATAGCCTTCATGGGCCGGGCCGAGATCGTCGAAGGTATTCACGAGCGCCGGCCCGCCGCGTTCGCCATGGGGGTCGTTGTGGCCGCTCCACAGGAACAGCCGGTTCGGGTTGGTGCCGGCCTGCATCGAGCAGTGGTAGGCATCGCAGACCGTGAAGGCATTCGCCAGCGCAAACTGGAAGGCGATGTCCTGCTCGTGGTAGTGGCCGAGCGAGCGCTCGGTCTTGGCCGGCAGCCAGCGGTCCATGCGGCCATCGTTCCAGGCTTCCTGGGCATCGGTCCAGGCGTGCGGCGTGCCAGCCACGCGCTGGGCGCTGGTGGTCGCGGTATCCAGGTGGTAGGGCAGGATCTCGCGCTGCTGGGCATCGCGCTGGTGCCATACCGGCAGGCCGCTGGGCAGCGGCACCGGAAAGCGGTCGCCAAAGCCGCGCACCCCGCGCAGGGTGCCGAAGTAGTGGTCGAAAGAGCGGTTCTCCTGGGTCAGGATCACGACATGCCCGACATCCTTCAGGCTGCCGCTGCCAGCCACGGCGGGCAAAGCCAGTGCGCGCTGGATGGCGGCGGGCAGCAGCAGGGCAGAAGTGGCCTGGGCCGCATGTTGCAGGAATTGGCGGCGCTGTTTGCGGCTCATCTGGGTGGTGCGATGGCTGGTGCGATGGCTGGTGATCGAGTCGGGCGGCGCCCCCCGGGTCGGTCTTGATCTTGCGCAGACCGAAGCCGACATTGCGCCAGGTCAAGGCCGCCGTGCTTGCGAGGAGTAGTTTTTGCGCCAGGGTGGATGGTAAGCGGCAGCCCAGCCCGGCGGACGCCAGACTCCGCGGCCCGAGCCGCCAGATGCAGCAAGGAGAAATCCATCATGAGCATCCTGACGATCCTGATCATTGCCGCCATCTTGGGCACGGTCACTTCACTCGGCTTCGGCATCGCGGCCATGGCCAACCACGGCGAGGTGGGTCATCGATCCAGCGCCCAGTGGATGACGATGCGGGTGGCCTTCCAGGCCCTGGCAGTGGTGTTGCTCGTGCTGGCACTGTTGAACTGACTTGAACTGACGCCGTCTTTGCGCCATCTTCGGCGCTTCCGGTTCCGCCGTGGCACGGCGGGTTGCGGTTGATTCCACGCCGTCGGTAAATGGCATGCAGTGGGGTGTGAACGGGCCTCAAAAGCTCAGGATGAAGGCTGCGCCGCCTTCGATGGGGTGCACGTGCCGCACGCGACCGCCGCGGCCCTGAAGTGCCTGCACCCACAGGTGCGGCTGGGCCAGCTTGGCGGTGGCCTGCCCACGGTCACGCAGAACGCGGGCCATGCTGGATTCGCTGCCGAGCTGAACGCTTTCGCCCAGCGACTAAGGCCGCAGCTGGAAGCCCGGTTGCGCCATCTGCCAGAAGAGGAATGCGAAGGTGTCGGCCTGTTCCTGTTGTCGTTGGGTCCGCGTGGCGCCGATGCCGTGGCCGGCGTCGTAGTCCAGACGCAGAAGCACCGGTCGGCCGTCGATCACCGAGGCGCTGGCGGCCGCGAACCGGGCTGCGGTCTTGGCGCTGTGCCAGACGGCCACACGCGGATCGTTCACCCCGTGCAGCAGCATGACCGCCGGATAGCGAACCCCCTTCTCGATGTGGTGGTACGTGCTCATCGCCAGCAGCGAACGAAACCCCGCCTCGGTCTGATGGGTGCCGAATTCAGGGATGTTGGGCCGACCGTTGGGTTCGAGTTCGGCGCGAACCATGTCGAGCACGCCGACGCGCGGCACCACGGCTGCGAACAGGTCTGGCCGCTCAGTCGCCGCCCGTCCACTCGTGATGCCCCCGGCGCTGCCGCCTTCGATGGCCAGGGTGGACGGGCTGGCATAACCCTGGGCAATAAGGTACTGCGCGCTGGCGATCATGTCGCGCCAGGTGTTGGGCTTGGTAGCCTGCTTTCCGGCTTCGTACCAGACCTGACCGAAGACGCCGCTGCCGCGCGGATTGACCATGGCGATCACGCCACCGCGCTCCAGCCAGGCGAGCCGGCTGACCTCGAAACGGGGCTCCCAGGTGAAGCCGTAGGCCCCGTATCCCTGCAGCAATGTCGGGTTGGCACCCGTCAGCTTCAGGCCGCTTCGATGCACGATGGACATCGGTACCTGCACGCCGTCATGGCTTGTCACCAGGACTTCTGTGGACACGATATCGGCGGGCGCATCGAAGCGGCCCACGGGCTGCAAACCGGTGTCCTCGACACGCCCGTTTGCGCCTACGGCGTAGAGGCGTCTGGCATGCGCCCAATCCTCCAGTCCTATCAACACGCCGTCCACTTCCGCATTGGCAGCCCAGACGCCGCCGCGCTGGCGCAGGTTGAAGTTGCCCCGAAGCGGCAGGGTCACCTGGCGTGCTTCGGCCTGGTCACCGTAGGGAAGCCGCCAGAGTTCCTTGGCATTGCCCTCGCGCGCCTCGAAATACAAGCCGTCGCGCGCCGCCACCATCAACCCAATGACGCGCTTGGACGCAGGCACCACCGTGCGGGCGGTGGCGGCGGAGAAGCGCTCGATCGGCGCTGCAATCACGCGATAGCGCGGCGCCTTGTCGTAGGTGGTGGCGTAGAGCGTGCCTTCGCCGTAAGCGAAGTCCACGATCTTGTCGCCGGGCTCGATCCGTACGCGCCACGCGGGCTCTCCGTCGCCCAGGCTCGCTGACGGTGCCACTACGACGCGGGGCTCGCGCCTGACGCCGTCCTCCAGCAAACCGATCAGCCATTGGCCATCGGCCGTATAGAGCACGGTCGGGATTTCAGCAGGCTTGACGCCCACCGCGCGCGAATTGGGGCCGAGGATCTGCCGCGCCTGGGACCAGCCCCCTTGGACCGGCACAAGCCACGCGGCGCTGCCCTCGTACTTGGTCCGGGGGTCTGATCCGGGCTCGGCCAAGCGGTTCATCGCGAAGTGCTTCGAGTCGGGTGACCATCGTGCGACACCGAAGTCGGCGCGCGTGATTGGCTCGGCAATGGGCCGCATCGACTCCAGATCCAGCAGGTGCAATGTCGCCGCCTCGGAGCCGCCAGTACTGACGCCGTACGCCAGCACCCTGCCGTCCGGTGAGGCCGAAAAGTAATTCACCGCGACCGAAACGCCGTCCCGTGCCCTGGACAGCACGCCCGGATCGACAAGCACGCGCTCGGCGCCCGCCCTGCCGCTGCGCATCACGATGGCATATTGGTTGTCAGCGGCGCCACGGCGCTCGTACACATACCGGTCGCCCGCCAGGCGCAACACGCGGCCGACTTGCGCGGTCGCGCCAGCCTCCAATTCGGCGATGCGCGCGCGCAGATGTTCACGGCCGGGCAGGCGGGACAAGGTTGCCTCGGCGTGTGCTGCCGCGTCCTTCATCCAGCGCAGCGTCGGTTCCGACTTCGGGTCCTCGAGCCATCGAAAAGGGTCGGTGACGGTGGTTCCGAAGTAGGTATCGGCGACGGCCTGCTCGGCCGCCTGGGGAAAGGCCAGGCCGGGGGAGAGAGGCGTCCCGCGCGTGCCGCACCCCAGCACAGCGACAGCGACACCCGCGTACAGCAGGCGCCGCGTCAAGTTGTGAATAGGAGATTTCATGTTGGCGATTCGAGCAGCCAGGCGCAGACTCGTCAATCTTGATCCAGTCAATCAACATATGCGTCAATCCACCCAACCGCCGCCGCACAAGACACCCCTGATGGGTCTCGATGCCGTGCGCTCCAGCGCGACGACGCTGTTGACGGCCGATGCCGCCGCCAGGCGGCTGGGGGTGAGCAAGTCCACGCTGTACGCCTACGCCAGCCGCGGGCTGCTCAGCGCCGTGTCCAGCCCGAAAGATCCGCGCATGAGCGGCTATTCGAGTTTCGAGATCGAGTTGCTGTTGCGGCGCAAGGGCCGGCGCAAGCAGGCTCACCAGGCAATGGCCGCGCTGAGCGAAGGGCGCCCGATCCTCGAGACCGCCTTGTCCTGCATCTACCAAGGCCAGCCGATCTACCGCGGGCACAGCGCGCTGGCCCTGGCCGCGACGGCAACGGTCGAGGACGTCGCCAAGCTGCTGTGGCAATGCGAGCCGCATGACCCCTTCGAGGGGCCGGCACCCGAGCTGGGGCCGCGCTGGCATGCGGCCTTGCGAGCCCAGCGCGGCAGGCCTGCCGCGGAGCGTGCCATCGTGCTGCTGGCACACGCCCAGTCGGCCCTGCACGGCCCAGCCTGGCTTTCGGAGCCATCGGCGCTGGCCGTGACGGCGGGGCAGCATCTGCGCGCAGCGACAGCCTGCTTTCTTGCCCAACCCCCCAGCGCACGACCGCTGCACGAGCAGTACGCGCGCGCTTGGCGCCTGCGTCGGCAGGCCGCAGAGCCGCTACGCTGCGCCCTGGTGCTGACTGCCGATCATGAACTGAACATGGTCGCGTTTCTGGCGCGGGCGTTGGCCTCTGCCGGTACATCGATGGGCGCCGCGCTGCTCGCCGCCATGTGCAGCGTGCAGGCCAGCCTCAATGGCGGCGACACGGCCCAAGTCGAGTTGCTGTGGAATGAACTGCTCGGTGCGCAGGACCCGAAGCGCGTGCTGGCGACCCGGCTGGCCGAGGCGGGTGGATTGCCCGGATTCAACCACCTCGCGTACCCCAATGGTGATCCGCGGGCGGCGATGCTGATCGAGCAGGCAAATGCCCTGTCCTTGATGCCGAATATCGAGGGGCATGTGGCGGCCCTGACCGGCTGGAAGCCGACCATCGCCTTCGGTCTGGTGGCGCTGCGCCGCGCTTTGGGTGCGCCGAGCGGGGCTGCAATGACTTTGCAGATGGCCGGCCGTTGCACGGGTGTCATCGCGCACATCCTGGAGCAACGCCGCAGCGGACAGCGGATCATGCCGCGGGCGCGCTATGTCGGACCCATACCAGACTGAGGCCGATCGATCGATTGTGGTGTTCACAGATCTCTGTCTCGAAGCGCACTGAGGCCACGGTGCCCGCAAGCCCTCAGAAGCTCAGCACGAAGCCCGCCCCGCCCTCCAGCGGCCGCACGTGCCGAACGCGGCCGCCCATGCCGAAGACCAACTGGCGCACCACCGCCAGACCAATTCCCTGGCCGCCTTCGCGGGCGCTGAAGAATGGCAGGAAGATCTTGCGTTCAAGGCCCGGTGGCACGCCGGGCCCGTTGTCGCGTACGCTGATCTGCAGCCGCCCGCCGCGGCCCTGACGTGCCTGCACCCACAGGCGCGGCTGGGCCAGCTTCGCGGTGGCCTGTTCGGCGTTGTTCAGCAGCGCCAGCAGTGCCTGTTCCAGCTGTGCCGCGTCGGCCTGCAGACGCAGGCCGGGTGAGGCCACGACGAAGGTGGCCAAGCCACCGCGTGCCGCCCACGCCGATGCCGCCGTCTGCTGCAAGCGCAGGAAGAGCGCTTGCAGGTTCACCGGCGCCATGACGGGCGCGGGCCACTTGCTGACACGTCGGTAGTTCCGCACGAACGCGGACAGGCCCTCTGCGCGCTGGCCCATGGCGCCTAGTGCGGTGCGCAAGTCGGCTTCGACGAACGGGCGTTCATCCAACAGCATCAGTGCCGTCTGGCTGAGGCTGCTGATCGGGGTGAGCGAGTTCATGATCTCGTGCGTCAGCACCTGCACGAGTTGCCGCCATGCCAGCAGCGACTCGGTCTCCAGTTCGGTCTCCAGCGGCACCAGCACCAGCAGGGTGTGGCGTCTGCCGTCCAGTGCCAGAGCCTGATGCTGCAACTGCCAGCGCTCGCCGCCGCGCTCCATCTCCAACACGACGGGGCGACTGGCTTCGGCGTTGCACAACATGCGCTGCAGTGCCTCCTTGTCACGCACCCCGCCGGGAGCAGCCAGGCGGCGTGCACGGCTGGTCAGGGGCAACAGCTCGCCTTCGGCCAGCGACCAGGCCGCCACCGGAAGGTGCTCCACCTGGGTCTGCAACAGGCCAGCGGCCTTTGCGTCAGCGTGCGCAGCGGGCTCGGGCGGTGGGAGCTTCTGTATGTCGGCGCCCGCCCGCAGGGTGCGCAGCAACGGCCAGGCCACGACCAGGCCGGCCACCGACAGCAACAACGCACCGGCCCAGGCCCGCGCCTGCGCGTCCGCGGCTTGTGCCACTGCGCCCGCCAGCAGCCACAGCAGGGCCACAACGAGCAGGCGCAAAAGGCGCGGCAGGCGCGCCGATACCTCAAAGCCCATGTTTGTCCAGCCTGCGGTACAGCGCGGCGCGTGACAGGCCCAGCAAGCGCGCTGCGGCGCTGAGGTTGCCTTCGGCCTGCGCCATGGCGGCCTGCACGGTGCTGCGCTCCAGCGCGGCCAGCGGTCGCACCGGCGGTAGGGGTCGCGCCGGCTGCGGCGCGTTGGCAGGCGCGGGCGCGGCGCGCTGCAGAGCCTCGCGGCAGGTAGCGACCAGGCGCACGTTGTCCCAGGGCTTGGTGATGAAGTCGAACGCGCCGCAGCGCAGCGCCTGCACGGCGAGTTCGATGTCGGCGTAGGCCGTCATCACCACCACCGCCGGCGGCCGAGGCCGCGCCAACACCTCGGCCAGCAGTTGCAGCCCTTGCGTGCCTTTGGTGCGGCCGGGGCCGAAATTCAGATCCAGCAACAGCAGGGTCGGGTGCAGGCGTTCCAGTGCAGCGTGCAGTTCGGCGGGCCGCCGCAGGCAGGTCACGGGCGCCACGCGTCGCTGCAGAAGCAGTTGCGCCGCCAGGCCCACGTCGGGGTCGTCGTCCAGCAGGAGGATGGTGGTGTCCACGGTCACGCGCGCATCTTCGCAGCTGGGAGCTTAGGCACGCCAGCGGGGTGTCCGCAAGTGGACAGGGGGCTTGGCGCGAGCGCAAGGCAGACCCATGCTGCACAGCGCCATGAGTAGCCCATCCATCGCTGACACCAGGCTGCTCCTGCCCGCCAGCGGCGTCGGCATGGACCGCCCGGTGGTGCAGGCACGGCGCGGCTTCAACCGCGTGCCGCGCTGGGCGTGGCTGGCCTTGGTGCTGGCTGCGCTGGCGCTGCTGGTTTGGCAGCGTACGCCTCAATTGCAGAAGGCGGACTCCCCACAACTGGCGCAGGTGCGCGCGGCGGAATTCAGGGACGAGCTGCCGCTGCGCGCGCGCGTGGAGCCGCTGCGCTCGGTGCAACTTGACGCCGCCGAGGCCGGGCGCGTGGAGGCAGTGCTGGCCCAGGACGGTGCCTGGGTCACGGCCGGCACCCCGCTGTACCGCCTGCACAGCCCCGAGCAAGAGCAGTTGCTGATGCAGCGCAGCGCCGAGGTGGCGCAGCAGATGGCCAATGTCTCCACGCAGCGCAGTGCGCAGGCCGCCAGCCTGGCGCAGAACCGGCGCGAACTGGCGCAGTTGCAGGCCACGCTGGCGCAGGCCGAGGCGGCATTGCAGCGGCAGGCGCAGCTGGCGGCGGCGGGCTTTGTGTCAGCGGCCACGCTGGAAGACGCCCAACGCCAGCAGCAACTGGCCACGCAGTTGCTGGTGCAAGCCCGGCAAGACCAGCGCCTGGAGGCCGACACGCGCCAGCAAGCCACAGACGAAATGGCGCGTGCGGTGCAGGGCTTGCAGCGTGGCCTGCAACTGTTGCAAGGCGCGCGTGAACGGCTGCTGCAGCGTGCGCCGATTGCCGGCCAGATCAGCGGGTTTGCGCTGCAGGTGGGCACCAGCGTGCGCCCTGGCGACCGGCTGGGCCGCATCGACGACCCCACCAGCGGCATGCAACTGGTGGCCGAGGTGGACGAGTACTACCTGCCGCGCCTGCAGCCCGGCCAGGCGGCCACCAGTGGCAGCGGCGCGCTGCGCCTGGCGCAAACGCTGCCGCAAGTGCAGGGTGGCAAGGTGCGTGTGCTGCTGCGCTGGGCGGCAGTGCCCAGCGCAAACGCGGCATCCGCAGCTTCCAACGCCCCCACCACGCTGCGGCCCGGCCAGGCGGTGGAGTTGCGTCTGCAACTCAGTGCACCCACGCCCGCCCTGCTGCTGCCCGAAGGCCCCGGCGTGCAGACCCGGCTGTATGTGCTGCAAGGCCAGACGCTGCAGCGCCGCACCGTGCAACTGGGCCGGCGCGCGGCCGGCCAGGTCGAAGTGCTGGCCGGCCTGCAGGCCGGCGAACAGGTGCTGATCTCCCAACCCCCCTCCGACGCCGAAAGGCTGGCCTTGCCATGATCGAACTGAAGCAGCTCACCAAACGCCACCGCGCTGGTGACGTGGAAACCACCGCGCTGGATGCCATCGACCTGGACATCGAAGCCGGTGAATATGTCGCCATCACTGGCCCCTCGGGCTGCGGCAAGTCCACCCTGCTGGGCTTGCTGGGCCTGCTCGACAGCCCCAGCAGTGGCAGCTACCGCCTGCAGGGCGAAGACGTGGCCGGCAAGACCGCGCGCGAGCTGGCGGCGATCCGCCGCGGGCGCATCGGCTTCGTATTCCAGAGCTTCAACCTGGTGGATGAAATGACGGTGCAAGACAACGTGCAGCTTGCCCTGCGCTATGGCCCGCTGCCCGACAAGGTGCAGCGTGCCCGCGTGGCCGAGGTGCTGGAGCGCCTCAACCTGGCGCACCGCGCCACCCACCACCCCAGCCAACTCAGCGGCGGCCAGCAGCAGCGTGTGGCCATTGCACGCGCCATTGCCGCACGCCCTGCACTGCTGCTGGCCGACGAGCCCACCGGCAACCTCGACAGCGCCCACGGGCAAGACGTGATGCGTCTGCTGCGCGAACTCAACGACGAAGGCACGACGCTGGTGGTGGTGACCCACAGCGCCGAACACGCGGCATTGGCGTCGCGCACGCTGCGCTTGTTGGACGGCCGCGTGCTGGTGGACGCGCAGGCCGAGGCCTGGGCGTGAAGGCGCTGGTGCAAGACGCGCTGCGTGGCCTGCGCAGCCGCAGCGCCGCCACGGCGGTGGCGGTGGCCGGGCTGGCGCTGGCCACGGGTGTGTGCCTGCTGGTGGCGCTGCTGGCCATGGCACTGTCGGACCCCGACCCCGGCATCCCCGAGCCCGATCGTGTGGTGGTGCTGGACTTCAAGGCCAACCCGCCGGGCTTCCCCAGCCCGTGGTTCACGGCCTCGCCGGTGTCGTTTGCGCCGATGCTCAAGGCGCGCGCCGTGCCGCTGGAGCTGATCAGCCGCACCAGCGACGACAACCTGAAGGTGCGCATCCAGGGCAAGCTGCAATTGGTCAACCTGCTGCTGGCCGACCCCGACCTGGTGCCGCTGTTCGGCCTGAAATCCCGGCACGGCGATCTGACGGCCACGCTGAAGCGGTTTGATGCCATCGCCATTACACCCAGCCTGGCGCGCAAGCTGTGGGGTGAGCTGCCACTGGCGCAAGCGATGGGCCGCAGCATCGAATCCCGCGGCAAGGTCTATACCGTCACTGCCGTCATCCCCGAGCCCGACCGGCGCAGCTCGCAGGGCTGGCACGAGGCGATGGTCGGCTACGAGACACAGGGCAACCTCAAGCCCGAAGACGAACTGAAAGCGATCTACCAGATCAACGGCCGCGTCTATGCGCGGCTGCGCCCGGGTGCCAGCGTGGGCCAGGTGGGCGGCTGGATGCGCGAGGCCTTCATGGCCAACCCGGCTTACGCCGAGCTGCCGGCCGACTGGAAGGTGGGCCCGCAGGGTGCAAGAGAGGCGGCACTCTTCCGTGGCCTGACGCTGACCCAGTTGCCCTTTGAAGGCGACGGCAACGCGCTGCGCTGGCAGATGTTGGGCTCGGTGGGCGCCGCCGCCGCGCTGCTGCTGTGGCTGGCGGCCATCAATACCATGAACCTGCAGGCCGCCAGCCTGCTGCAGCGCCAGCGTGAGACCGCGCTGCGGCGCAGCCTGGGCGCAGGCGGCGCGCAACTGCTCCAACTGTGGGCGCTGGAAGCGCTGCTGCCGCTGCTGCTGAGTGCAGCCGGGGCGCTGCTGCTGGCCTGGTGGGTGGCGCCGGCCGTGGCCAACTGGATGGGCCTGGCGCCGGGGCATCCGGTGGCCGACCCCGTGCCCTGGCGCGCCTTGGCAGGACTGGCGGCTTGCGTGGCTGTGCTGCTGCCGCTGACGCTGGCGCTGCCGGCGTGGCTGGCCCTGCGCCAGCCGCCCGCACCCGCGCTGCAGGGCCGCACCGCCAGCGAAGGCCCCTGGGGCCGGCGCGTGCGCCAGGGCTTGCTGACGCTGCAACTGGGCGGCTCCTTGCTGCTGCTGGCCCTGACTGGCGTGCTGGCGCTGCAGCACCAGCACCTGCTGCACGCCGACCGCGGTTTTGCCACCCACAACCGGCTCGTGCTCAGCGCCATCGTCGAGCGCGCCTTCGTGCCCGAGCTGGGCCCCTTCATGACCGCCATCCGGCAGCACCCTGCCATCCTGCACTGGGCCTTCAGCAGCGCGCGGCCGGCGCTGGACACCGACGGCCAGACCGAGATGCATGTGAGCCCCAGCCGGCACAAGCAGGTGCTGCGCCTCACGACGGTCTCGCCCGGCTTCTTTGACACCTACGGCATGAAGCTGCTGGCCGGCAGCGTGCAGACGGGCGCAGGCGAAGCACGCCTGGTGATAGACGCCAAGGCCACGCGGGCGCTGGGCTTTGCCAGCCCGCAGGCCGCTGTGGGCGCACTGCTGCGCGGCGGTGGCAGCCACATGCAGGAAGGCCAGGAACTGCGCCGCGTGGTGGCGGTGGTGAACGACGTGAAGCAGGAATCGGCACGCGCGCCGGCCATGCCGCAAGGCTTCATGTTGACCGATGACCCGCAGTGGGACCTGACCGTGCACGGCCCCGACCTGCCGGCCTTGCGGCGGGCGCTGGACGACATCTGGACGGCGCACGGCCCGCCGCTGCTGCGCATCGTGAAGACCGCCGACGAGCAGCGTGACGAGGCCTACCGTCAGGAAGAACAGCTGACCACGCTGCTGGCCGCCGTGGCGCTGCTGGCCATGGGTGTGGCCATGCTGGGCGCCTATGCGCTGGTGGCCGACACGCTGCGCCGCCGCCGCACCGAACTGGTGTTGCATCGGCTGCATGGCGCGGGCCACAAAGACATCGCGCGCCAGGTGGCGGCCGAATTTGCCGTGCCGCTGCTGCTGGCCGCAGCGGCCGGACTGCCGCTGGCCGCGTGGCTCGGGGACCGCTACCTGGCCGGCTTCGTTGATCGTGTCGGCGACGGGGTTGGCCTGGCCTTGCCACTCGCTGTCGCGAGTGCCGCGACGGTGCTCATCACCGCCTTCGCGGCGCTGCGGCATGTGCGTCAGGCACTGGCTCTACAACCGGTTGAGGCCTTGCGCTGATAGCGGGTGACCCGGTCGGCCCACGGCGCCCGGCCGCAATCGGCCAAAGCGGACCGGTCTGAAGCGGCAACTCGATGCGCAAGTCAGGCCACCGCTTCACCCCTGGAACTGCCCATGGAACTCGCTTTCGATGCATCCCTTGGTTTCGCGGATCTCCACGCCGTTGAACCCCAGCGTGCCCCATACGCCCACAAACGCGGCGCTGTCGGCAAACACCTGCACAGCGGCCTGTTCCTGGGCTCTACGCCTCTTCGGAGGAAACGCCGTCTGATCGCCCCCTACGCTGCGCAGCGGCGGCGCACCGACCGCGCCACGACGCCCAGGCCAGCCAGCAGCAACGCCAGCGTGCCGGGCTCGGGCACCGGTGCGGCCGAGGTGATGAGCGCGCGCACGCCCGTCTGGTCGTAGTGGTACGCGCCGGCGTTGTCCAGCGCGATATCGAGCTGGTCGCCCGAATTCATGGCGAAGGTCTGCAGGAAGGTGAACGGGGTGCTGGCACTCGGGTCGTAACCGGAAATCGCGATCGTCGCGCCCAACTGCACGCCGTTCAGATACACAGCCACATTCGTGCCCTGGTAGCCGGAGTCGGCGCCCCAGAAGCCGGCGTCCAGCGTGTACTGGCCCGCGCTGGGTGCGGTGAAGCGGATGGTGGCGTCCTGCGTGACGTCCTGGCCCGGATGGAAGTAGCTGGTGTGCGGCAGGAAGTGCGCCGAACCCGCGTCATAGGCCGCGGCGTCGGGGTTGTGCAGGACATGCGAGCTGCCGTTGTTCCAGGATCGCAGCGGGCCGTTGCTGCCGGTCAAGCCGTAGATCGTGAAGCCCGTGCCGGCATCGCTTTGACCGTAGGTCCAGGCCCCGTTCGGGTTCAAGGTCTCGGAAAACGAGGTTTCGAGGCTGTAGACCTCGGCACAGACGGGGGATGTGGCCAGGATCAGCGTGGCGGCGCTGGCAAGCAGGCGCAGGGTTGGGGTCATGGGTTTCTCCGAACAGGCAACGCGACGCGGCGTAGCGATGGGTGGCAGACGATGCGACAGGCCGAACCGCTCGACCTGCCCCGGTCCGGGGGTCTGTTTGGCCCGGCCTGTGCCCAGGCTAGGGCGCCGGCGTTAGCGCAGCGTTACCCAGCCGCGGCCAGGCCGAGCAGTTGCGCATGCACGGGGTTGCGGTGCAGGAAGCTGTCGTGAAACAGCGGCGGCACGCGCTGCAGGGCCACGCCAGTCAACCAGTCGTGGCCCCAGCGCGCAATGCGCGCCGCGCCCGCGCCATCCCCGCGGCCCTGGCGCGCGCGATACAAGCAAATGCAGGCGGGCGCCACCGTGGCAGGCAACGCCAACTGCGCCAGCGCCTGTTCGGCGCTGTCGGCCCAGTGGGCCTGCGCATCGTCGCCCAGCTCGGCCAGGCATTGCGCCTTGAGCGCGTGCAGCGCCGGGCGCCAGGCGTCAAAGCCGCGGCCCTGCATCCTGGCCTCCAGATGGGCAATCTCCTCCAGGGCCAGCGCCGCCGGCTCGCCGGGCAAGAGGGCCAGTGCGCTGCGCAAGAGCAAGGGCAGGCTCTCTTCGTCGCGGTGGTAGGACGCCCCCGCCTGGCCGGGGCGCAGTGCCACCGCCAGCAAGGCCAGGCGATGCCGGACCCGGTGGCTGCGCACGGCACTGGCCTCGACTTGTCGCGCCACCTGCAGGCCCTGCTCGGGGCGGCCCAGCGCGGCCCACATCACGGCGCGTTCGGCCTGCACCTGGTGATGCCATTCGCCGCGGTAGGCGTCCTGGCGCGCGTCGAACCGTCGAAGCAGGTCCAGGGCCAGGCCATGCTGGCCCAGATCGGTGAGCACGCACAGCGCCTTGGCGGCGCCCACGCAGCGCTCGGACGGCGGTATCTCCGGCAGAACCAGTTCGTCGAATGCGGCTTCGACCAGCTCCAGCGCACGGCCGAAGTCGCCGGCATCGGCCGCGATGCGCGCCGGATCAGTCCAGTCAACCGGCGCTCTGGCACGACGCTCGAGCCCGTCGAGCTGGTCGATGCGGGGGCTGTCCAGCGCCGCCAGGGGCATCGGGCGCGTCGGCGGGTCCAGCCCGGCCGTGACCACCAGCCGGGCCATGGCGGTGCGCGCCACGTGCTCTCGCGAGACCAGACCGAGCTCGCGAAAGATATCTGCCGCCGACGCCATCATGCGCAGGAACTCACGCGACCGGCCGTCGAGCAGTTGAAGCCGGCTGAGCTCAAAGCGGCATTCGGCTTCGACACGGCGGTCACCCACCACGATGGCCTCGTCCAGCAGCGGCGGCCACAGCGCGGCACTGCCGACCACGTCGCCACGAAGATGCAAACCCAGCGCGTCGATGAACCGTGCGCGCACGCGTTGCAGGGGCGTGCGCGCCAGCGCCTGGACCTGCAGCGCGGCGGCGTCGAAGTCCGCCGTAGCGGCGGCGTTGGTGTACATCTCGCAGGCATCGATGTAGCGGTCGTAGGCGGCATCGCCGTCACCCTGGCGCTGCAGGATCTGGGCTGCCTGCTGGTAGTGCTGCCCGGCCTCGCCGATGCGGCCGGCGGCGATGGCCTGCCGTGCCGCCTGCACCAGCGGGTCCACTGCCAGCGCGTCGCGGCCGGCGGCCAGCCAGTGCATGGCGATGCTGGCACCGGGACCGGCTTGCGCGGTCAGCCACGCGGCGATGCGCGCATGGGTGGCAGCCGCGATGTCCGGCGGCACGCTGCGCGCCGCAGCCTCTTGAACCAGGTCGTGCGCGAACAGGCCGTTGCGCATGAGTTGGCGGTCCTCAACCTCGTGCCACGCGTCGGCCAGCGCCAATGCCGTCTGGCCGAGCGTGGCCTCGGCCAGTTCGATCGAGAAATCGGTGGCCGCCAGTGCCGCCAGGCGCACGATCAGGGCGGCGCGCGGCGAGCAGGCAGCGATCTGCTGGTCGAGCAACAGGGCGATGGAGTGCGGCACGGGCAGGCTGGCAGGGTCGGTGGCGTCGGCCTCGTAGAACCAGCCCTTGAGCAACTCCAGCGTGAACATCGGGTTGCCGCCTGCGCGACGTGCCAGCGTGGGCGCCAGGTCTGCGACGCGGCCGCGCGGCAGCTGTAGCGAGGCCAGCAGCTCGGCCACCTGCGACGGATCAAAGGGCTGCAGCCGGCACAGGCGCAAGCGACCCCGGTCTTCGAGCAGCCGGCGCAGTTCCAGCAGCGCCGGCTGGTCGTGGGGCCGGGCGGCAAATCCCCAGCGCGTCTGTCGCTCTGCGCCTTCGCCGGTCAGCCAGGCCAGCATTTCCAGCGTGGCCGTGTCTGCCAGGTGCAGGTCGTCCAGCACCGGGTGCACCTGCGCCTGGTCCAGCGCGGCCAGGACGGCGGCGCGAATGGACGAGGTCGTGGCGTGCTTCTCGGGCACGCCGATCTGGTCTGCGCCGCCGCACAGCACGGCCAGCACCTCGCTGTGTTCGACGGCCAGGTCCATGCGCCCGGGCAGCCCGTCCAGCAGCCGCGCCAAGGTGGCATAGGGGCGGCGCGCATCGCCATGCCGAGCGCGCACCAGCAGCGCGTCGGCGTGCCCGGCCACATGTTCCGCCAGCAACCGGCTCTTGCCGATGCCCGCCTCGCCCTGTACCAGGAAGGCCAGGCCGCCAGCCCAGGCGCTGGTCAGTGCCTCACGTTCGGTGTCGCGCCCGACGCAGCGCGGTGGACGCCGCAGCGCCAGTGGCGCAGGACAGCGGCCGCCGCCCGAGGGTGCCACCGGCACGGCGGCAGTGCCGATCATCCGCAGCAGGTCCAGCGTTTCATCGGCGGGCCGCACGCTGAGCTCGTCCTTGAGCACGCGCTCGCACTGGTCGAAGGCGTCGAGCGCGGCTGCCCGGTCGCCGCGCAGGTAGTGCAGGCGCATGACGCGGCGATGCACATGTTCGGACACCGGTTGCTCAGCCAACAGCCGCTGCGCCAATTGCAGGGCGCGCGCCAGTTGTCCGTCATGTTCACAGACACTGGCCAAGGCGGCCAGGCGATCAAGCTGCACGGTGCGCAGATGCGTGCGTTCGAGGTCGAGCCAGGACTGGAACTCGGGGCGATCGGGAAAGCGCCGCTCGCCCAGCAGTGGCTCCAGTGCGGGTGTCGGATCGGTGACGCAGGCCGCCCGCTGTTTCAACAGCTCGCGCACATCGAGCAGCACCGTCTCGCGCAGGGCCAGGTGCTCCTGGCCCACGGCGACCAAGGGGGTCAGCAGGTCTTGCTGCTGGTGCAGGGTCTGGCGCAGGTTGCGCAGCGCGGCCGCAGTGTCCGCCGCCGGATAGAGCCAGGCCGCGGCGCGGCTGCGCTCGAGTGGCCCGCCCAGCGCCAGCAAGGTGAGCAGGACCACCAGTCGCTCGGGCAGTTCGACGATGCGCGTGCCCAGCCGCGCCCGGGCGGCACCGAGCAGCACCAGCGCGACGCCGCCGTTGGGCGCCTGCGGCATCACGGATGGTTCGAGGCCAGGCATGCGCGAGCTTATCTGCCGCTCAGCGGCGACCGGCGATCGGCACGCCCGATAGCGCGACTTTGTCCGCGCCAGCGCCGGCCTGCCCGTGGGGTGGAACCATGCGGATCAGCGGGTGGGCAGGGCACTCCGCGAGCCTGCGGTCGATTCACCGGGCTTGCCGCACCCCGCGAACGCGGGGGATTTCAGCAACGTGGAATTGACTTCTGGCGCACATTGAGGGCGGCGCAGCGCGCTCACCGCGCTTGCGTCGGCAACGAAAGGATCCGCATCATGTCAAGCAACATTTCGCGTGGGTTGTGGGCCGCAGTTGCGGCGCTCGTGCTGACCGTGCCGGCACAAGCCGTCACCGTGGTGTTCGTTGCCGGCCTGTCGGGACCGGCCGAATTTCCGCCAGTGCCTTCACCGGGCACCGGTTTTGCGTCGGTGGCGTTCGACGACGTGGCCGGCAGCGTGACCGTGCACGTGGACTTCGGCGACCTGCTGGCACCGACAACCGCTGCGCACCTGCACTGCTGCACCGCCGTGCCGTTCACCGACGCGGCGCCGGTGATGTTGGGCCTCACCGGGTTCCCGACAGTTGTGACGGCGGGCATATACGACCATGTGTTCACGCCCCCCGTGTTTGCTGCCCTCCTCACTGGCGCCATGGACGGCAAGGCCTACCTGAACATCCATACCACGTCATTCCCCGGCGGCGAGATCCGCGGCTTCCTGATGCCGGTGCCCGAAGCAGGCAGCGCGGCGCTGATGCTGCTGGGCCTGGCCGGTGTGGGCTGGGGGGCGCGCAGGCGCGCCTGAAGCACCTGCGGGTGCGCCAGTGGGCGCAGTCGTTGCCCATCCCGCTGCGCCTTCTGATCCAGTGCTTCGGGTCAGAGGCCAACCTGGACATCCACCCGCACCACCTGGTGCTGGACGGCGGGAGGTGGCGAGCAATCCTTGGTCGAGCTTGGCCAAGCTGCATGACTTGATCACCTGACCTTCGGCGGGTCTCGGGGCGGCCCCGGTGTCACCCTCGCGTCACCTGCCCACGCTTGGGTGCAAAGCCCGCGGGTGAAACACTGGGCGTGACCCCACACCCCGGCCGGAGACACCATGCCCGCACTGCGCACACTGATAGCCGCACTCACCCTGGCCGCCGCCAGCACGGCCGCCACCGCCACGGTGCTTGTTGATGACTTCAACAGTGGCCCCGCCACCTTCGCCAACGCCGGCTTGTTTGAGTCCTCCGCCACGCAGGCCGGCAGCATGGTGGGTGGTGCCCGCTTCGACGGCCTGCTTTGTTACTTTGCCTGCGACTACAACGCGCCCTACCAGGCCGTGCTCACGGTGGGCAGCGGCACGCTGAACGTGACGCCGCCGCCCGAGGGCCTGGCCACCACGCGTGTGCTGTGGGGCAACGTGAGCCCCAACGCCAACAGCTTCCCCTTTGCGCCGCTGGGCCTGAGCCTTCTGGGCCACAGTGCCTTTGAACTGCAGTTTGGCGCCGTATCGGCAGACCTGCTGGTGCAGTTTGTGGTGGTCAGCGCGGCCGGCCAGTCGGTCTACAGCCCCGTGCTGAACAACCCCGGGGTGGTGCTGCACGCGGCGGCGGCACAGACCCTGACGCTGCCCTTCAGCGCCTTTGTCGGGGTGGCCGACTTTGGCCAGATCAACGGCCTGGCGCTGGTGCTGGGCGGCAACAACGGCGCCGGCACCGAGGCCGCCACGGCCAGCTTTGCGCTCGACTCGGTGGTGGCCACCGCCGTGCCCGAGCCCGGCGCCTGGGCCCTTGGGCTGGCCGGCCTGCTGGTATTCGGTTTGGCGCAGCAAAGCCGCCGCCGGGCCGCAGAGGTTTCGGCGCTGGCCTGATGCAGGGCGCGCAGCGCACATCTTTTACCCACTGGAGCCAGACCATGTTGAAACAGATACGCCCCGTCGTCGTCGCGGCCCTGATGCTGGCCGCGCCGCTGGCGCAGGCCGATGACTTCACGACGCTGACGCTGCCCGCGCTCAACGTCGACCTGCGCACCGCAACAGACGGGGCCGTCTATAACCCGCTGTTTCCGGGCACCCACATCTGGAACGGCGTGCCCTTCCAGCTTTCGGCCGACGTCAACGGCAACACCGTATTCAATAAAGGTGTGCTTGACATCCCGGTGGGTGTGTTCGGTGTGACGCAGGCCTACACGATCATCAACTCGGGTTTCGGCGCCTTTGGCGCCTACAACGGGTCGGTCGAGTTCATCGGCTCCAGCAGCAGCTATACCGTGGATCTGGTGCAGGGCGTGAACGTGCGTGACCACTACGACGGCGTCTTCAACAACGTCATCGACAACGTCAATGCGGTGGCGGCCTTCAACATCGGCCCGGGTCGCGCCCGGCTTGACGAGCAGATCTTTCACCTGCCGGCAGCGTTTGGCAGCCAGTCCTTGAACACGATCCGCTTTACCGGCCTGGACCTCGGCGCCACCGGGCAGCCCTTCATCGCAGCGGCCACCGTCGGCGTGGCCGCGGTGGTGCCCGAACCGGCGGCCGGTTTCTTGATGCTGGCGGGCCTGGCGGCGTTGGGCGCGGCGCGGCGCCGCCGCTGACCGAGTAGCGGCGCTCTTTCTTGCCGCCACTGGCGCGGCCGGCGTGCCGGGCACAAAGCGGCAGTGCATCCGCGCGTGGCCTTCGGGGATGACCATGCCCTGACAACTGCGGTATGTTCCGGGTGGTTGCACCATGGCCCACCCACCCCGCGACGACGTACCGCCAGAGCAGGTGCTGCTTGAACTGGAGCGCGTGCTCGCCGCGCCTGCCTTCGCGGACGCGCGTGCCCACCAGCGGCTGCTGCGCTACCTGGTCGAGCAGACGCTGGCCGGCCGGCCGCAGATGCTCAAGGAGACGGTGCTGGGCATCGAGGTCTTCATGCGCCCGCCGGGCACGTTTGACCCGCGCCGCGACAGCATCGTGCGCGTCGAAGCACGGCGGCTGCGCGAGCGCTTGCACCTGCACTACGCCGAGCCCGGCACGGGCGAGGTGAGGATCGTGCTGGCCAAGGGCAGCTACCGGCCGCAGTTTGTGTGGTGCCCGCCTGTCACCCCGGACGAAGCCCCCAACGCGCAGGCCACCGAGCTGGTGGAGCGCGGCCACTTCTTCCTGCGCCAAGGCCACGACAACGGCCACCGCAAGGCGCTGGATCGTTTTGAGGCTGCCGCCCAAGCCGAGCCCGGTCTGGCCGCGGCGCACGCCGGCGTGGCACGGGCCTGGCTGCAACTGGTGGCCACCAACCTGGAGCCGCCGCGCCCGGGCATCGAGCTGGCGCTGGCTGCCGTGCACCGCGCACTGGCGCTGCAGCCCGCGCATGCCGAATCGCTGGTGCTGGCGGCGCAGCTCACGCACCGATTTGCCTTTGACTGGCCGGCGGCGCAGGCCCTGTTCCAGCGTGCCGTGCGGGCCGCGCCAGCCAGCGCCTATGTGCGCCACGCCCAGGCCTTGTCGCTGATGATGCGTGGCGACTTTGACGCCGCCGCCACCGCCCTGGCCGCAGCGCGCCAGATCGACCCCTTGCACCTGAGCCTGCGCGCCCACCTGGCGCTGCTGGCCTTGTACCGCCGCCAGTGGGACGAGGCCGAAGACACCCTGCAAGCCCTGCTGGACCTGAGCGCCGACAACGTGCTGGGCATGAGCCTGCTGGCCTACGTGGCGCTGTGCCAGGGTGACGCGCAGGCGGCGCTGGCGCAGTACGCCCGTGTGGCGGCAGTGCACCCGCAGTTGAGCATAGGCGCCTGTGGCCAGGTGTGGGCACTGGCCGCGCTGGGCCGCAAGGCACAGGCTCGCCAGGCCCTGCGCAGCCTGCAGCGGGGCTGGGTGGGCCGCTACCTCAGCCCCTACCAGCTGGCCATGGCCGAACTGCGGCTGGGTGACGCCGACGCCGCGCTGCAATTGCTGCAACTTGCCGTGCAAGACCGTGACCCCAACGCCCTGTGCCTGCCGGTGGACCCTGCCTTTGACAGCCTGCGCGCGGTGCCGGCCTTTGCGGCGCTTGGCCGCCAGGTGCTGGGCGCCGTCAGGCCGCCCCGCGGGTTGAAGGCCAGCACGCAACCACCGCCAGGGCCAGCGGCATCGTGAAGTGCAAGGCAGGCGTTGACGATGCTGATGCGCACGGCCACAGGTCTGCGTTTACGAAAGTTCACACTCGGACCATCGTCGCGACAACTGACCGGGCAATGCTGCGATATCGAATTGGCATCCCCCTCGGACGGATACACCCCAGCCATGACCCACGCGGCCCCCTTGCAACGACGCCTCGTCCTGCGGGCCGGTGGTGCGCTGGCTCTCGCCGGCGCCTTCACTTCGATGGCCGCGCCGCCGTCCCAGGCCGATGCTGCCGAGCCGCCCGGGCCGGTCGTCAAGGTGCTCGCGATCAGGCCCGAGAAGCTTGAGCTCGAGGCGGGTGAGTCGGTGCGGGTCTCGTTCGATCTGGAGGCACCGACCCGATGGCACATCTACCCGGCAGCCAGGAAGCCGTTGCTGGGCAAGCAGACGGTGTTCGAGATCGAGGGCGCCGAGGTTGCCGGACCGATCATCGAGCCGCGGCCCAGGTACCGGCGCGAGGGCGTCCTCGAATCCGACTTCCACCAAGGCAAAGTGACGATCACCGTGCCCATTCGCCTGGCGTCGGTCGCCGGGCCGGGCCCGCGGCTACTGAAGGGACGGGTGGTCTACCAGATCTGCGACTGGAACGTGTGCCTGAACGGCGAGGTGCCGTTCCAGTTCAGTATGACGGTGATCGACAGCGTTCCGGATGTGGACGCCGTGAAGCGGTGAACGGCACCGCAAGCCTGACGACGAGAAGGAAGCGCAGATGTCGCCACTGCAACTGAAGTTCGGCCGCGCGGCGGCCTGGATGCCCACAGTCATTCTTGTCGTGAGCCTGCTGGCCGCCGGCAGCCGGCAGGGTGCGGCCGCACCCGTCTCGGACGGCGTGCCGCTCACAGCTCCGGCGCGGTGGTCAACGGAGCCCGTTTACAAGATCGTGAGTCCCCTGGGCGATCGCACAGTCACCATGGTGCCGATGGCCGCCAGGCTCGACACACTGGCCGGCAAGACCGTGTGCATGGTCTGGAACAACGCCTTCAAGGCCGACGTAACGCTGCCCGTCATTGGCGAAGCGCTGAAGAAGCGGTTTCCAGACGCCACGGTCATTCCATATACCGCGCTGCCCATAGCGCCACTGCCGGAACCGCACGGCGTGCCGAAGAGGAACTCCGACGCCCTGCAGGCGGCCCTGAAGAGCAGGCGCTGCGACGCAGTGATCACCGGCAACGGGGGCTGCGGCATCTGCACGCCCCGGGCGAATCACGCCGCGGTGCTTGCGGAGCGCAGTGGCATCCCAGCCGTGATCGTGACCAACCCAGGTTTCGACGAGCAGGCGCGCACGATGGCGCGCGACGCCGGCATCCCCTCGCTGCAGGTGGCGCTCTACCCCGACCCCTTCGATCTCGAGACAGACGCACAACTGCATCAGAAAACCATCTCGCTCGTGGTGCCGCGAGTGATCGACGCGCTGACCCGGCCGCTACCGGCGGCGGCTATCACGGCGGTGAAGCGAGATCCCGGGGAGATCGCTTTCGTCGGCTCGGTCGACGATGCCAATCGCTACTTTGCTGACCGCGGGTGGAGCGATGGACTGGCGATCACCCCGCCGACGCGCGAACGGGTCGAGGAATTCCTGAAGTACACCGACCACGCGCCCGACGCGCAGATTGCCGTGCTGCCGCCCGCGAACCTGACCGCAACGCCGTGGAACATCGCCGCCAACGGCGTGATGGCCGGGAGCCGGCCCGAGCACATGCCGCTGCTGATCGCTGCAGTGCAGGCGATCGCCGACCCGGCCTTCAGGTACACGAATCATGGCGCAAGCACGCATGGATTCACCAACTTCTTCTGGGTCAACGGGCCGCTCGCGCGCCAGCTCGACATCGACCACGGCCAAGGCCTGATCGCTCACCCGGTGAACAGCGTTCTGGGCCGCGCCATGAGCCTGATCGAGCGCAACATTGCCGGCCTCAGGATCAGGGAAACGCAGATGGGCAGCTTCGGCAAGGCCATGTCGTGGTTCCTCGCCGAAGACGAAGCGGCGGTCAACGCGCTGGGCTGGGAGCCGCATCACCTGGAGAAGGGTTTTGCGAAGAACGCGAATACGATTTCGGCTGGAAACAGCACCGTGTGGGGCCGCAATCTGGTGCCGTCTACCGCCGACCCAAAGACCCTGATGCAGATCATGGCCTACGGCATCACGAACACCGAAGCGTTGGCCAGTGGCTTCACTGGCATGAGCCGCCGCTACGTCCTCATCGCACCGGGGGTGGCCAAGATCCTCGCTCAGGGCGGCTACAGCAAGCGCGGCCTGAAGCTGGACCTGATCACGACCGCTCGCGTGCCCACGCACGAGGCGATCTTCTCGCAGGTGAACGGCTCGTTCGGCCGGGTCAACCGCTCGTTCGAGGCCGAGTACACGAGGGCCCGGACCAGCGGGAAGTCCGAACGCGGCAGGCTGCCGCCGTGGTACCCCAAGCCTGCGGGCTGGGAAGAGGTCGAGACGGTGCCGGCTGTCGGCATGCTGGAGTTCATCGTCTGCGGCGATGCTTCGCGCAACAAGGTGCAGATCCTGGCGGGCGGTCCGGGCAACGCGATCAAGGAAATCCGCTTGCCGGCGCGTTGGGATGAACTGATGGAAAAGGCCGGCTATCGGCCGCTTGGGGAGTTCGCCCTTCCATAGCCGGCCGCGCGGATTGCCTTTCTGATGTGGCGATCACGTGCCAGCGTCGCAGCAAATCGGTAGCACTGACGCCGAGCGACACCGCGCCAAGAGGCTCCATGGTCACCTGCGTCGTCGCCTGATCGTCGCGCGCAACCCATTGATTACCATGTATGAACCGCGTCGCGGTGATCAGACCTAGCGTCTGGTTCGTCCGACATTTGTCTGGACCGACATCGAGATGATCAGTGCAATCGAATCAACAATTTAGCCCCTGGCGCCTGTCCGTCGCCCCGATGATGGACTGGACGCTGTGTTCAGCATTGATGCGGGCTGCAGCGGGGTTCGTAGCAATCCTGTACCACGGCTTTGGGGGCTGTTTGGAGCGACTACTTCGGGCCGCTGGACGGGGGCGGTTGTGAGTGAGGAATGGTGCTGAGCCGTCGGCGAGAGTCGCCGGCTCAATGGCCTTTCGGGGCGACGGCGCTCGCCGCTACACTGAAGGCATGCACGCGTTGATCGAATCCCACCGCGAACAGCTTCTCTCGCTTGCCCGCCGCCGCGGCGTCACGAGCGTGCGCGTGTTCGGCTCGATGGTTCGCGGCGGAGAACGCGAAGACAGCGATGTCGATCTGCTGGTGACGCTGGCGCCCGGCACCAGCGCTCTGGCACTCGGTGGGTTGTTGCTGGATGCTCAGGAACTGCTGGGCCGCCGCGTGGACGTCGTCACCGAAGCGAGCCTGCATCCGGCGCTGCGCGACCGAGTGCTTGCCGACGCGGTTCCGCTGTGATCCCGGGTTCCGAAACCGACCGTGTGTTGCTCGCGCACATGGGCGAGTGCATCGAGCGGATCCGTGAGTACACGGCAGGCGATCGCTCGCGCTTCGAGGCATCGCGCCTGGTCCAAGACGCGGTGATCCGCAACCTGCAGACGCTCACCGAATCGAGCCAACGCCTGTCCGACGCCATCAAGGCGACCGAGCCGCAGGTGCCGTGGCGTGAGCTGGCCGGGTTTCGCAACGTGATCGTGCATGGCTACCTCGGGATCGACCTCCCGGCTGTCTGGCTCGTCGTCGAGCAGGATCTGCCACCTCTCGCCGCGGCACTTGCCCGTATGGTCGCCCGCACCAGCCACGAGGATTGAGCCGGGACCGCGGCGCATGCGGTCCCAGGCGGCGTGTGTCGCGCCGGCCCCTCAGTTTGTATTCGTTCCACCGGAGCGCATCGCCACCGTGCGGGCCCTGGATATCGGGCTGGTGCACCAGCCGGCTGTGCCCGATGCACGGGAAGGGGCAAGCGAACGTCGCGCCTTCGCCCGCAGTCTTCTCTCCACACAATCGCGGGCTCACTGGCATACAAGCTGCCGTTCGCTGGCGGTTCTTGACGGCCAGGAGTGAACGCTCGATATACCCCTCTCGATCGACCGGTCGCTGGCGCAACGTTGACGTTCGGGACTGCCCCGTTCGATGACAGCAGCGCTCGGGCGTGCAGCAGTGAACTTCGACTCGTCGCCGCAGTTCGGGCAGCGCTGCAGCTCGAACTCGAAGACGCGCCCGGACGGGCGCGTCCATCTGGTCACTCACCCCGAGCGCAGCCTGGCAAGCGCGCTGCAAAGACCCCGGCGGTGATCACCGTGGCCTACGCTGCCGGGGCGGAGTCGTCAGATCCAGCGCCACGGCGAGCCTCGGCCGCCAGCCACCGTTGCGCGCGCTGGACGATCGGCCGGTCGATCATGCGGCCGTCCAGTTGTGTTGCGCCCAGGCCGCAAGCCCGGGCAAGGCGATCGGCCTCGACCACACGGCGGGCCCACGCCAGCTCGTCGGCGGACGGTGAGAAGCCAGCATTGACGATCGACACCTGACGCGGGTGGATGCACACCGAACCCGTGAACCCGATCGCCCGCGCATCCCGTACCGCGGAACTGAAGCTTTGAAGATCGGCGATTTCGGACACCGACGCGGCCAAGCCCCAGCAGGCACGGCCATAGGCATGGGCGGCGTGGACCACCTGCGCAGCCGGCCAGGCCAGGGCCATCGGCGTGGGTGCCACACCCAGCGCGGTCGCATGGTCCTCGGCGCCGAAGCCGATGGCCGCGACACGGTGATGACGCGCGATCGACGCCGACTCCAGCACACCCGCCGGACTCTCGATCAAGGCCACGATCGGCAGGGCACCGGCGCCCGCGGCATCCAGGGCACTGGCCAGCAGGTCCAGAGCAGCCGCCGCTTCCACCTTGGGCAGCATCACCGCTGAGAGGCGCTCGAGGGGAACCGCCTCCAGGTCCAGTGCCCACTGCGCCGGGTCCGCATTCACGCGCAGCAGCACCGCAACGCTGCGTTTGGCGAGACCGGTGATCACCGCGGTCAGCGTCCGGCGCGCCTCGGGCTTGCGGTCGGCGGCAACGCCATCTTCCAGGTCAACGATCAGCGCGTCGGCACCGTGCTCGGCAGCGCGGTCGAGCATCGTCTGGGACGCGCTGGCCGGCACGAACAACAGCGAGCGCAGGTCCATCAGCGCCTGCGCGACGTGCGTCGGCGACACGGATCCGCTCATCGTTGAGGATCCGGCGAAAGACCGCGCGCACGTGTCGCTTCGTCTCCACCCAGCTCGGCCAGCAGTTCATCGTTGTGCTGGCCGAGCGTTGGCGCGGCGCGGCGGATCGCCCCCGGCGTTGTTTGAAGCCGGGGCGTCACCGCGTGCATGGTCACGGGGGGGGTGGTTTCGTCGACCTGCAACCGCACGTAGACGCCGCGCCCCACCACGTGCGGGTCAGCCAGCAAGTCGACGGAGTCGTGCACCGGGCCGACGGTCACCCCCTTTGCCCGGAAGTGGGCCAGGCAGGTGTCGCGGTCTTGCCGGCCGATGAAGTCGCTCAGCAGGCGGTCGACCTCGGCGTCGTTCGCCAGGCGAGCCGCATTGGTTGCGAAGCGCGGGTCATCGGCCAGTGCCGCCAAGCTGATCGCTTCGAACACCCTGCGCGCCATCGGCTCGGTGGAACCCGACAACGACACCCAGCGGCCGTCTCGACAGCGGTAGACGCCGCGCGGCGAGGCGAGCTTCTGTCCCGGCGGTGCGACACGGCCGCTCGCCGCGTACTGCGCGACATCGGCGCCCATGATTGCGATCATCGGCTCCAGGAGCGAGAGGTCGACCACCTGGCCGCGCCCGCCGCCGACCTCCACCTCGCGCAGCGCTGCCATGGTCGCAAATGCGCCGGTCAGCCCGGCCACCATATCGGCCAGCGCCAAGTTCGGCAGCGCGGGCCGGCCCCCGGCGTCGCGATGCTTATGCGCGAAGCCGCAAAAGCCTTCGATCAAGCTGCCGAATCCCGGAAGCTCGCGGTACGGCCCGTCCTGCCCCCAACCCGAAACGCGCACGACCACCAGTTGCGGGCGAGTCGCCCACAACGCCGCTGGCGCCAGTCCCATCGTCTCGAGAGTACCGGGCCTGAAGCTCTCGACGAGCACCTGCGAGGTGTCGATCAGTCGCCGCAGCCACGCCAGTGCCTCGGGCTGGCGCAGCTCCAGCGCCACGCTGCGCTTGTTGCGACCGTAGACCTGCCACCAGCCGTCGAACCCTGCCTTGCAGCCGGGCACGGGTTCTTGCCAGGCGCGCAGGGTATCGCCAGCGCCGGCCGGCTCGACCTTGATCACGTCGGCGCCGAAATCGGCCAACTGCAGACTCAGCATGTTGCCGGCGACGAGGCGTGAGAGGTCGACCACCCGCACCCCGTTCAGAGGCCCCGGCGAATCCGGGGTCGGCCTCACCAGAGGCAATGGCGGCATACCGGCCTACTCCGACTTGATGCCGAGGTCCCGCACCAGCGGACCCCAGCGCGTCGCCTCCTGTTCCAGCATTCGGACGAACGTGGCCGCCGGCATCGACAGCGGTTCGCTCTCGGTCGCGGCCATCTTCTGCTGCACGTCCGGCATGGCCAGGACCTTGACCATTGCGGCGGCGAGGCGCTCCACCCGTTCCTGCGGCAGGCCCTTGGGCGCGAACAGGCCAGCCACCACCGCAGCGTGCGCGCCCGCGGCGCCGGTTTCATCCGTGGTGAGCACGTCCGGAAGTGACGCCTTGCGCTGGGCATCCATCACCGCCAGTGCGCGCAGGCGGCCAGAGCGAAGGTGCGTCATCGATGCCGTCAGCGAATCCACCGCGAACAGAACCTGGCCTCCCATCAGGTCCGTCAGCGCCTGGCCGCTGCCCTTGTACGGCACGTGCGTGGCCTTCACACCGACGGCGCGCAACCACAGTTCGGCACCCAGGTGCGTCATCGTTCCGATGCCGGCAGAGGCGTAACTCTGCGGGCTGGCGCGCAGGCGGTCCGCGAGGTCCTTGGCGGTCTTGGGCGCCGCGGCGTCGCTGGCCACCAGCACCGCGAACGGCGCGCGCAACACCGGGGCCACGGCCGTGAAGTCGGCCAGCTGGTAGCGCGCCGAGGCATTGATCATCGGAACCACGACCAGCTGGGCGGTCGAACTGAACAGCAAGGTGTAGCCGTCGGCGGGCGCCCGCATCACCGACTGGTGCGCCAGGATGCCGGAGCCGCCTGCCCGGTTCTCCACCACCACCGTCTGCCCGAGTTCGGGTCCCAGGTGGGCGGCGAGCAGGCGTGCGGTGACGTCGCTGCCTGAGCCGGGGCCTTGCGGCACCACCAGCGTGATCGGCCGTGCCGGGAAGGTGTCGGCCGCGACCGGGCAAGCGGCGCCCAACATCAGCGCCAGCGTGGACAAGCGGCGTCGCAAAGCAGAATGCATGCATGTCTCCTGGAATTCGTTCCCCGGCCTGTGCAGATGCCGGTGCTCGATGCAAAGTATGCTACAGCAAACTGTGCCATGGCAAATAAATCCACCCCTTCCACCAAATCGAAGCAGCGCCCGCTTACGCCGCCGGCGGACACGACGGCGCGGGGTCGCCCTCGCGAGGTCTCGCTGGCCCAACTGCGCACCCACGAGCCAGAGACGCTGATCACCTTCCGCGTCTCGGCGCTGTCGCAGCTGCTGGGGCGCCTGGTCGAGGCTTCGGTGAGCCGGGAGCTGGGCCTGAGCAGCCGGCAGTGGCGGGTGCTGGTGATCCTGTACCGGCTGGGCGAGGCGACCTCAGGCGACGTGACTCGGGCCTCACGCCTGGATCACAGCCAGGTCAGCCGCGCCTCCTACGAACTGGCCGACAAGGGTCTGGTCGCCATGCGGACCGACCTGCAAGACAGGCGTCGCCAGCTTCTGTCTGTCACGCCCGCAGGCGTGGGGCTGCTTCGCCGTGGCATCGTCGGGTCACAGTACCGCCAGCGCCGACTGCGCAGCCGACTGGGCGACGCCGATTACGACGCATTCGGCCGTGTGCTCAGCGCGCTGACCGACGAGGCGCACCTTCTGCTGCAGGAAACCCGCACTGAAGGGCTTGAGGCCACCGTCGGCGTTGCGAGAGAGCGGCGGTAATCGACGCACAGCGGCTATTCGTGGCCGCGGTGGCAACACCCGCTATGGGTCGTCAAGCGTCCTACAACCTTCCAACTGAGCTGCCCGAAAGCTGGCGCAGACATGGAGCCAAGCGCACTAAGAAGTTGCCCGTCGCGGCCACGCGGATTGCATCCGTGATGTAGCAATCACGTGCGAGCCTCGTAGCAAATCCGTAGCACTGACGCCTAGCGACACCGCGCCAAGAGGCTCCATAGCCTCCTGCATCGTCGCCTGATCGTCGCGCGCAACCCATTGATTACCATGCATGAACCGCGTCGCGGTGATCGGACATGGCGTCTGGTTCGTCCGACATTTGTCTGGACCGACATCGAGATGATCAGTGCAATCGAATCAACAATTTAGCCCCTGGCGCCTGTCCGTCGCCCCGATGATGGACTGGACCGACCGCCACTGCCGACACTTTCATCGCCTGTTGACGCGCCACACCCGGCTGTATACGGAGATGGTGACGACCGGCGCGTTGCTGCACGGTGATGTGCCGCGCCACCTGGACTTTGGCGCCGACGAGCACCCGCTGGCCTTGCAGCTCGGCGGCAGCGAGCCAGCCGACCTGGCGGCCTGCGCGCGGCTTGCGCAGCGCTGGGGCTATGACGAGATCAACCTCAACTGCGGCTGCCCGAGTGAGCGCGTGCAGCGCGGCGCCTTCGGGGCCTGCCTGATGGCCGAGCCCGCGGGGGTGGCCGACTGCGTGGCGGCGATGCGCGATGCCGTCTCGCTGCCGGTGACGGTGAAGCACCGCGTCGGCATCGACCGCGACGAGAGCTACGCCTTCGTGCGCGACTTTGTCGGCACCGTGGCCGAGCGCGGCGGCTGCGAGGTCTTCATCGTGCATGCGCGCAACGCCTGGCTGCAGGGGCTCAG
>CXWL01111722.1_pt1 | contig 32741 bp, 26 predicted proteins | sample 590931 | NCBI WGS metagenome assembly CXWL01 (sample SAMEA3498368, study PRJEB10139) | groundwater metagenome | biome: water well; material: biofilm material | place: Germany | collected 2015-04-27
GAGATTCGCGGCGATGAAGACCACCACCTTCCGAGCGGAAGTGCATGAGCAACTCGAACGCATAGGGAAGGCCGACATCATCGTCGGCATTCCCAGCTTCAATAACGCGCGCACCATCGGCCATGTGGTGCGCGCGGTGCAGGGTGGCCTGGCCAAATACTTCCCGGAGCACAAGGCGGTGATCGTGAATTCGGACGGCGGCTCCAGCGACGGCACCAGCGACGTGGTGCATAACTCCTCGATTGACGATTTCAACTCCATACTCCTGCACCACCGCGTGTCACCCGTTTCCAAGATCGTCTTCCCTTATTCCGGCATTCCCGGCAAAGGCAGCGCCTTCCGCACCATTTTCGAGATTGCCGGGGTGCTGGGCGCAAAGGCTTGCGCCGTCGTTGATTCCGATCTGAGGAGCATCACACCGGAATGGGTCGAGCTGCTGGTGACGCCCATACTGAAAGGCGGCTACGATTATGTGTCCCCGCTCTATCACCGGCACAAGTTTGACGGCACCATCACCAACAGCATCGTCTACCCCCTCACCCGCGCGCTCTACGGCAGGCGCGTGCGGCAACCCATCGGCGGCGATTTCGGTTTTTCCGGCAGCCTTGCGCAGTATTACCTGACCAAGGATGTGTGGCAAAGCGATGTCGCGCGCTTTGGTATCGACATCTGGATGACTACGACGGCGATCGCGAACGGCTTCAAAGTTACCCAATCATTTCTCGGTGCCAAGATTCACGATGCCAAAGACCCCGGCGCAGACCTGAGCAACATGCTGTATCAGGTGGTCAGCGCAACTTTCGAGCTCATGGAAACCTATTCCGAGGTGTGGATGCCGATTCGCGGCACCGAGCCGGTTCCTGCCTTCGGTTTTGAATATACCGTCGGACTCGAACCGGTCAACGTCAACACCGCGAGGATGCTGAACACATTCCGGGAAGGACTCAGGAACCTGGGTGAAATCTGGCTCGAGATCCTTGGCGCGGGGGACTTCGGCGAAGTCGAAAGATTGGGCGCCCTGCCTGACAGTGAATTCCATTTCCCCATCGGTTTGTGGGCGCAGGTGGTTTATGATTTTGCACTCGCCTTCCACAAAAGAAAATTGCCTGTCGAGCACCTGATAAAATCAATGACCCCGCTGTATGTCGGCAAGACAGCCTCGTTCATCCTGGAAGCCAAAGACATGGGGCAAACGGAAGCGGATGCGGAAATCGAAAAGCTGTGCCTGGAATTTGAAAAGCGCAAAGATTACCTGGTAACCAACTGGAAATAACCACAAGGAGGTATGTTATGGAAGATTTTATCAACCTGATTCTCGAACCGCTGAAGGATCTGTTCTTAAAGTTCAAGGTGTTTGTGCCCAACCTTCTGGCCATGCTGGTGATCCTGACCATCGGAATTCTCCTGGCATTCATCATCAAGCGGATGCTCATAAAATTCCTGACCGCGATCAATTTCGACAGTTGGTCCGACCGCATGGGTTTTACCAAACTCATGCACAAGGGAGATCTGTGGAGCAAGCCTACCGCGACACTTGGCGCGATCGTCTTCTGGCTGCTGATCATCGTCACGTTGATGAGCGGCCTGAACGCTCTCCAGATACCGGCGATTGACCAACTGGTAAGCCAGTTTTTCAGTTATATCCCGCGCCTCTTTTCCGCCGCCATGATCCTGATCGTCGGCTACCTGCTTTCCGGGTTCATCAGCCGTGCGGTGTTGATTACGGCGGCAAACAGCGGCTTCCATTACGCCAAGCTGCTTGCTGAAGCGGTGCATACCCTGCTGATCGTGCTGATCCTGGCCATGATCATGGAACAGTTGCAGATCGCCCCCAGCATCGTGCTTGCCGCCTTCTCCATCATCTTCGGCGGTATCGTGATCGCCCTTGCCATCGCCTTCGGAGTGGGCGGCATTGACGCGGCCAAACGGATCATAGAAAAAGAAGCCATGCCAAAGCGCGAAGACGAAACGAAAGACGAGATCGAACACATCTGAGGAAAGAATGCGCCATGAGTGATTTTTATCAGACTGGAATCATCGCGACACTGCACCAACTCGGCAAACCTTCGCTGGAGCGACTCGAATCAGAGCTATATGGATTCTCAAAAATCAGGCCAATCGCACTGGTGTTGCCGTCGCTCTATTCCGAATTCGAAGGCCCGGCCATGCCGGGAATAGTCCAGGAACTGGCCAAGGTAAAGTATCTGAATGAAATCGTACTCGTGCTGGACAAGGCATCAGAGGAAGAATTTCAGAAGGTGCGGGAGTTCATGTCGCCGATATCGACGGAAATCAAGATCATCCACAATGACGGCAAAAGGATAAGCGAAATATATGAAACGTTTACCCGCAACGGATTCAATGTCGGCGAGCGCGGCAAGGGGCGTTCTGTATGGCTTGCCTACGGCTATGTGCTTGCGCGAGGCCGATCGGATGTCATCGCCCTGCATGATTGCGACATTGTCACTTACAACCGCGAACTACTGGCGAGATTGTGCTACCCCGTCGTCAATTCAAACCTGGACTATGTGTTTTGTAAAGGGTACTACAGCCGCATATCCAATAAAATGAACGGGCGTGTCACCCGTCTATTGGTGACGCCGCTGGTCAGATCCCTCCAGCAGCTCGTCGGGCCGCATGATTTTCTCGCTTTTCTCGACAGCTTTCGTTATCCGCTGGCCGGGGAATTTTGCATGACCACCGACCTGGCCCGGGTGAACAGAATTCCATGGGACTGGGGGCTGGAAGTTGGCTCGCTTGCAGAAGTACATAGAAACTATTCGCCACGCCGGGTTTGCCAGGTGGATATCGCCGCGAACTACGACCACAAACATCAAGCGCTCTCAGCCGAAGATGCAAGCAAAGGCTTGATGAAAATGACGGTGGATATATGCAAATCCATCTTCAGGACTTTGGCCTCGGAAGGAGTGGTGTTCTCGGACGGGCTATTCAAATCCCTGCTCGTATCGTATCTGCGGCACGCCGAAGATACGATCATGAAATACGAAGCGGATGCGGCCATCAACGGACTCAAGTTCGACCGGCACGAAGGGGCGATGGCGGTGGAAGCATTTACCAAGGCCATCTGCATGGCAACGCAAGTGTTTATGGAAAACCCAATGACCACGCCGCTCATTCCGAACTGGAACCGGGTGACCTCTGCCATTCCGGATATTTTCGAGATGCTGCAAATGGCCGTGGATGAGGACAACAAGTAATAAAGCCTGCTGCTTTTTGGCTTGCCGACTGACGTAATAAGGAACTCACCATGATTATAAAATGTCTTTTCCCGGTAGCCGGATATGGAACTCGCTTCCTTCCTGCAACCAAGGCGCAGCCCAAAGAAATGTTGCCTATCCTCACCAAGCCGCTCATTCAATATGGTGTCGAAGAGGCACTCGAATCAGGCATGAAAAACATTGCCTTTGTTACCGGTCGCGGCAAGCGTGCCATCGAAGACCATTTCGATATTACTTATGAACTGGAAGACAAGATCAGTGGCACCAGCAAAGAAGGTCAACTGGATTCGATCCGCGAGCTGATCGACCAATGCACCTTCTCCTATACGCGACAGACTCACATGCGCGGTCTGGGCGACGCTATTCTTACCGGCGAGACACTGATCGGAGACCAAACCTTTGGCGTAATTCTGGCAGACGATCTGTGCGTTGGCGAACCTGACGGCGTGATGGCGCAGATGTTGCGTGTCTATGAAAAATTTCATTGCAGCATCGTCGCGGTGGAAGAGGTGCCGATTGCGGAAGTGGGCAAATACGGCATCATCAGCGGCCAGCAGTTGGACGCTCAACATATTCGTATCGAACGTATGGTGGAGAAGCCGTCTCCTCAAGATGCCCCGTCCAATCTTGCTGTTATCGGGCGCTATATTCTAACCCCCGATATTTTCGAGATTTTAAGAAACACCCCGCCCGGCAGGAATGGCGAGGTGCAACTGACAGATGCGCTACAAGTGCAAGCGGCGAACGGCAAAGTAATCGCCTATCGCTTTCAAGGTCGGCGCTTCGATTGCGGCAGCGTTGAAGGTTTCGTCGAGGCCACCAACTTTTTTTACAATCGCCGATTAAAACTGTAGTCATGCGCAACGATGGCACAACAAAGAGATAAAGATAATTATGAAAGTAATGCTCAACGAATCCATTTTTGGCAATACGGTACTCGATTACCTGTCATCGCTAGCAATTTTTATCTGCGGCATCGTGATTGTTTATGTATTTAAGCGATACGTTTTGCACAGGTTAAAAGTATGGGCCGACTCGACCGATACGACAATTGACGATTTGCTTGTAAGCGCCATTCAAAAAACACTGCTGCCCGTATTTTATTTCGGTGTCTTTTACTTTTCGGTATATACCCTAAAGCTCACTCCTCGCCTCGAACGCGGCCTGGAAATTGCTGCCATCATCCTGATCACCGTGCTGGTCGTAAGGACTGTTACCTCCACAATCAATCACGGACTTCAATCCTACTTGAAGAAATCTGCCGATTCATCAGGAGGGGAAAAGCAGCTCAAAGGAATTCGCGGACTGCTTAATTTTTCCATCTGGGCGATCGCACTGGTTTTTCTGCTGGACAATCTGGGTGTAAAAATAACAGGTTTTGTTGCAGGGCTTGGAATCGGAGGTATCGCGGTTGCATTGGCTGCCCAGGCTGTTCTGGGCGATCTATTCAGTTACTTTGTGATATTTTTCGACAAGCCATTTGAGATCGGGGATTTCATTATCATTGGCGACAAAATGGGCGTCGTGGAAAAAATTGGAATCAAGACCACCAGAATACGGGCTCTTGGTGGTGAACAGATGGTTTTTTCAAATACAGATCTAACTAATTCGCGTGTCCATAATTACAAGAAAATGGAAAAGCGAAGAGTGGTTTTTAGCTTGGGCGTGATATATCAAACGCCTTCTGAAAAATTAAAAGCCATTCCTCAAAGGGTCAAAGAAATCATCGAGCAGCAAGAAGATGCTGCTTTTGACCGAGGACATTTTGCGTCCTATGGCGATTTCAGTTTAAATTTTGAATTTGTTTATTATGTTACCGGTGCCGACTACAACAAATATATGGATATTCAGCAGGCGATCAATCTGGCAATTTTTGAAGCATTTGAAAAAGCCGGAATTGAGTTTGCATACCCATCACAAACTCTTTTTGTAAACAAAGTTAACTAAGAATGTAGAAAGATAAGTTTAATGATCGCAACTTTATTGATGATTGCCGGAATTTTATTCCTGGCGCTGCAGCTTGAGGAAAAGCTCAGGATTCCATCGCCTTTGGGTTTGATTGTGCTCTCGTTTGTGGCGCATTATGGCTTTCAGCAAGTGCCGGTATTGACCGGAGACGCCGAACATTTTGCGACGCTGGTCATTTTTCTGCTGCCGATCCTGCTTATTTCCGACTCACTGGAGCTCAAGGTGGTCGATCTTAAGGAGCATGGCTTAAGTCTGCTCTATCTGGCCGTGGTATCGGTCGTACTGTCTGTCGTAGTGGCACTGACTATTTCCAACTGGTTGTTTGCCGACTACGCCCTTTCCAACGCGGCGGTCATTGTACTGTTTGCCATGGTTCTGGCAACCGATCCGGTTTCTGTAGTCAGCATATTTTCCAAATTTGAACTACCGCACCGGTTGAAAATCCTCGCCGAAGGCGAAAGCCTGCTTAATGATGCCACTGCACTGATCGTGTTTGTCTTTGTCGGTTTATTTGCTTTGGGCGGAGGCGAGATCACCATCCCCTATGTGGCCGAGATCAGCAGTGAAGTGATTTTGGGCTCAGTCGCGGTCGGGATGACAGTCGGTTTTGTCGGCCTGGCAGTCTTGAAAACAACGGAAAACCGCATCGCCGAAATGATGGTTTTGATCATCACCGGTTATGGCGCCTTCGAGTTGTCAGAGCATTTTTTTGTTCTGCTAAATTTGCTGGGCGCGCATTCTCACCTGCATCTTTCGGGCATTCTGGCCTGCATTTTTGCCACGATTACAGTGAATCATGTGATGACCCAGTCCATCACCCAGGAAAATAGCCGGCTGGATCGTGAGGAGTCTGAACTGCAACTTGAAGCTCAAGATCGCAATACTTCTTCAGGCATGATCGGAAATGTACTACGCCGGATCGAAGCCACTATTGAAGAGCGTGATCGTCACCTGCGCACCAGGGAAGATGTCCAGTTGCTGGCAATGGTGGCCAATACGATTTTATTTGTAGCCATGGCGGAAATGATCGATATCAATCTGCTCTGGAATTACAAGATCGAAATTCTAGTGATGTTTCTGGCTACCACGCTCATTCGAGGCTTGATGATGTGGCTGTTTGCCTGGATAGCCAATAAAACCGGCAGGATGGTCGATATTAATTTTCGCTGGTGGGGTGTGCTGACATTTGCCGGGATCAAGGGCGGGCTGTCCATTGTGATGATCACGATGATTCCGGCATCATTTGAATATCTTGAGATGTTCAAAGCAGTGGTGATCGGGGTCATCATGCTTTCCACCTTCATTTATTCGAGTGTACTCATCATGATTATCGGCAACAATAAAGATCAATTTCTGGAAGAAAAGAATGCAGAGGAGGGAGAACATGCCTGAGTCAATTTGTGGTTCTGCTAACTCACAGACTATCTGCGCGCGCACTGAATAATGGCCCAATGACAACTCAGCGCCAGTGCGACGGCATTTTGCAAGCGATAGAAATTCTTCTCGGGAGTGAGCTTTGATTTTGGATTGGAAACGCCGACTCGTATTTTTGGGCGGGGCAATCAGCGTCGGGCTGGTGGCCATCCTGTTCGCGGTTGCCTGCGAATGGGCGAACGGCGTATTTCACAAACTGCTTGCCATTTCACCCTATTTTCCCCTGCTGCTTACACCCCTCGGGCTGGTGCTGATTGTCTTCCTTACCCGGAAATATTTTCAAGGGTCGCAAGGCAGCGGTATTCCCCAAGTCATCGCATCGCTTGACCCAAAAGAAAGTAGCGCTGTCCGCGAGCAAGTACTTTCCCTGCGCGTGGCACTCGGAAAAATCGTGCTCACCGTCACGGGATTTTTCTTTGGCGCATCAGTCGGGCGCGAAGGTCCCACCGTGCAGATTGGCGCATCCATCATGCACAGCTTGGGCAAGCTTGCCCGCTTCCCCCAACACGACCTGGAAAAGGGGCTGATCCTCGCCGGCGGTGCCGCCGGCGTTGCCGCCGCTTTCAACACGCCGCTGGCGGGCATTGTGTTCGCCATCGAGGAAATGAGCCGTTCGTTTGAAGAGCACAACAGCTCGACCATCCTGATGACGGTGATCATCGCCGGTATTACTTCGCTGGCACTGCTCGGGAATTATTCCTATTTTGGACACACCAGCGAATCGCTGACATTCGGCAGTGAATGGAGCGTGGTTGTTATCTGCGGCATTGCGGGAGGACTGCTGGGTGGTGCGTTCAGTCGTGCCCTGGTCGAGGTGAACAAAGGACTGGCAGGGCGTATGGGCACATGGATGCAGGCAAAACCGATGGCATTCGCAGCCGTCTGCGGCTTAATTCTCGCGCTGATAGGGCTGGCCTCAGGCAGCACTACTTATGGTAGCGGCTACAGCGAAGCCAAATCGCTGCTCGATGGCGATGCGATATTGCCGGAAAGCTATGGCTTGCTGAAAATGATGGCGACCGTTGTTTCTTACATCAGCGGGGTACCCGGCGGGATCATGGCGCCCACGCTCTCTGCGGGGGCGGGATTTGGCGCCAACATTGCGCACTTTTTTACCTCCGTACCGGCAGGAGCCGCGATCATTCTTGGTATGGTCGCCTACTTCGCCGGCGTCACCCAGGCGCCGATTACCGCTTTTGTCATCGTCATGGAAATGACAGACAATCACGAAATGTTATTGCCGCTGATGGCGGCCGCGTTCATTGCCAAAGTCTGTTCGCGGCTGGTCTGCCCGACACCGCTGTTTCACACGATGGCAATAAATTTCCTCCGCAAACCGGCGCCTCCGCCTAAGGTAGGCCAAAATTAGAATGAGCGCGGATACTTTCCTCGACTATCCATATTTGACGCTCTACGCGGGTCAGGACAAGCAAAGTAATGCACCCGCATTCCGATTGGACGATGCGGCAGGCAGGAAGTAGTCATTATTCTCGTTAAGACAACTGATGTCAGACTGCCTGAGCGCGGTAGAGCAACCCGCGTCGCACCAGCAGTTTTTCGATTTCCACGGCGAAGAACACCACGCTGGATAAAGCCAGACACAGCGCCAGCTCGCCACTGCTCAACGGCTCCGTCTTGAAGATCGGGTTGAACGCGGGCACGTAGATCGTCGCCATTTGCAGTACAAAGGTGAAAAAGACGGTAGCCGCCATCGGAAGGTTGGAGAAAAATCCGACGGTGAACAGCGACTCGCGCTCCGAGCGTATCGCCATGATATGCGCCAGCTGCGACAGGGTCAGCACGGTGAACACCATGGTCTGCCAGTGCGTCGTACCGCTCTCTATCGCCCATGCCTGCACCAGCAGGCACATGCCGGCCATCAGCAGGCCGACCCAGATCATGTGCTGCCACATGCCGTGCGCGAAGATGCTTTCCTGCAAAGGCCTTGGAGGTCGGCGCATGATGCCGCGCTCGGCGGGCTCCGCCGCCAGCGCCAGGCCGGGCAAACCGTCGGTCACGAGGTTGACCCACAGGATCTGGATCGGCAGCAACGGGATCGGCAGCCCGAGAAACGGCGCGAGGAAGATCGTCCATATCTCGGCGGAGTTTGTGGAAATGCCGTAGCGGATGAATTTGCGGATGTTGTCGTAGAGGCGGCGGCCATGTCGCACCGCATGCACGATGGTGGCAAAGTTGTCGTCGAGCAGCACCATATGCGCGGCTTCGCGCGCCACGTCGGTGCCGCCCTTGCCCATCGCCACGCCGATGTCCGCCGCCTTGAGCGCGGGCGCGTCGTTGACGCCATCGCCGGTCATCGCCACCACCTCGCCCCTGTCCTGCAACGCGCGGACGATTTTTATTTTCTGTGCCGGATCGACGCGCGCATAAACCCGCACGTGCTCGACTTCCGCTTCGAATGCTTCCTGATCGAGCCGCGCCAGCTCCGCGCCGGTCATCACGCGCGCGTCGCCATCGGCGAGAATGCCGAGCTGGCCGGCAATCGCGCGTGCGGTGGCGGGATGATCGCCGGTGATCATCACCGGCGTGATGCCGGCGGTGATGCACTGCGCCACGGCTTCCTTCACTTCGCCGCGCGGCGGATCGATCAGGCCGGCAAAACCGAGAAACACCAGTTCGCGTTCCAGCTCATCCGGAGGCTCGGCGGCAGGCAACGCCGGCCAGTGCCGGCAGGCAAAGGCAAGCACGCGCAGCCCGTCAGCCGCCATCTGTTCGGCCTGTTGCAACAGCGCCGCTTGGTCGATGTCCTGTTCGCCATCGGCACCGAGTATGCGCGCGCACAATGGCACGACGGTTTCCGGCGAACCCTTGGTGTAGGAGATCACGCCTGCATCCTCGCCGTGAAAAGTCGTCATGCGCTTGCGTTCGGAATCGAACGGCAGTTCCAGCACGCGCGGCATTTGCTGCTCCAGCACGGTTTTGCTGTAACCCGCCTCCTGTGCGGCGTACAGCAAAGCCGCTTCGGTCGGTTCGCCGCGCACCTTGTTATGGTGATCCAGATGCGCGTCGTTGTTCAGCGCCAATGCGCGGAACAGCGTCGGCCAAGGCTCCGCCTGCTTATCGCCCGGCACTGCGTTCCGCAATGAGCCGGGGGCATAAAGCGCTGTCACATGCATCTTGTTCTGCGTGAGCGTACCGGTCTTGTCGGAACAGATAAACGTGACCGACCCCAACGTCTCGACCGCAGGCAGTCGGCGGATCAGGGCGTTCTGCTTGACCATTTTATGCGCGCCCAGCGCCAGCGAAATCGTCACTACCGCCGGCAGCGCCGACGGAATCGCCGCGACAGCAAGGCTCAACGCGGTCATGAACATCAGCAGCAGCGGCTCGCCCCGCAGCACGCCGACGACGAACACCAGCACACAGATCGCCAGCGCGGCAATGGCAAGGCGCTTGCCCAGATGCGCCAGACGTTTCTGCATCGGCGTCTTGCTTTCGCCGCTCTCGTTGAGCAGGGTAGCGATCTTGCCAAGCTCGCTGTTCATGCCGGTCGCCACCACCAGGCCGCCCGCCCGCCCGTACGTAGCGATGGTGCCCTTGTAGGCCAGGCACAACTTGTCGCCGAGCGGAACATCGGAAGTATCAAGCGCATGAATCTGTTTTTCCACCGCGACTGACTCACCGGTAAGCGCCGATTCGTCGACCTTGAATCGCGCGGTTTCGATGATGCGCAAGTCGGCGGGCACCACATTGCCTGCCTCCAGCAAGACCACGTCGCCCGGAACCAGTTCCGAGGCATTGACGATTCCGGCTTGCCCGTCGCGCAGCACATGCGCGCTTGCTTCAGCCATACGCTTGAGCGCCGCCATAGCCCGCTCCGCGCGGTATTCCTGCACGAAACCGATTACTGCATTCAGGATCACGATGACCACGATGGCGATGGTATCGCCCACATCGCCGACGATGCCTGAAATGATCGCCGCGACGATCAGCACGATGATCATGAAATCGGTGAACTGGTCGAGCAGCATGCGCCAGGGCGAACGTTCGCGTTTTTCCTGCAGGGAGTTAGGGCCGTACTGCGCCAGCCGTAGAACTGCTTCGGCCTGACTCAGGCCAAATTGAGGGTCGGTCCCCAGATGCCGTGCAGCCGCATCACCCGACAGCGTATGCCAGTTGATATCGTTATTGCGCATGGCCGAAAATTATCCATGAGTTGAGCACATACAACATGAACAAGCCCAGGCTCACCCAGGTCAGCCCCATCACGGCACGTCCCTGCGGACGGAAGATCAGGCCCACGGTCACCAGCGCGCTCATCATCACCGCAGTAAAGGCGGTCAGCACGTGGCTGGCATCGACATGCGCAAGCAGCGGCCCTTTGGTATAAAACAAATCGTCCACCACCAGAATTGCGATGTCGAATAAGTTGCTGCCCAGCAGGTTGGCGATGGCCATGTCCAGCGCACCGATGCGCAGCGCCGAGATGGTGACAGCCGCTTCGGGAGCGGAGGTCACCGCCGCCACCAGCAGCGTCCCGACAAAACTCTGCCCCCAGCCCATCAGGTCGGAAATGTCCTTGGCAACGAACGGTAGCCAGGAGCCCGCCACCACCACCGCCAGCGCCGCCCACGCGTAACCCTTGATCGCGCTGCGCAGCGTCACATCGGGATAGCGCTCGGCGGACACCTCGGTGTATTCGGCCACGGTGCGGTGCTCATAGCTGTAGACAGCGCGCATCGCAACCAGATAGACCAGCAGGATGAACGGCGAATAGAGCCCTACGTGCCCAAAAACCGGACTCATCCCCGCATGATCCAGCAGCAGGCTGAAGCCGGCGAACGCGATCAGGATCGTACCCAGTGAAGCCGACAGGATATGTCCCTGAGCCGCACGGCTATATAAGGTCTCGCGCTTGTACAACGCATCGAGCAACACCAGAATGGCCAGATTGAACACCGTGCTGCCCAACACATCTCCCACAGCGATATCCGGTGCATCGGCAAATGTGACGGCGGAAATACCGGTCACCAGCTCGGGCAGCGAGGTGGCGGTGGACAGCAGGATCAGGCCGATCCATGAGGCGGAGACGCCGGACTTTTCTGCGATGATGTCGCCGTAGCGGGAAAGGAAATAGCCCGCGTAACCGATAATGGCGAGACAGATCAGAAGTTGCAACCAGAGCAGCATCCAGGTACCTCCCGGTCATGTTGATGATGGAATAGTACAACGAACCGTAGCCGACCAAAATTTGATGCACTATTTTTCCGGCTACATGACAAAAAAACATCATGCGATGCTGAAAATGGACCGGAGCTTTGCGCTTCAGCAGAACAACACCAAACCCTACACCGCCAATACGTTGACCATGTTCGTCAGCACCGCTGCTCCGGCAATGTCTTTGGCGCGCTTGGCGAAAGCAGCGATCGCGGAATTTAAAAAGGGCGTCGAAGGTGGCTGGCTGATGAAACTGAAAGGGCTGGAAGAAAGACTGCCGATCAGTCGCCGACTATGGGCTGGCATAAAGAATCCCGGATCGTGAACATTTCCTTCGGTAGCGCAAGTTCCTGCCGCTTAACGGATTCTATTTGCCAGCCTCTGTTGCCTTCTTTTCAGCGGTATTTTGTGCGGCAACAGAAGAGGATTCGATAACAACTCCCCCTTTGTCATAATCGGAATAAATAGACTCGACAGTTATGCGGGAACCTTGGTCATCCACCCAGATAGAAGTCTCCTTATCAAGCTGGACTCCTTCAGATTCTTTTACTACAAAGGTTCCCTTGTCGAGTTCGGTTCCCACCTCTACTTTTACTTTCGTATTTTTTTTCAGTGGTTTCCCGTACTTTTTTTCCAGGGCTTTGGCAAGCGCCAGCATTTCTTGCGTGGAACCGTCTATCACGACCTTGATGAGAGCTTGGTCGCTACTCAAAGTAACCAATGCAAAAGCGTCAGCCAGGATTTCGTAATCGAGCAATATCGTGCTTCTTTCATCCGTAAAAGAGCACCTGTCATTTTTTGAGTTGAACTTTTTCCCCATACACATTTTCTGCAAGGCATCCTTTACTCCCGGCTTGCCAAGAGGAATGCCTTTAAAGGAAATTGTCCCCTTTTTCTGTGCCTGAGATTCGGCATTGCCATAACCTGAAAAGAGCAATGCACCGGTAACTGCAATCATCGACAGCAAAACGCGTTGATTCATTTTATAGGTCCCGTTAATAAAATTGTGACGCCATTATAGATAGATTGATATTGGTTAGGAACCGCCAAATTTATATACTGCCAGTTTTGTATTACAAATCCTTTTGGCTGTCTTGGCGGTTTCGTTTCTGAAGTGCAGCTTTCAGGCAGTGCAGCAACAAGGCATGACATTCCGCACAGCGGGCTTTGTTATTGATTAACCGCTATTTCTTAATCCGGCCGCGATGCCATTGATGGTGAGGTGGATGGCGCGCTTTACTTTCTCGTCGTTGTCACCCGCACGGTGACGATGTAGCAGTCCGACTTGCAGGTGATTGAGCGGGTCGATGTAAGGCGTGCGGGTGGTGAGGCTGCGTGCCAGCGTGGGATTGTCTTCCAGCAGGTGCGCAGCACCGGTGATGGCGAACAGCATATCCACCGTGGTCTGCCATTCCGCTTCGATGGCGCCGAATATTTTTGCGCGCAGGGCTTCATCCGGCACCAGTTCGGCATAGCGCGAGGCGATGCCCATATCGGTTTTGGACAGCACCATATCCATATTGGACAGCATGCCACGGAAGAACGCCCAATTCTGATTCATCGCTTGCAGTTGTTTCACGCCGGCTTTGCCTTCGCGTTTGATGAATTGTTTGATGGCGCTGCCGAAACCGAACCAGCCGGGCAGCAAGGTGCGGCTCAAACTCCAACTGAATACCCAGGGGATCGCACGCAGGTCTTCGATGCTGTCGCTGGCACGACGTGCCGAGGGACGGCTGCCGATATTGAGTTCGGCGATCTCGCGAATCGGCGTGGCGGCGAAGAAGTAATCGGTGAAGCCCGGTGTTTCATACACCAGCTTGCGATAGGCGGCGAAGGCATCGCGGCTTATGGCTTCCATGATGCGGTGGAATTCCGGCATGGTGGAATCGTCGCCGTGATGATGCACCAGCGTCGCTTCCATGGTGGCCGCCACCAGGATCTCCAGATTGCGCCGGCCGATTTCCGGGTCGGAATATTTGCTGGAAATGACTTCACCCTGTTCGGTGATGCGGATCTGCGCGTTCACGCTGCCCGGCGGTTGCGCAAGGATGGCTTGATAGCTGGGGCCGCCGCCGCGACCGACGGTGCCGCCGCGTCCATGAAACAGACGCAGTTCGATGCCGTGCTTCTCGAACACTTTTACCAGTTCGACTTCGGCCTTATACAATTCCCAGTTGGCGGTGAGGTAGCCGCCGTCCTTGTTGCTGTCGGAATAGCCCAGCATTACTTCCTGTGTGTTGTCGCGGTTTTTCAGCAAACCGCGGTAAAACGGGATGGAGAACAGCTCGTCCATGATGACGCCGCAGCCGCGCAGGTCTTCGATGGTTTCGAACAGCGGAATGATGTTGATGCGCAGGTCGTCCCCCTGCAGCAAGCCGCTCTGTTGCACCATCAGCGCCACTTCCAGCAGGTCGCTCACCGCGTCTGTCTTGGAGATGATGTAGTTGGGCAGTGCGGCACTTCCAAAACGGCGGTGGATCTCTGCGGCAGCGCGCATCAGTTGCAACTCGCTTTGTGCGGTGGCGGAGAAACTTTCCAGTTCGGGCGCCAGCAGCGTGTTGGCCTGCAAGGCGGCGAGCAAGGCTTCGCGTCGTGCAGCTTCGTCCAATTGCATATAGTTGGCTACGCCCGTATTCGCCAGCAATTCACTGACGGTCAGTTCGTGGACGGCGCTGTGTTGGCGCATGTCCAGCGGCGCCAGGTGGAAGCCGAACACTTCCGCCGCACGACGCAGGTCGGCCATGCGACCGCGCGACAGATACAGTGCGCCATGATGCTCCAGCGAATGGATGACAATATCCAGTTCGGCGATGAACTCTGCCGCGTTAGCATAGTGAGTCACATCCTTGCTGACCGGATGCAAGTGATGCACACGATGTCCGAGGTGCTCGGTGGTGGCAATCAGTCTGGCATAGATGGCAATCAGCGCGCGGCGGTAAGGCTCATCCTCGCGGTTTGCATTTTTGTCGGGCGAATGGCCGGCGAAATCGGCCAGCTCCGGGCTGATGTCCACCAGACGACTCGACAGACTCAGGCGTGAATTCAGCAAATCGGTTTCCGACAGGTAGTAATCCAGCACGGCGGCGGAGTGACGTTGTGCTGCGTCCAGCATCACATCATGGGTAACAAACGGATTGCCGTCGCGGTCGCCGCCGATCCAGCTGCCCACGCGCAGGAATGGGGGCAAATTGATGCGCTTGCCAAAGCGCGCCTCGATCTGCTTTTCCATGCCGGCGTATAACTTGGGTATCTCGCGCAGAAAGGTGTAGTCGTAAAACGACAGGCCGTTCTTCACTTCGTCCTGCACCGACAGTTTACTGGTGCGCAACATGCGCGTGCTCCACAGGATGAGCACGAAGCGATGCAGCGTTTCCTCGTTGTATGCCAGTTCTTCAGGAGTCATGTCTATGCGGTCGCGGTCGGACAGCAAACTGGAGATGATGAGCTGGCAATTCAGGATGCTCTTGCGCTGTACTTCGGTCGGATGCGCGGTCAGTACGGGTGAAATCAATGCCTTGTCGAAAAAAGCTTGCAAGGCGGATGTATCAAGATCCTTTTCCTGTATGTGATCCAGCACCAGTTGCAAGCTGCCCTCCTGCGCCGGCGAACCGACTTTCAGGTGCGCGCGGCGGCGGCGGTTGTGGTGCAGGTCTTCGGCGATGTTGGACAACTGCGAGAAATAGCTGAAGGCGCGCACTACCAGCAATGTTTCTTCCGGACTCAGCGCATCCAGCGTCTGTTCCAGTTGGGCGCGATCGCGGTCGTCCTGCGTCTTGCGGAAGCGCACCGCAGCGCGGCGCACGTTCTCGACCAGCGTATAGGTCTCTTCGCCTTCCTGCTCGCGCAGGGTATCGCCCAGGATGCGACCGAGCAGGCGTATGTCGTCGCGCAGGGGCGCGTCTTTGCTGGAAATATCGGCGGGGGCTGCAATCAGATTCATTTTCATCAACACGTCGGCGGCGCAAAAGTAAGGCGCACCTGCTAGAATGCGCCGCACTTTTGATTGATTAAAATATCCCAGGAAAATCGATGAGTCAGGTTACTTTTACTCCGCCGTCCCGTTTGGTGATCGCCTCGCGCGAAAGCGCGTTGGCCATGTGGCAAGCAGAACACATCCGGGACAGGCTGCGCGCATTATACCCACAAACCTCGGTCAGCATATTGGGCATGACCACACAGGGCGACCAGATATTGGAGGTGACTTTATCCAAGATCGGCGGCAAGGGTCTGTTCGTGAAAGAGCTGGAGACCGCGCTGGAAAACGGCAGCGCCGACATTGCGGTACATTCACTGAAGGACGTGCCGATGCATCTGCCGCAGGGTTTTACGCTGGCCTGCATCGGCGAACGCGAAGACCCGCGCGATGCCTTTGTTTCCAACCAGTTCGACAATCTCGCTGCATTGCCCGCCGGCAGCGTGGTGGGTACCTCCAGCCTGCGCCGCGAAAGCCAGTTGCGCGCACGTTTCCCGCATCTCGATATTCAGCCGCTGCGCGGCAACGTGCAGACCCGTCTGCGCAAGCTGGATCAAGGGCAATACGCCGCCATCATCCTTGCCGCCGCCGGACTGAAGCGACTGGGGCTGGGCGACCGCATCCGCGCCGTAATCTCCAGCGAAGACAGCCTGCCCGCCGTGGGGCAGGGCGCGCTGGGCATCGAGACGCGCGCCGACCGTCCCGACCTTAAAACCTTGCTGGCCCCGCTGCATCATGCGGACACCGCCGCCTGCGTGTTGGCCGAACGCGCCATGAGCCGCGCGCTGGCGGGTAGTTGCCAGGTGCCGCTGGGCGGCTTCGCCGAAGTGCAGAACGGCAAGTTGCGCATGCGCGGCTTTGTGGCCACACCAAACGGCACCCGCCTGCTGCGTGCCGAGCAGATCGGTGAATATGCACAACCTGAGGCATTGGGGGATGCCGTGGCGCAGGCCTTGTTGAAACAGGGCGCGGGCGAAATCCTCGCCGCATTGAATGGCTGACACACCGCTTGCCGGGCTGAACATTGTCGTCACGCGCCCGCGTGAGCAAGCATCTGGTCTGACACAGCACATTAAGCAACTGGGCGGTAAAGCCCTGCTGTTCCCTTTATTGGATATCACACCTGCTGCCGATCAGGCAGCACTGTGTGAGTTCGCGCAACATCTGCCCTCATACGACCTCCTCATTTTTATCAGCCCGAACGCAGTGCAGTACGGTATGGCGGCACTCGGCAAGGTGCCTGACAAAGTGCGCGTTGCCACTGTCGGACAAAGCAGCGCGCAAGCTTTGCGCGATCTGGGCATTGCCCGCGTCATTGCACCGACCGAGCGTTTTGACAGCGAAGCATTGCTGGCCTTGCCTGAACTGCAAAACGTCTCCGGCTGGCGCGTGGCGATCCTGCGTGGCGATGGCGGGCGTGAGTTACTGGCAGACGCGCTCAAAGCGCGCGGCGCGCAAGTCGAATACATCACCTGCTACCGGCGCAGCAAACCGAAACTGGATACCGGCGCGTTGCTGGCAGCCGGGCCCGATGCCATCACCGTGACCAGCAGCGAGGCGTTGGGCTATCTGTGGCAGATGCTCGACCAGCCAGGCAAAGCGAAGCTGGCGGCTACACCGCTATTCGTGCCCCACGCGCGCATTGCCGAAACAGCGCGTCAACAGGGATGGAACAACGTCTTGCTGACGACTGCAGGAGATGACGGGATGCTCTCCGGTTTGATAGCATGGGCCAAGCAAGCAAATAAGTGAGCCGACCATGAGCGAACCTGCGTCATCCCAACAACCCGCCGAGCAAACCAGAGTCGGGCTGGATACTTACGCCTTGCCTGCCGAACCGCGCACGCCGCACAGCAATCCTTTGGGCAAACTGATCTCGCGCATGACGCTGACCCAACTCACGCTGGGGGTGCTGGTGGCAATCTTCGCGTGGCAATGGCTGGATGCACACTATCAACTCAATCAGGTTCAGCAAGAAGTGGCGCGGCGGCTGGCCGAGGTGGAAGGCAACAACAAGGTCAATCAAACGCTGGTTGCGCAGAATCAGGAACTGGTACGCGAACTGGGCGGCAAGCTGAGCGTGCTGGAAAACAAATTCGCCGAAACGCAGAACCAGCGTGCCGCACTGGAAGCGTTGTATCAGGAAATGTCGGGCAGCCGCGACCAAACGGCGCTGGCCGATGTGGAGCAGATGCTGCTCATTGCCGGGCAGCAACTGCAACTCTCCGCCAACGTGAAGGCAGCACTGATCGCCATGCAGCATGCGGACGGCAGTTTGCAGCGACTGGACAGGCCGGAATTAAGCGATCTGCGCAAGCGCATCAGTCACGACATCGAGCGTTTGCGCGCGTTGCCGGGTGTCGATGTGCCTGCCATCAATCAGCAGCTGGACAAGCTCATCATTGCCGCAGCCACTTTGCCGCTGGCGCAGGAAGTGCGGCCCCGGCAGGAAACGGACGTGGCGGAACAAAAGCCGGAAAGCGGCAATGCATGGAAGAATTTCTGGCATGAGGTGTGGCAGGAATTGCGGCACCTGGTGCGCATCGAAAACACGCAGCAGGAAGAGATGCCATTGCTATCTCCCACCCAGACTTTCTTCCTGCGCGAGAATCTGAAACTGCGTTTGCTTTCCGCGCGCCTGGCTTTGCTGTCGCGCGACGAAGTGAGCTTCCAGCGCGAGTTGCAGACCGCGCAGGCATGGGTCAAACGTTATTTCGATATCAAGTCGGGCGAAACCGCACAAACGATAAGTGTGCTGCAAAAACTCGTTGCATCCAACATCACCATTGAAATTCCGGACATCAGCGGCAGCCTGGAGGCGGTGCGCAACTATCGCGCATCGCGCGAACGGAGCGCACGATGAAATTTCTCATCTGGTTGCTGGTGTTGTTCGCCGCTGCGGTCGCGCTGACACTGGCTGCGCACAACGCCGGTTACGTTCTGCTGGTGTATCCGCCATACCGCATTGAAATGTCGCTTACGATGTTCGTGTTTGGTTTGCTCGCCGCATTCGTGTTGACCTATCTGCTGGTGCGCCTGGTCTCCTCTGCCGTGCGATTGCCGCAATACGTGCGCACTTACCGTGCCGAGCGCGCCCAGAACAAAGGCCGCGCTGCCATGCTGGAAGCGCTCACTGCGTTTTTTGAGGGCCGTTATGCGGCAGCCGAGAAAGCAGCGGTGCGGGCGATGGAGCTGGGCGAGATATCGGGAATCAATTCCATTATCGCCGCACGTGCCGCCAATGAACTGCGCGAATTTGACAAGCGCGATGCTTATCTCGCCGACGCCCAAGGCAAGACAGTGGGCGAGGAAACCATGCGCCTGATGGCGAAAGCCGAGTTCCAGCTCGATCAGAAACAGCCCCAGTCGGCGCTCAGCTCGCTTAGAGAGTTGAGCGACTCCGGAATTCGCAAACACATCGGGGCGCTGAATCTGGAATTAAAGGCACAACAACAGGCGCGCAATTGGGATGCGGTGCTGGACGTGGCGAACCAATTGGAGAAGCGCAACGCCATCAACACGACCCTGGCTAGCCAGATGCGCCAGCAGGCTTGGCTGGAAAAGCTGCGGGCGGGCGCACATGACGGCGAGATGCTGCGCAGTGTGTGGAAACAAATGCCGGTTGAATTCAAGCGCCGCAGCCAGACCACTGCTGAAGCCGCGCGTTCCTTCATGCATCTGGGAGAATGCGCGATGGCGCGCAGTCTGCTGACTGAAAGTTTGAACGCCGAGTGGGATGGTGAGTTGATCACGCTGTACGGCGATTGCCTTGCCGGCAGCGTTATTGCGCAGATCGACCAGGCCGAGCGCTGGTTGCATGCGCATCACGACGATGCGGGATTAATGCTTGCGCTGGGCAAGCTTTGCCTGCATCAGGAGTTGTGGGGCAAGGCGCAAAGCTATCTGGACGCCAGCATCAGCATACAACCCAGCCGCGGGGCGTACACCGCCTTGGGGCAATTAGCCGAGAAGTTGCACAAACCGGATGCAGTTTCCAAGTATTTCCAGCAAGCCGCACAGCTCGCAGGATCGCAATAAGCGAATAGCAGCGCGTAGAATACGTCGAGCAAACTCGTCAGATGAGTCACTGGCGGATTGGCTTAATCAAACGAAAGCGATTCGACATGTATGCACGTTTATTGTCAGCAACATCTCTGTGCTGCGCATTGGCCGGATGCGGGGGTGGGGGAGGCTCATCTCCCCCGCCGCCCACCGCCGCTCCGACCGGCGTGACTGCAACGGCAGGCGATTCCTACATCCTGCTTGACGGCAATCCAGTAGCCGGTGCCACGGCCTACAACATCTACTGGGCGACGGCTCCCGGCGTCACCAAACTCAATGGGACCAAACTGGCAGTTAGCTCTACCCCGCAAGCGCACACCGCGCTGACCAATGGACAGCCCTACTATTACGTGGTGACCGCCGTCGATGCCAACGGTGAAAGTGCGGAATCCAACCAAGTCAGCGCAACGCCCTCCGCCCTTAACACGGGCAACGACCCGTTGTTCGCCGACCAATGGAATCTGCTCAACACGGGTCAACTCGGCGCGAGCGGTGTTGCCGCAGCGGGACAAGATATCAACGTTCAACCAGCATGGGCGACGACCAAAGGCGCGGGTGTACGCATCGCCATCGTGGACGACGGCTTGGAAATGGCACATGAAGATCTGGCCAGCAACCTCGCGGCGAATGGACAGAGCCACAACTATCTCACTGGCACAAGCGACCCCACTAATGACGCCACGGACACCACCTCAGGTCATGGCACATCCGTTGCCGGGATCGTGGCAGCGCGCGATTCGAACGGACTGGGCGGGAGCGGTGTCGCCCCCCGAGCCACCTTGATCGGCTACGGTTTGCTGCTGAATACCACGACCACCAATGAAGCCGATGCGATGTCGCGCAATGTGGCGACTATCGATGTTTTCAGTAACAGCTGGGGGCCACCGGATGGCACAGGTAATATCACCGCCAGCCCTACCTTGTGGCAAAGCGCGATCGACACCGGTCTGGCAACTGGCCGAGGCGGCAAGGGAACGGTCTATGTGTGGGCAGCTGGCAATGGACGGGCTGGTGCATCCGCTTGCCCAACTTGTGAAGACAACTCCAATTACGACGGCCATGCAAATTATCACGGTGTGATGGCGGTAGCTGCAGTCAATGATCAAGGCGTGCAAACCGCCTATTCCGAGTCGGGGGCGAACGTATGGGTCAGCGCACCGGGCGGCGATTATTGCGACACACATACCATCACCACCACTGATCGAACTGGAAACGTCGGAACTAACACTTCTGCAACGGCGGGTGTTACCGATTACACCGACCAGAAGTACACCAAATGTATGAATGGCACCTCCTCCGCCACACCGACGATAGCAGGTGTGGTCGCCTTGATGCTGGCTACCAATCCGGCGTTGACTTGGCGCGACGTGCGCATCATTTTGGCGCAAACAGCGCGCATGAATGACTCTGCTGGCGGCGGGTGGATATTGAATTGGGGGACGCCGCGATACTATGTCAGCCATAAGTACGGCTTCGGTGTGGTCGATGCAGCAGCAGCGGTGACAGCGGCGCAGGGGTGGGTGAATGTCGCTGCAGAAAAAACTCCCCATACGACAGCAGTCGCAACGCCATCGTTGTCTATCCCTGATAACGACCCCGCCGGAGTCAGCCATGTCATTCCGGTCACGGGTAGCGGCATCGCCAGCATCGAGTTCGTCGAGGTCACTTTCAGTGCGGCAGACCATACCTATGCGGGCGATCTGGACATCACGCTGACCAGCCCGACAGGCACGATCAGTCAGCTGGCGACTCGGCATATGTGTTCGCCGGGCGGGGCGGGTAGCTGTACTGCATACAGCAGCTGGGTGTTCGGTAGTGCTCAACACTTGGGCGAAGCCGCTGACGGTAGCTGGACGTTGACTGTGAAGGATCTGGGGTTGAATGACATCGGAACATTCCAATCCTGGAAGCTCAAGTTCTACGGTCACTGATCCTGCGATTTGAATTTAAAATAGGAGCGAATGCGATGAAGAAAACGATGAAGTTTGCGCCAGGACTGATGCTGATATTCGCGAGCGTCATATCGCTGAGTGCCTGTAGCGCCACGCCCTCGAAACAAACCCAGTCGAAGACCAGTTCAGTGTTGACACAGCCCTACGTCTGGTACGACGGCAGTCGTGAACAGACCGTTTGGCTGAATCCGCAAGTCGTCGCTGAGTTCAACCCGAGCGAACAGAGCACGAAGGTCGCCAAAGGTGTCGATGCACAAGCCAGGATGGTGACGCTGAAACAGAGTCAACACGGCGTGCGTTTTTGGCAGATGCAAAATCCGGCTGGAGCCGCCTTGCGCAGCTTGGCGATCAGCAACCCCACCGGCAAATATTCGCCCGTATTCCACGACAGCGCATCCAGCACCGGTTCGATGCGCGCGTTACCGGGCAACATCATCGTTTATCTGAATCCGGGCTGGGATGCGGCAACCGTGCACAACTGGATCGCCGCACACAAATTGGAATTGGTGAAGAAGCTGGAGATCGGCATCAACATCTACGTCTTCAAGACCGCGCCCGGACTGGATGCCATGAATACAGCGAATGCACTCTATCAGTCCGGCGAGGTGGTGGCTGCGTTCCCTGATTGGTGGAAAGAAATCTCTACGCGCTGATCAACTCTTCGGCACGAAAGTGAACGCGTCCGAGAAAAACGCTTCATTCGGCAGACTTCGTTGCGTGGTGAAATCGCGGTGTGCCGCTTCCACCACTATCGGAGCGCCGCAGGCGTACACCGCGTAGCCTGAAAGATCCCTGAAATCCTCCAATACGGCCTGATGCACGAAGCCTGTGCGTCCGCTCCATTGCTCATCGGAAACCACGGCTGTGAACTTGATGCCGTGTACTTCCCAAGCCTTGATCTTGTCCAGCATGTAGAGATCCGATGCTTTGCGCACTCCCCAGTAGAAATGCATCTCGCGCTTGAAACCGATGTGAATCACATGTTCGATAATCGCCTTAACCGGCGCAAAGCCGGTGCCGCTGGCCACAAAGATGATGGGTTTGTCGGAATCCTCATGCAGAAAAAAAGTGCCGAGCGGCCCTTTGAGTCGCAGGATATCGCGTTCTTTCATCGTGTTGAACACATGGTGAGTGAACGTCCCTCCGGCAATGTTGCGGATGTGCAGTTCAAGTAACGCGTCATCGTGCGGCGCGTTGGCCAGGGAGAAACTGCGCGGCGTGCCGACTTTTTGCAGAATATCGATGTATTGCCCGGCGAGGAATTGCAGGCGTTCGTTGGTCGGCAATTTGAGAAACAGCACCATCACGTCATTCGCCACTTTCACCATTTTTTCCACGCGGCACGGCAGCATCTTCACCGGAATATCCTGCACGCGACTCACCTCATGGCTTTCGATCACCAGGTCGGACAACGGTTTGGCGCAGCAGAACAGCACCATCCCGGCGGATTTTTCTTCTTCCGTCAGCGCGTAAGCCTGTGGATTGCCGAAATCGACACTGCCTTCCAGCACCTTGCCTTTGCACACACCACACGCCCCGTTGCGGCAACTGTAGGGCAGTACATATCCGTGTTCCAGCGCGGCCTCCAGAATGGTCTCGTCGGCATCGACGGGAAAGCTGTGCCGGCTGGGCTGGATGGTGGTCTTGAAACTCATGGGGTGTTTTCGTTTGAATGAGGGGCGGAATTTTAACAGGGTGTTGGAAAATGTTGCGAGTGATGGCAGAACAAGGCGCGAAATTGCGAAAGAGCGGAATTTACAAATAGTAAATGAGCATCTTGAGCCATTGAGCAACGCAGATATGCAGAGCGCAGTAGTTTTACAGCACCCTGTTAACGCATAATCGCACTATGAATAATCTGCTTATTGCAGGCTGTGGTGATGTCGCCTTGCGCACCATTCCTTTGTTGAGAGGGCATTATCGCCTCTATGCCTTGGTACGCAATCCAGCCAAATCCAGTCGATTACGCTCACTCGGCGTCACATCCATCCTTGGCGATCTGGATGACCGGAATAGCCTGTCAAGGATCGCGGGGTTGGTGAATGTTGTGTTGCACTTTGCGCCACCGACTACCACTCCTCCCATGACAAGGGGCGGCCGGGAGGGGTTGCCTCTCGACACCCGCACTCGCCATCTACTTTCGGCCCTGTCGTGCGGGACACTGCCCAGGCAACTCATCTACATCAGCACCAGCGGCGTGTATGGCGATTGTGACGGCAACGTGGTGAGTGAAACGCGTTCAGTGAATCCACAAAACTCGCGCACACAGCTGCGCGTGAGCGCGGAGAACCAGATTCGCGCTTGGGCCAAACACCATCAAGTGAATGCCAGCATCCTGCGCGTGCCGGGTATCTACTCTGCCGAGCGCCTGCCGCTGGAACGATTGCGTGCCGGATCGCCGGTCATCATGGCGGAACAGGACAGCTACAGCAATCACATCCATGCCGATGATCTGGCGCGCATCGTGGTCGCGGCATTGCGCCGTGCCAGGCCGAATCGCGTATATCACGCCGTTGATGACGACGAAATAAAAATGGGCGACTACTTTGATGTCATCGCCGATGCGTTTAATTTGCCGCGCCCGCCGCGCCTGTCGCGAACCGATGTGCAGCGTGCCGTGTCTCCCGTGATGTGGTCCTTCATGAACGAATCGCGGCGATTGACAAATGCGAGAATGAAACGCGAGTTGAAAGTGGCGCTACGCCACCCGACAGTGGATGAGGCACTCACCTCATCGGCACTCAACCCTTCTCCATGAACCGCTCGATGTGATCGAGGAATGCACGCGTTTTGGCGGGCAGATAGCGGCGCATGGGCATGACTGCCCAAGCGGGCACAGCGGGCAGACACCATTCCGGCAGTATGCGCACCAAACGTTTGCGGAGTAAATCTTCTGCCGCAAAGCGATCCGGTAAAGCGCCTATACCCGCACCGTCCAGTAACAGCTGCTGCATCATATCCGGCGAATTCAGAGTGAGCCTTCCGGGGGGCACGCCTTCCCAAACAGCTTTGCCGCGCATCAGTTTCCACGGCACGGCACTGCCTCGCGCGGAGAGCAAACGAACTGCCGCATGATGTTCCAGCTCATCCGGATGTTTGGGTGCCGGATGTAGCGTGAGATAGATCGGACTGGCATACAGGCCAAAGCGTTGTTCATCAATCTTGCGCGCCACCAGCGTGGAGTCGTTTTCCAAAGCGCCCATGCGGATGGCGAGATCGAAGCGCTCGCCGATCAGATCGACACGGCGCGAACTCAGATCGAGATCGAGTTGTATCTCGGGATAGGCTTCGATGAAGGTGGCGATGGCGCGCGAGAAATGCTGCCTGGCATAGTCGCCCGGCATCGACACGCGCAGACGACCGCGCGGCTGCATATCCTGGCTGCGCACGAAATCCTGCACGGTAGCGACTTCCTCCGCGACGCGCCGACTGTGGTCGAGGAATTCCTGCCCGAACTCGGTGAGTGACAGACGGCGCGTGGTACGCAGCAACAGCCGCTGACCGAGAGTTGCCTCAAGGTTGGTCAAGCGTCGTGAGACGGTGGCTTTGGGCATGGACAGATATTCGGCGGCACGCACCAGACTTTCCTGTTCGACGATGGTGGCGAACAGGATCAAGTCATCGGCGGAGATTTTCGCTTGTTCCATTTATGGAACAGTCTATCTCGGTTTGACGGCTTTATCTATCTTTTCGAGTCACCTACCATACACTCACTTTTATTTAACTGGGTAGGTCGGGTTTTAACCCGACATGTCGGGCTAAAGCCCGACCTACGCCACTGACAACAGAGGAGCACACATGAACGCCATCATTCAAACGACAGTACGCCAATCGCGCACGATAGATCGCCTCATCGAAGGCATTGCTACTTCGGACGGTGCAGGCGTAAAGCTGACCCGCGTGCTGTCGGGCAAGCTGCAACATCGTCTCGATCCGTTCCTTATGCTGGATGCATTCGGCAGCGATGATCCGGACGACTACATCGCGGGCTTCCCTGACCATCCGCATCGCGGCTTCGAGACGGTGACTTACATGCTATCCGGTCGCATGCGCCATCGCGACAGCGCGGGTCATGAGGGATTGCTGGGAAATGGCGGAGTGCAATGGATGACCGCCGGGCGCGGCGTGATCCACTCGGAGATTCCGGAGCAAAAAGACGGCGTGATGGAAGGTTTTCAGTTGTGGCTCAACCTGCCCGCAGATCGCAAGATGGCCGATCCATGGTATCGCGACATTGCCAGCCAGGAGATTCCCGAATACGTGACGGCCGATGGTGTGACGGTGCGCGTCATCGCGGGAGACAGCAATGGTGTCGCTGGGGCGGTCTCGCGCGAGATCACCGAACCGCTGTATCTGGATGTCCACCTGCCCGCAGGCAGTGCATACTCGACCGCATTGCCAGCCACGCATAATGCTTTCATCTACGTCTATCGCGGCACAGTGAAAATCGGCGACACGTTAGTGGAATCACGTCGCATGGGCATTTTGAGCAACACTTCAAGAGCTGACGGTGTAACGCTGACGGCGCCGGAAGATGCGCGCCTGATCCTGATCGCGGGCAAGCCGCTCAACGAACCCATCGTGCAATACGGGCCGTTCGTGATGAATACGCAGCAAGAGATTCATCAGGCACTGGACGATTATAGAAACGGGCGCCTCGCCTAAGCACTTGCGGCGGTGCCTTGCACTGCATCCGTCCCATTTACTTTTGCACAGGACTCAACTTTTTTCGATTCACTTTATGTAAGGAGCACGACATGACCACCACCCTGTTCACCCCCGCCACGCTCGGCAAGCTGCAATTGAAGAACCGCATCGTCATGTCACCGATGACGCGCTCGCGGGCCATTGGCAATGTGCCGAACGAGATAATGGAAAAGTATTACAAGTTGCGCGCCGATGCCGGACTCATCATCACCGAAGGTACGTCGCCGTCGCCGAACGGCCTTGGCTATGCGCGCATCCCCGGTGTGTTCTCGGATGCCCAAGTGCAAGGCTGGCGCCGCGTGACCGACGGCGTGCATACCGCAGGCGGCAAAATATTCGTGCAACTGATGCACACCGGACGTGTCAGCCATCCGGCGAACATGCAAGCTGGATGCAAAATAATCGCACCGTCTGCTCTTGCCGCGCCGGGTGAAATGTGGACAGACAGCAGTGGCATGCAACCCTATCCCGTGCCCGCCGCGATGAGCGAGGCCGACATCGCTCTAACCATTGCCGAATATGCCGCTGCATCGAAGCGCGCGGTCGAGGCCGGATTCGACGGTGTTGAACTGCATGGGGCGAACGGCTACCTGATCGATCAATTCCTCAATACCGCCTCCAATCAGCGCACTGATAAGTGGGGCGGCAGTGTCGAGAACCGCATTCGCTTTGCCGTGGAAGTGGCCAAGGCTACTGCCGCCGCCATCGGCGCAGAACGCGCCGGTATGCGCATTTCGCCTTACGGTGCGTTCAACGGCATGGCTCCCGATGCCGAGATGGATGCGCTGTATGAACGCCTGATCGCCGGGCTGAACAGCGTTGGCTTAGTGTATATCCACATCGTTGACCACAGTTCGATGGGCGCGCCGGAAGTCAGTCCGGCGTTGAAGGCGAAGATTCGTGCCAACTTCAAAGGCAAATATATCTTGTCAGGAGGTTATGACTTGGCGCGTGCGAATGCCGACCTTGGCGCAAATCGGGGTGACCTCGTGGCATTCGGTCGTCCGTTCATCGGCAATCCAGATTTGGTGCAGAAGCTGCAAAGTGGTACGGCGCTGACTGCGCCCGACTCCGGCACCTTCTATACGCCGGGAGAAAAGGGTTACACCGACTATCAAGCGGGGTGACCTGCACTTTCCAAAGAATCAGGCTCTGGAGAATTCAGGATGAAATTGCTGTTATATGGAACTGAGTTTTGCCATCTGTGCGAACAAGCAGAGGCCGTGCTTCATGCGGCAGGTGTCAGCGTTGACCATGTGGATATCGCGGAAGACGATGCATTGCTGGAAAAATACGGCACGCGGATTCCGGTGGTGCTGCGCGAAGATAACGGGGCGGAACTCGGCTGGCCGTTCGATGAGGCAGCGGTGAGACGGTTTATCAACTAGGGAAGGTCTGATTAAGTCTGTTCGTGGTGAGTGTTTTCCGTTCGCACCCTCGATACACCGCGCAAGCGCGGCACTGATGAAACTACTAGCCATTCGACTAAGCCAGCCAGCTGGCAAGTCGCTGGTTATTGGGACGAACGGAAAATGCCTCGAAGAGGTTCTCGCACCCTGTGGGTGTATCGAACCATAGTTTTCGGACTTAATCAGACCTTCCCTAGGTATTTCGCCCTCTACCGCAACTTGTTGGAGGGCAAGTTTCGACACACAGGAGACAACGAGGCTCAAACAAAAAAGGCCGTTAAATCTGTTATCAACCATGCGCTGCGGACTTCACTGTTTTAGTGACACCGGAAAAATCAACATCCGTCGGCATCTCGAACAGGCAACGTCCCCCGCTCCGCGATGCCCACACCGCGCCAATCGCGCGCTTCTCTTCCGAATCCACGCTGTCGTAGCGATTCTTGCCTTTGTATGTCTCGCCCACTTACTTTCGATTGCACGCCATCCTCATATCATCACCAGTAGTACTGACAGGTGAATGACTGCTCCTTGCCGGTTTCTTGCCTTTCGGCATTCAACTGCTTTTTGTTGACCACATCGCATCCAGCAACCGATCTTCCCTCTCCTCTGGCACGCGCTGCATAAACGGGCAATCGCGGCGGTGGATGGTGATGCCACGGTCGCGCGTGACGTAGCCGATGATGGCATCTGGCTTGGTCGGGTTACAGCACTTGGCGGTACGGCTCACCAGATTACCCACCCCTTCGATCAGCACATTTCCGCTTTGAGTTTGTATCGTTTGAGTCGTGACACTACGCGGGGCGGGGGCCGGCGTCTCTTGTCCGATGGCGAGGCTGACCCGGCGCGGAGTGATGTCGCCGCGTCCCAGTGCGGCGAGCAGGTCATCCAGTTTGTTGTAGCGTAATTTCTGCGCCAGCTTTTCCTGATTGATATCGGTGACGCCAACACGATGCAGTTCGCGGTCGAGCAGGGCACGTCCCTGCGCGACGCTGTCATCGAGATTCTGTTCGGAAAACCAATGGCGCACTTTGGCGCGGGCGCGCGCACTTTGCAGAAATCCCAACTTTGGACTGAGCCAATCGCGGCTGGGCCCGCCCTGTTTGGTGCTGAGTATTTCCACACGCTGTCCGTTCTGCAATTTGGTGTTGAGCGGCACGATGCTGCCATTCAACTTTGCGCCGCGCGTGCGATGCCCCAGATCGGTGTGTACGACATAAGCGAAATCCACCGGCGTCGCCCCTTTGGGCAAGTCGATGACTTTGCCCTGCGGGGTAAATACATACACGCGATCCTGCAACAATTCGTTCTTGAATTGTTCCTGGAATTCGGCGCTGCCCGCCAGTTCGGATTTCCATTCCAGGATCTGTCGCAGCCAGGCGATCTTCTCGTCGAAACCTGTTTCACTCTTTTTGTTCTCCTTGTAGCGCCAGTGCGCCGCCACGCCGAGCTCGGAATCGTGATGCATCTGCTGCGTGCGTATCTGCACTTCCAGTGCAAGCTTGCGCGGGCCAAGCACCGCAGTGTGCAGCGATTGGTAGCCGTTGGGTTTGGGATGGGCAATGTAATCGTCGAATTCGCTCTGGATCGGCGACCACAGATCATGCACGATGGAGAGCGCTGCGTAGCATTGTTCTACGTTCTCTACCAGCACACGCACGGCGCGCACATCGTACAGTTCGCCGAATTCAAGCTGCTTGCGTTTCATCTTGTTGATGATGCTGTGGATGTGCTTGGGGCGGCCGCTGACTTCTGCCTTGATATGCGCCGCCGCGAGCAAGCGTTCCAGCTGCGCGACCACCTCGGCGATATAGCGTTCGCGATCCAAGCGGCGTTCGTCGAGCAGCTTGGCGACTTTTTTATAGAGCGCCGGCTCCAGGTAACGCAGCGCCAGGTCTTCCAGTTCCCACTTGAGTTGCCACACGCCGAGACGATTTGCCAGCGGTGCAAAAATGCTGTGCGTCTCGTGTGCAATATGACGTTGAGTCTCCGGGCTGGCGCCGGAAAGGTTGCGCATAGCCTGCGTGCGCTCGGCGAGTTTGATGAGCACCACGCGGATGTCTTCCACCATCGCCAACAACATTTTGCGCAAGCCTTCGACTTGTTGCGCAGCCTCGTTCTTGTCCTGGATGGATGCTTCACGTATTTCGCTGAATTGCCGCAAACGCTCCATGTCCGAGATGCCTTCGACCAAGCGGGTGACGTTGCGTCCGAAGCGTTCAGTCAACACTTCGCGCCAGTCGGCCAGGTGATTCGGCACCGCATGCAGCGCAGTTGCCGCGATGGTCTCGTGATCCATATGCAGGCCGATCAGGATGGAGGCCGAGCCAAGCGCATATTGCAGCAGCGGCTTCCCGGTTATATCCGCCTGCCCGTGATAAAGCGGCGCGGCGAACTCACATGCATTGCGGATCAACTCGATCTCGGCAGGTGCAAAAGCATCGGACAGCGCCGCCAGCCAGCGCTGAATGTCGGCGCTGTCCTGTCCGGCGAGCGGAGGGAAGTGATGCTGGACGGAGACCACGGATTACGTCGGGTTTGATGAAATCGGCATGGTGCAATATGTAAATATATTCCGTTCGGCCTGAGCTTGTCGAAGGCTATGCAACCATTCATGTTTCGACAAGCTCAACACGAACGGTTTCATATATTTGTGCGTACCATGATCAGGAGTTGCTGACCTGAATCAGTTGCGCCAGCTTGTCTTTCGCCGCGCCGGAGGAGATAGTTTCTGCGGCTCTCGTCACGCCCTGTGCCAGCGTGTCGGCCAATCCCGCCACGTAGATCGCCGCACCCGCATTCAGCAGCACGATGTCGTGCGCGGCTCCGGCCTGATTGTCCAGCACGCCCAGCAACATCGCCTTCGCTTCGTCGGCGTTGGCGACGCGAATGTCGTTCAGCGGTGCAGCTTTCAGGCCGAACTCTTCCGGCGTCACGCTGTATTCGCTGATTTTACCGTTCTTCAGTTCGGCGATGAAGGTCGGCGCGCTGATGGATATCTCGTCCATGCCGTCCGAGCCATGCACCACCAGCACGTGGCGGCTGCCAAGTTGCTGCAACACGTTGGCGAGTTTGACGGTGAGGTCGCGCAGAAACACGCCCATCACCTGATTCTTCGCGCCGGCGGGGTTGGTCAGCGGCCCCAGCAAATTGAACAGCGTGCGCACGCCAAGCTCGCGGCGCACGGGGGCGGCATGCTTCATCGCGCTGTGGTGATTGGGGGCAAACATGAAACCGACGCCGATGCTCTCCACACAATGTGCCACCTGTTCCGGCGTAAGGTTCACGTTCACACCGAGCTTTTCCAGAATATCCGCGCTGCCGCAGGTGCTGGAGACCGAGCGCCCGCCGTGCTTGGCCACCTTCGCGCCTGCCGCAGCGGCGACGATGGCTGAAGCGGTGGAGATGTTGAAGGTCTGTGAGCCATCGCCGCCTGTGCCGCAAGTGTCGATCAGATGTCCGTCATCCTTCACGCTCACCTTGGTGGAAAGTTCGCGCATCACCTGCGCGGCAGCGGCGATCTCGGTCACCGTTTCGCCCTTCACGCGCAGCGCGACCAGCACGGCGGCGATCTGCGCGGCGGTGAGCTGTCCGCCCATGATGTGCTGCATCAGCTCCAGCATGTCAGCCTGCGTGAGGTCGCGGCGTTCCAATAATTGAGTCAGAGTCTGTGAGTAATTCATCATTTTGCCCCAATGAGAAAGTTATTCAGCATGTCGTGCCCGTGTTCGGTGAGGATGGACTCGGGATGGAACTGCACGCCATGTACCGCCAGTGTTTTGTGGCGCACGCCCATAATTTCGCCGTCATCCGTCCACGCGGTGATCTCCAGACATTCCGGCAGCGTCTCGCGCTCGATCACCAGCGAATGGTAGCGCGTTGCGGTGAACGGATCAGGCAGCCCGCTGAACACGCTGTTGTTGTGATGGTGAATGAGCGAAGTCTTGCCGTGCATCAGTGTTTTGGCGTGAATGATCTTGCCGCCGAAAGCCTGGCCGATGCTCTGGTGGCCGAGGCACACGCCGAGTAGCGGAACTTTTCCTGCGAAGTGCTTGATCGCGGCGACCGAGATACCCGCTTCGTTTGGCGTGCAGGGGCCGGGCGAGACCACGATGTGTTGCGGATTCAGTTTGGCGATCTGCGCCACCGTGATCTCGTCGTTGCGATACACCACCACATCCGCGCCAAGCTCGGCGAAATACTGCACCAGGTTGTAGGTGAAGGAGTCGTAGTTGTCGATCATCAATAACATGTTCGTTCCTCCTTAGTGATGCACCTGCGCATCGAGGCCGTCCAGCACCATCTCCGCCGCGCGCAGCACCGCGCGCGCTTTGTTCTGCGTTTCTGTCCATTCGCTGTCGGGGTTGGAATCGGCGACGATACCCGCACCCGCTTGCACGTAAAGCGTCTTGTCCTTCACTACGGCAGTGCGCAGTGCGATGGCGACATCCATATCGCCGTTGAAGGCGAGGTAGCCGACCGCACCGGCGTAGATGCCGCGCTTGCTGGGTTCCAGTTCGTCGATGATCTCCATCGCGCGCACCTTCGCCGCGCCGCTTACCGTACCTGCGGGGAAAGTGGCCTTGAGCACGTCCATCGCGCTGAGGCCGTCTTTTAATTTTGCCTCGACGTTGGACACGATGTGCATCACATGCGAGTAGCGTTCGATCACCATCTTGTCGGTGAGCTTGACCGTACCGTTCTGCGCGACGCGGCCGATGTCGTTGCGCCCGAGGTCGATCAGCATCAGGTGTTCGGCCAGTTCTTTCGGATCGGCCAACAATTCCTGCGCCAGTTCCACATCCTGCTGCGGCGTCTTGCCGCG
>CXWL01112821.1_pt2 | contig 32725 bp, 40 predicted proteins | sample 590931 | NCBI WGS metagenome assembly CXWL01 (sample SAMEA3498368, study PRJEB10139) | groundwater metagenome | biome: water well; material: biofilm material | place: Germany | collected 2015-04-27
GAGTTGACGGCTGGTAACCATTAATGTGGATGGGTGGAAATTTTTGATCTTGTGCTGCGTCAATAGGCGAGTAGCTTGACGCGAAAGACACTTCCAAAACAAAAAAGCAGCGACGATCACTCGTCACTGCTTCATTTGCTTACTACATGTCTTTGGNNCCTGCGACCAACGGATTAAAAGTCCGCTGCTCTACCAGCTGAGCTAACGACCCGAAGAGGCAGCATTATAGCTGGTGATTTCGATTTCCGCTAGGAAGTTTTTGTTTGTTGTCTAATTGGTCAGCTTGGCAGTCACTTTCAGCACTTCCTCTGCCGTGGTCTGGCCTTCGAGGATCTTGAGCGCGCCGGCAATGCGCAGCGGCTTCATGCCATCCTTGACCGCTTGCGCGCGCAGGGCGATCAGGTCGGTTTCCTTGCCGATCATCTTGGTGAAGCCTTCCGAGATCGTCAGCAGCTCGTACAGGCCGGTGCGGCCCCGGTAGCCGGTCTGGCGGCACTCCGGGCAGCCGATCGGGCGGTACACCTTGTCCGGCTTGGGCATATTCCACTGGCCGCCAATGCTTTCCCACACGTCGTCGGCAATCTCGCCGTCTTGCGACTTGCAGTGCTTGCACAGCGTGCGCACCAGGCGCTGCGCCATGATGCCAATCAGCGTCGCTTCCAGCAGGTAATACGGCACGCCCAGCTCCAGCAGCCGCATCACGGCCGCCGGGGCGTCGTTGGTGTGCAGCGTGGACAGCACCAGGTGGCCCGTCAACGCGGCCTGGATGGCCATCTCGGCGGTGGGCAGGTCGCGGATCTCGCCCACCATGATGATGTCCGGATCTTGCCGCATCAGCGCCTTGACGCCGTCCGCAAAGGTCAGGTCGATCGCCGGCGTCACCTGCATCTGATTGAAGCTCGCTTCGACCATCTCGATCGGGTCTTCCACGGTGCACACATTGACTTCGGACGTGGCCAGCGCCTTGAGCGTGGTGTACAGCGTGGTGGTCTTGCCCGAGCCGGTCGGGCCGGTGACCAGGATGATGCCGTGCGGGCGCACCGTCAGGCTGTCCCAGCGTACCGCGTCGTCCGGCGGAAAGCCCAGTTCGGGCAAGGTCTTGACCACCACGTCCGGGTCGAAAATACGCATTACCATCTTTTCGCCGAAGGCGGTCGGCATGGTCGACAGGCGCAGCTCGACCTCCTGGCCGCCCGTGGTGCGGGTCTTGATGCGGCCATCCTGCGGGCGCCGCTTTTCGATCACGTCCATCCGGCCCAGCAACTTGATGCGCGCTGTCATGGCGATCATGACCACCGCCGGCACCTGGTAGACCTGGTGCAGCACGCCGTCGATGCGGAAACGGATCGACGCAATCTCGCGCTTCGGTTCCAGGTGGATGTCGGAGGCGCGCTGCTCGAACGCGTATTGCCACAGCCAGTCGACGATGTTGACCACATGCTGGTCGTTGGCGTCGAGCTTGTTCGACTTGCCCAGTTCGACCAGTTGCTCGAAGTTGTTGCGCAGCGCCAGGTCCTGGCCCTTGGACTTGTTGGCGTCCTTGATCGTTTTGGCCAGGCTGAAAAACTGCGAAATATATTGCGCAATGTCGAGCGGATTGGCCATCACCAGTTCGATGTCGCGCCGCGAAATCTTGGCGATCTCGCGCTCCCATTCGATCGAGAACGGCTCGGCCGTGGCTACCACCAGCCTGGTCGGACTCAGTTCCACCGGCAAGATGTTAAAGCGCGCCGCGTAGCTGGCCGACATCACGTCGGCCACTTTGGTGAAGTCAATCTTCAGCGGGTCGATGCGGATGAAGGGCAGGTGCACCTTGCCGGCTGCCCATTCGGTCAGCACGTCGAGCGTCATCAGGCGGTTCGGCGGCAGCAGCGACACGATCTTGCACAGCGCGACGGCTGACAGNNACGTTGGCTTTATCGACGATGCCGTCGGCCAGCAGCCAGGTGAAGATCGCTTGCAGGTCGAGCGCGCGGGGGCGGGTCTTGACAGGTGTCGCGGGTGCGGCGGGTTTGGTGTGTTCTGCTTTCAAGCCTGGCCTCCGGTAGCGTTGCTTATTGCACTGCAGTCTTGATGCCCTTGACCCAGGACTTGGCCGGCAGCTTGGTGGCCGCCACGATCTGCAGCGCACGCGCGGCCAGCGCCTCGAAGTCGAGCGCGGGACGGGTCTGGAAGCAGATGGCTACTACGTTACCATCATGCACTTCCGGCAGGCAAATGACGTGGTCGAAAGCGAATTTCATGGCCTTGATGTTGCGTGCAAAGCTGGGGTGGTCGCCAAACAGGTTGACCGTCATGATGCCACCGTCAGCCAGGCAAGCGCAGCACGCCTGGTAGAACTCGGGCGTGTCGAGCACGGGGCCTTTCGCGGTGGCGTCGTACAGGTCGCACTGGAGCACATCGTAGGCGCCGCAGTTGGCCGAGTCATTGACGAAGTCGAGCGCATCCATTTCGAGCACGCTGAGGCGCTCGTCGTCGGGCGGCAGCTTGAACATCGAGGCGCAGATTGCCAGCACCGAGGGATTGAGTTCGACTGCCGTCACGCGCGCATCGGGAAACTGGCGGTAACAAAATTTGGTCAGCGCTGCCGTGCCCAGGCCCAGCTGGGCGATGGCGCGCGGTTGCTCGAGGAACAGCATCCAGGCCATCATTTGCTGTGCGTATTCGAGTTCCGGCCAGTCCGGCTTGCGAATGCGCATCGCGCCCTGCACCCATTCGGTGCCGAAGTGCAGGTAGCGCACGCCGTCCTGTTCGGACAGGGTGACCGGCGCAAACTTGGGTTTGCGCGCCGGACGGCGCGAGGATTCGACTTGTTCGATGGATTTTCGTTTGATGAGCATAGGGAGGGCCTGATTCGATCTCCCTATTATCGGTTGCGGGGTTACCGTAGTGCAAGCGAAACTGGCACGACGGTCCCTGCAATCAGTATTCGTCGGGCTCGACCGTCACACGCAGCCGGATCCGGTCGCCCGGGTCGCGCTGGGTAAAGGTGGTGTAGCTGCGGCCCCGGTAGTCGTACGTCACGTCGTAGCCGGTGGTGCGGGTCTGGTAAGCATCGACCGTGCGGCACTGGCGCACCGCTTGTTCCTGCGGGTATTGCGACTGGCCGTATTGGGGCTGCTGGTACTGGCCCTGGTCCAGCGGGCGTCCGTTGTTGCTGATGCGGTCACCGGCAACGGCGCCCGCCATCACGCCCACCGCAGTTGCTGCCGCGCGGCCGCTGCCGCCGCCCACCTGGTTGCCGATGATGCCGCCGGCAATGGCGCCGAGAATGGCGCCGCCGGCACTGCGCTGCTGTTGCTGAGGATATTGCTGCGGATACTGCTGTTGCTGCGGCGTCTGTATGTATTCGGTGCGGCATTCTTCGCGCGGGGTGCGGATCTGCTCGGTGCGCGGCTGGGCTCGCACGACACGGCCGAATTCTTCGAATTGCGCGGCATGGGCGCCCGGCAGGGCAGCGGCAAATGCGGAAAGCAATAAGGTGAGCTGGAGTTTCATAGTTGCCTCTTGGTCGTCATGGTGTCGGTTGTTGCTGGCTGGTGGCCTGCATCTATGGTAAGCCCGGTAGGCCCATTCCCCTCATTCCTATGGCAACAAGATGTAACAGCTGGCTAATTTTAGGTAAAACCTTCTGATTATTAACAATTATTGCGTTTGAAATCACATTCGGGTTGATTCGTGTTACACAAAACGTTACCCTTATACGATTAGGGGGTATATTGGCGCGTGGCAACCACCAACAGGGCACCAACCGATACACCGGACGACTTGAGGGAATAATGGATTTGTTGATAACAGTGCCGCCCAATCTTGTGCAGTCCATCCGTGCTTTCCGTGTCGTGGAACTGCAGGAGGAAGCGGCGCTGCTTGGACAGCATTTCCTGTATGCCCATTGCGCCAACACGCTGACCAAGCAGCAAGTATGCGGCCGGATCGGCGAAAGTTTCCACTTCCCTAAGCCGTGCGGCAAGAACTTCGACGCGCTGCGCGAAAGTCTGACCGAGACGATCAGCAAGGCTGGTTCCCAGCCCGGTTTCATTGTTGTTATCGAACAATTGCCCAATACCCAGAAGTTCGACAAGGAAGCGCGCGAAACGTTGCTTGACGTGTTTCGCGATGCGGCCGACTTCTGGGCCGAGAAAAAAGTACCGTTCAGGGTGTTTTACTCCTTCGAGTAGGTCTGCTGCACCGCAGCATATTTCCCCGTTTTCTTGGTCAGGCTAGCCGCTCAGGGTACAATGCCGCCATATGAAAAACATTGTGATCCTCATTTCCGGCCGCGGCAGCAATATGGAAGCGGTCGTGCATGCGGCGCGCGACCAGCAGTGGCCGGCTCGCATTGCGGCCGTCATCAGCAACAAGGCCGACGCCAAAGGGCTTGAATTTGCCCAGTCGCACGGCATTCCGACTGCCGTCGTGCCGAACAAGGATTACGCCAGCCGGGCCGAGTTCGATTTCGCCTTGCAACAAGTCATTGACAGCTTCGCGCCCGATCTGGTGGTGCTGGCTGGCTTCATGCGCATTCTGACGCCGCAATTCGTTGCCCATTATGATGCGCGGCTGCTCAATATTCACCCGTCGCTGCTGCCCCATTTTCCGGGCTTGCATACGCACCAGCAGGCGCTCGACGCAGGGCACCAGGTGCATGGCGCCACGGTCCATTTCGTGACCGCCGAGCTTGACCACGGCCCTGTCGTGGCGCAAGCGAGCGTGGCGGTGCTGCCGGGCGACACCGAGGAGACACTGGCCGCGCGCGTGCTGGTGCAGGAACACCAGCTCTACCCACGCGCGATTCGTCTGTTCATCGAGGACCGGCTCAGCATCGACAACGGCACTGTACGCATTGCCGAAACCACCAGTCATTAACCAAGGAATTCCATGAGATTGCCACCAGCGATACTCGGCAATACAGAAGAAGTATTGCGCGAGATTTTGCGTTTTTCGGCCCCTGCCGATACCACCTTGTCGCGCTACTTCAAGGACCACCCGCGCCTGGGTTCGCGTGAACGGGGCGCTGTTGCCGAAGGCATTTATGCCATCTTGCGCAACAAGACCTTCTTCACCGACTTCGCCGAAGCGGGTCAGAGCCCGACCATGCGCCGCCTCACCATCCTCGGCCTGGCCGAAGCTGTGGGCGCCGACGCGCTGGGCGGCCTGACCGAGGAAGAAACCGCGTTCCTGGAACGGATCAAGGAAATCGACCGCAGCCTGATGCCGGCCCAAATGCGCTCGAACTTGCCGAAGTGGCTGTTCGACAAATTCGTGGCCCAGTACGGCGAAGCGGAAACGCTGGCGCTGGCCGACGCGCTGAACCAGCCCGCGCCGCTCGACTTGCGCGTGAACTCGATCCGCGCCACGCGCGAAGAAGTGCAGGCCGGCTTGCTGGAAGCGCCGATCGCCGCGCTGCCGATGCCATACGCCCCGCTCGGCCTGCGCGTGCTGAAAAAGCCGTCGCTGCAAAACCTGCCGCTGTTCAAGAGCGGCGCAATCGAAGTGCAGGACGAAGGCAGCCAGGTGCTGTCCCAGATCGTGGGCGCCAAGCGCGGCGAGATGGTGGTCGACTTCTGCGCCGGCGCGGGCGGCAAGACGCTGGCGCTGGGCGCGCTGATGCGCAACACGGGCCGCTTGTACGCTTTCGACATTTCCGAGAAGCGCCTCGCCAAGCTCAAGCCGCGCCTGGCGCGCAGCGGCCTGTCGAACGTGCATCCGGTGCAAATCGCACACGAACGCGACGCCAAGATCAAGCGTCTGGCCGGCAAGATCGACCGCGTGCTGGTTGACGCGCCGTGCAGCGGCCTGGGCACCTTGCGCCGCAATCCTGACGTCAAGTGGCGCCAGAAGGTCGAGGCCGTGGCCGAGATGCAAGCCAAGCAAGCGTCGATCCTGGACGGCGCCGCGCGCCTGCTCAAGGGCGGCGGACGCCTGGTGTACGCCACCTGCAGCCTGCTCGATGAAGAAAATGAGTTCATTGCCCAGCAGTTTCTTGCCGCGCATCCGGAATTCGACCTGGTGCCGATGAGCGTGGTCCTGGCCGAGCAAAAGATCGCGCTGGAAATGGGCGACTACCTCAAGCTGCTGCCGCACAAGCACCAGACCGACGGCTTCTTTGCCGCCGTGTTCCAGCGCAAGCCAATCGAAAAGAAAGCGCCGCGCGAAGCGGCCGTTGAAGAAGCCGCCGACGAATAACGCCTATGCCCATTTCCAATCTGCTGACCGATGTACTGGACGATATCCACAAGCCGCAACTACTCTGGCAAGTGGGCATCATCGTTGTGTGTGCGGTAGCAGGCTGGTTGCTGGCGCGGCTGGTGCGCGCCAACGGCACCGGCGTGGTGCAGATGGGCGTGACCAACTTCGGCCATGTGCTCACGCCCGCGCTGATTGCCACGCTGATCGCGCTGTCCAAGCTGGCGGCCAAGCCTTTCCTGGGTAACGTCAACCTGCTCAAGGTGGCGCTGCCGGTGTTCGGCTCGCTGGCGCTGATTCGCATGGCGTTCTACCTGGTGCGCGGCACGGTGGCGCGGCGCGGCGCAGTGGGGGCGGCGCTGGTGACGTTCGAAAAAATCTTCTCGCTGCTGGTCTGGCTGGGCGTGGCCCTGTACCTGACCGGGCTGTGGGACGACGTGTTCACCTTCCTCGATACCACCACGCTGCCACTGGGCAAAAATCATGTGACGCTGTCTGCCATCTTGCAGGCGGCGGTCTCGGTGGTGGTGCTGCTGATGGTGGCCATGTGGGCCGGCGCCATGCTCGAAGAGCGCCTGATGGGCGTGGCCGGGCTGCACACCTCGCTGCGGGTGGTGATGGCGCGCATGAGCCGGGCAATCCTGATCGTCGTGGCCGTGCTGCTCAGCCTGTCGCTGGTGGGCATCGACCTGACCGTGCTGTCGGTGTTTGGCGGCGCGCTTGGCGTGGGCCTCGGGCTGGGCATGCAAAAGATCGCCAGCAACTACGTGTCCGGCTTTGTCATTCTGATCGAGCGCAGCCTGGCTATCGGCGACATGATCACGGTCGACAAGTATTCCGGGAAGGTCAGCCAGATCAATACCCGCTATACGATTTTGCAGGGTCTGGACGGGGTCGACACCGTCTTGCCAAACGAAATGCTCATTTCAGGACCCGTGCAAAACCAATCGTTGTCGAATCCCAACGTTCAAGTGTCCACCCAGCTGGCGGTCGGCTATGACAATGATCTCGATGCCGTGATTGCATTGTTGGAAGCTGTGCCACGCGGAATGACGCGGGTATTGACCGATCCGGGACCGGGCGTCGCGCTCAAAAAATTTGGCGCCGACGGCTATGAGCTGGAGCTGGGATTCTGGATCGCCGATCCGCAGAACGGACGCGGCAGCGTGGTGTCGGAAGTGAACAAACGCATCTACGCGCTGGTGCGTGAGGGAAAAATCAAGCTTGCGTATCCGACACGCGATACGCGCGCGCTGGACGCTGAAATGCTTGCAGTATTGACTGCCTTGCCCCGTTGATAACTGAAACATTCGTCACTTGCGTGCCGCAAATCATTGTATCCGCGTAAAATAGAGGTAGTCTTCGGTTTTGTGTTGCATGCCTCTACATTTGGAGTAGTAATGAATTTGTTCAGTGCAGTTCTCGATTTCCTGTCAGGTGGCATCGTCGGTCTCTCGGCATGGCAAGTCGTGATTTACACCCTGGTTGTTACCCATATCACCATCGCCAGCGTCACCATTTATCTGCACCGCCATCAGGCCCACCGCGCGCTGGACCTGCATGCCTTGCCTAGTCATTTTTTCCGTTTCTGGCTCTGGCTCACGACCGGCCAGGTCACCAAGGAATGGGCTGCGATTCACCGCAAGCACCACGCCAAATGCGATACCGAAGAGGATCCGCACAGCCCCGTCACGCGCGGCATCCGCAAGGTGCTGTTCGAAGGCGCCGAGCTGTACCGCGCCGAATCGAAGAACATGGAGACCATGAAGAAGTACGGTCAGGGCACGCCGGACGATTGGGTCGAGCGCAATGTCTATACCCGCTTCAGCTGGCAGGGCATCGTGCTGCTGTTCATCGTCAACTTTGCGCTGTTTGGCGTGATCGGCATTACCATCTGGGCGATCCAGATGGCGTGGATTCCCATCACCGCGGCCGGCATCATCAACGGCATCGGCCACTACTGGGGTTACCGCAATTATGATTGCGCGGACGCGGCCACCAACATCATCCCGTTCGGCATCCTGATTGGCGGCGAAGAGCTGCACAATAATCACCACACGTTTGCGACCTCGGCCAAGCTGTCGTCGAAATGGTATGAGTTCGATATCGGCTACTTCTATATTCGCGTGCTCGAAATGCTGGGCCTGGCCAAGGTCAAGAAGCTGGCGCCAAAGCCTGCCTTCGACCAGGCCAAGACGGTGGCCGACTTCGACACGCTGCAATCGGTCATTGCCAACCGCTACGACGTGATGGCCAAGTACGCCACCTCGCTGAAGGCGGCCTGGCGCGAAGAACTGGCGCACCTGAAGGACAAGGCGCAGCTGGAATCGCGTTTCCTGAAGTCGTCGCGCAAGCTGCTGCAGCGCGAGCCGGGCAAGCTCGAAGCGTCGCACAAGCAACAACTGGTNNTGCAGCAATTGCAGGATTGGTGCAACCGCGCCGAAGCGTCGGGCATCAAGTCGCTGGAAGAGTTTTCGATGCGCTTGCGCAGTTACGCGTAAGCGACTGCGGCAAAAAATACGGCTCCTTCGGGAGCCGTTTTTGCTGGCGTCGCAAACCTTCGCACGTCTGACTTCGGCGGGTTTTCGAACAATATCCTTGTGCTAGGATAGTCGATAGGGGGTCACATGCCAGACAATGCCACAGCTCAAACGATGTCCTTCAAAGCACCGCACGATTTCGCGGAGGAGACAAAGCGCCTGGCCAAAGCGGCCAACATACAGGTTTCCGAATATATCCGTGAAGCAGTGCGTGAAAAGAACGAACGTGAGCTGGTCGACCGCATGCGTTTGCTCTCCGAGCGTCTTGCTGAAAAGAGCCTTTCAGAAAACAAGGCAATGGATGGCGCGTTGGGAGATGGCCTTGCCTAAATCAAAGGTTGGACGCGGCGAAATATGGATGGTCGATTTTGAACCCCAGGCCTTCAAGGAAGAGCCTGGCAAGCGGGCGCGGCCATCGCTAGTGGTGCAAACCGACAAGCTAAACAAGGTAGGACACCCTACGACGATTGTCATTCCCGCCACGACAGATGTCATGGCCGATGCCTATCCGATGCGTGTATTTCTGGGCAAGCTTCAAAAGCCGGGAGAGCCGCCTCAGGACACCGATCTGTTAATGGACCAAATCAAGGCAATATCAAATGATCGGTTTATGGGAACAGGACCGCTGGTCACGGTGTCTGCGAACCACCTGAAGATGGTCGAAAACGCATTGAAAGTCATCCTGTCCTTTTAGCGGGGCTGGATTTGCAGCCTAGCGCAGCGCAGCCATTGCCCGCGCAAAATAGACAGTGGGCTGGCCTTGCCGGATGCTGTACAACTGAGCTGGGCGGTTGCTTGCATGGCGCTGCTTTCCTGGAATTTCTTCGAGGAAGTCGCCTTCCATGATGCGTTTTCGAAACGCGCTCTTGTCGACTTTGCGGCCCAGTACGGTTTCATAGACTTGCTGCAAATCGGGCAGCGTGAATTCGGGCGCCAGCAGATGCACCGGCAGCGAGGTGTATTCGACCTTGTTGCGCAGCCGCTGCAAGGCCGTGTTGAAAATGTGGGCGTGATCGAACGCCAGTTCCAGGCGCTGCGTCAAGCCGTCCACAGGGTGCCACGACGCGGCCTCGCTGCCGCCGCCGTGTGCCAGGTTCAGACCGGTAGCGTCGATCAACGCAAAGTAGGCGAACGTGGCCGACCAGCCGCGCGGGTCGCGCGTGGCGCTGCCAAAGCCTTGCAATTGTTCGAGGTAGGGTGCATCGACGCCGGTTTTTTCGCGCANNGCCCATTGTCCCTTGCAGGGATGCTCGCCGCGCTTGACCAGCAATACTTGCAGCGCCTGCTCGCGCAAGGTGAAGATCACCAGGTCGACGCTCGTCAGTGGCACGTCGAAGGCGTGGATATCGTATTGCTGCAGGAATTCCTGCTCACTCATCTCATGTTTTGGCATTGTTTTCCCTTTGGTGCAGGCTCAGATTGTACGGTGTTGCCGCCCTTTGGCGCAAATGGTAAATAAGTTAGTTGTAAAAAAATACTAAGCACGCTATGATGCGCTCACTAACCGAATTGCGAGTGCCTTATGGATACAATTACACGCGTGGAACGGCTCACTCCGGGCGTGTTCACGTTAGAGAACTTTTTCAGCGCCGCTGAGTGCGCGCGCTTCATCGCGCTCGGCGACGACATTGGCTATGTCGCCTCCGAAGTCAACTTCGTCACCGGTTCGCGCCGCGCGGAAGAAATTCGCAACAATGACCGCGTCATCTTCGATGATGCCGCGCTGGCGCAGTCCTTGTTCGAGCGGGCGCGTGCCTTGCTGCCAGCCGATGTGTCGGGCTGGAAGCTGTCCGGCTTCAACGAGCGCATGCGTTTCTATCGCTACCGGCCCGAGCAATACTTCAAGTGGCACCGCGACGGTTCCTTTGCCAAAGGGCCGGACGAGGAGAGCATGCTGACCTTCATGATCTATCTGAACGAAGCGTTCGAGGGCGGCGCCACCGAATTCAAGACGGAAGTGGTGACGCCGCGCACCGGCATGGCGCTGGTGTTTCCGCACCGCGCAACCCACCAGGGCGCTGAACTGCTGAGCGGCGTGAAGTACGTGCTGCGCACCGACGTGATGTACAAGGACGTTGACGGCGTCGGCTAAAGCTGTGCGATGATGGCGGCATGAACCACACCGCCATCCTTTTTGTTTGCATGGGCAATATCTGCCGTTCACCAACGGCCGAGGGCGTGTTCCGCGCCCGTGCCAAGGCAGCCGGCATGGGCGCGCTGCACATCGATTCGGCCGGCACCCACGGCTATCACGTGGGCGGCGCGCCGGACAAGCGCTCGGCCGTCCATGCCGCCAGGCGCGGCTATGACTTGTCGTCCCAGCGCGCGCGCCAGGTCGTGGCAGCCGACTTCGCGACCTTCGATCACATCTACGCCATGGACCACGACAACCTGGCGCTGCTGCAGGCGGCCTGTCCGGCGCAGCACCGCCACAAGCTGGGCCTGTTCATGCAGTTCGCCAGGCATGCCCCTTCCGACGTCGTGCCCGACCCGTATTACGGCGCCGGCGATGGTTTCGACCTGGTCCTCGATTACATCGAGGACGCCGCTGACGGCTTGCTCGATCATTTGCGTTCCCATTCAAACAAGGAAAACCCATGATGCTGCGCAGCGCTGTGCTGTTGATGTGCCTGGCCAGTGCCGCCGCGCACGGGCAATCGACGCCCGCCGAGCGGGTGCAGGGCCTGCTGCCCGCCATTGACAAGCTGTATGCCGACCTGGCTGCCAAGGAGCACTTGCCCGGGCTGGTGTACGGGGTCGTCCAGGACGGCAAGCTGATCCACTCGCGCGCGCTGGGCCTGGCCAATGTGGAAGACCAGATTGCCGTCACCGGCAGCACCCGTTTCCGGATTGCGTCAATGACCAAGAGCTTTGTCGCCATGGCAGCGTTGAAGCTGCGCGACCAGGGCAAGCTCAAGCTTGACGATCCGGTGGCGCAGTACTTGCCGGAGTTTCGCCGGCTCAGGCTGCCAACTGCCGATTCGCCGCCCGTGACCATCCGCATGCTGATGACGATGAGCACCGGCCTGCCGGAGGACAATCCCTGGGGCGACCGCCAGATGGAACTTGGCAACGCGGCGTTGACCAGCCTGGTCAGCAAAGGCTTGTCGTTTTCCAATGCGCCGGGCGACACCTTCGAGTACAGCAACCTCGGTTACGTCACGCTGGGCAAACTGGTCTCGAAAGTGGCAGGCATGCGCTTTCAGGATTACATCAGCCAGCACATTTTTGTCCCGCTGGGCATGCACAGCACCAGCTGGGAATACAGCAAGGTGGCGCCCGCGCAACTGGCGCTGGGCTACCGCTGGCATGGCAGCGGCTGGGAGCGCGAACCGATCTTGCATGACGGCGACGCTGCCGCCATGGGCGGCCTGATCACCACGGCAGACGACTTTGCCCGCTACGTGGCCTTGCTGATGTCTGCCTGGCCGGCGCGCGACGGCGCCGAGCTCGGCCCGGTGCGGCGCGCGTCGCTGCGCGAAATGCAACTTCCCAAGATCATGACGGGCATGAACGCCAGGGCCACGCTGGAAGATGGCAAGACGCCCAATCCCAAGGTCAATTTCTACGGCTATGGCTTGAACACCAGCCGCGACAGCCGCAATGTGTTCACCTCGGGCCATTCGGGCGGTCTGCCCGGCTTCGGCAGCCAGTACCGCTTCGCGCCCGAGCATGGCGTGGGCGTGTTCGCCTTCAGCAATTTGCGCTATGCGCCGGTCTACAATCCGACCACCAGGGCCTTGAACATCTTGCTGGAAACGGGGCAGCTCAGCCCGCGTGAAAACGCGCCTTCGCCAATCTTGCTGGCGCGCCAGGCGCAGGTGGCGCAGCTGGTGCAGCACTGGGATGAACAGCTGGGGCGGGAAATCGCAGCGGACAATTTTTTCCTTGATCGCGCGCGCGCGGACTGGATCAGGGAGGCGGCCCAGCAATTNNTTTTTCACACTCACGCCCGAGCGCGATCCCAAGGTGCAGCAAGTGGACCTGAGCCTGGACGGGCAACAGTAGGGCACAAAACAAAAGAGCCGCACACTTACGTGGCGGCTCTTTTTGTACTGACCGAGATCGGAATTACTTGATCTTGGTTTCTTTGTACATGACGTGCTTGCGTGCTTTAGGATCAAACTTCATGATCTCCATTTTCGCAGGCATCGTGCGCTTGTTCTTGTCGGTGGTGTAGAAGTGACCCGTGCCTGCAGTCGATTCCAGCTTGATTTTGTCGCGGCCAGTTTTTGCCATGATAGCTCCCTAATTAAACTTTAACGCCACGGGCACGCATATCGACCAGCACGGCATCGATGCCGACTTTGTCAATCACGCGCAGACCGGCGTTGGACAAGCGCAGGGAGACCCAGCGGTTTTCCGATTCGACGAAAATACGACGATTTTGCAGGTTAGGCAAAAAACGACGCTTCGTTTTGTTGTTAGCGTGGGAGACGTTGTTACCAACCATCGGGCCCTTGCCAGTTACTTCGCAAACACGTGCCATAGCGCACTCCTAAAATAAATCCAAACTTGGAAAAGAAAGAGTATAGCGTGAAAAGCACCGGATAATCAACGACTTGTGAAAAACAATTGTGTCGTTTGCCATTCTAAGATTTAACATTTAATGTCACGGTTGCGTGTACCCCGGGAAAATAGCCAGGCTGGACTACAATTTCCCCTATAAGCACAAGAAAAAACGGAGCGATGATGGAAAGCTGGATGCAAGAATGCTGGATGACGGTGGTGGCCGAGTTTTCGGATCTGGGTGACGCGGCCGAGATTACGCGCGTGATCGTACGCCTGACAGTGGCAGTGGTGCTGGGCGCCATGCTCGGCTATGAGCGCGAATCGGTGGGCGCCTCGGCCGGCCTGCGCACCCATATGCTGGTGTCGCTGGGTTCGGCGCTGTTTGTGCTGATTCCCTTGCAGGCCGGCATGCCGCTGATGGATGTGTCGCGCGTGCTGCAGGGCGTGACCGCCGGCGTCGGCTTTCTGGGGGCGGGCGCCATCTTGAAGTCCCAAAGCGAAAACCAGATCACGGGGCTGACCACTGCCGCTGGCGTGTGGCTCACTGCCGCCATTGGCGTGGCGGCCGGCATGGGCAGGGAGGGGACCGCCGTGCTCAGTGCACTATTCGCGCTGGTGATCTTGTCGCTGCTCAAGTTCAAGGCCAAACCGCCACGCCTGATTCAAGAGCTGACCGACAACAAGCAAGAATAGACTACAGGGGCGCGCCAGCCTCGAGCGTCATGACTTTGCCGCAATCGACGCACAGGAAACTGTTTTCCCACTCGCGCATTTTCCGGTCATGCCGTGCCGACAGGCCCAGCACGCGCGACAGCAGGATGAACAGACCGATCACGACCGCTGCAGCGATGAGCATGGCGACCAGTCCGTAACCTACATTGCCTGGAAACGCACCGCCCTTCATGGTATGCATCATGCACCCGGTGGGCAGTGCGAACAAGCCGGCCAGCATGCCTGCGCCAGCGCCCAGCGTCAGCACGACATTGCTGGGCGGTTGGCAGCGCTTGGCCAGCGCCGTTTGCGAGTGGACCGCGCCCAGTACGTCGGCATGGGTGGCCGTTGCGCTGCCGGCCTGGTGCAGCATGTCGAAGCTTCGGCAATTGGCCGAGCCGCATTTCGAACAATTCATGTCATGTGTTCCGATGCAAGAGCGTTGGTTATCGTAAATATCGGTACACTTTAACAAAAAAACAATGTTTGTCAATCAAGACGATCACAGCTGCCCGTGCTCGGCAAACGAATAAACATGGGCGCCGGCCACCACAAAATGGTCCAGCACGCGCACGTCGACCAGCGCCAGCGCTTGCACCAGCGCACGCGTGAGCAGCAGGTCCGCCTCGCTGGGTTCAGTCGTGCCGGACGGGTGGTTGTGCGCCAGCAGCACGCTGGCCGCATTGTGGGCCAGTGCCGCCTTGACCACCTCGCGCGGATAGACGCTGGTGTGGGTCAAGGTCCCGCGAAACATTTCCTCAGTGGTAAGCAAGCGATTTTTGACGTCGAGGAACATGACAACAAACGATTCATGCGCCTGCCGCCCCAGCGTGCAGCGCAAATATTGGCGCACGGTGTCGGGCGAGCCAAGCAGCGCGCCGGAATGCAATTGCTCGCCAAGGGCGCGCCGGGCCAGTTCCATTACCGCCTGCAGCTGGGCAAATTTGGCCGGTCCCATGCCGTGCACGGCGGAAAACTCGCTCACGCTGGCCGCAAACATGCCCTGGATCGAGCCGAACTGGAGCAGCAGGTCGCGTCCCAGTTCGACCGCGCTGCGGCCCTTGACGCCCACCCGCAGCAGCAGCGCCAGCAGCTCCGGGTCCGACAGCGCGCCTGCGCCTTCGCTGAGCAGGCGCTCGCGGGGGCGCTGGCGTGCGGGCCAATCCTTGATTCCCATTCCATCTCCGAATCAAAACGGCTGCGTCCGACGCGGTACAATGTCGGTTTGCACGCCTTTACGAATATTTATGTCCAACGCTGCCTTGCCCGTCGTCACGCCTTCCGCCTACCTGACCTTGCATTATCGGCTAGCTACCGCAGACGGTACTGATCTCATCACTACCTTTGCCGGGAACCCGGCCACGCTGATGCTGGGCCAGGGCCAGTTGGCGCCGTTTCTGGAAGACGCGCTGCTGGGCATGGAGGAGGGCGCGCACCAGACGTTCGAATTGGCGCCAGCGCAAGCCTTTGGCGAGCGCAATAACGAACTGGTGCGCGACGTTTCGCGCGCCACACTGGAAGAAAACTCGGCGCCCGGCGCCGACTACCGCATTGGCGATCTGGTCGATTTTGCCGCACCCGCTGGTGGCCGCTTTGCCGGCATCCTGCGCGAGCTGCGCGACGACGGCGCCACCTTCGACTTCAACCATCCGCTGGCCGGCCAGTCCCTGAAATTCGAAGTCAAACTGATTTCGGTGTTGTAAAAGGAAAGACAAGATGAGCAGTGAAATCCTTCTGGCCCAGCCGCGCGGCTTTTGCGCCGGGGTCGACCGCGCCATTGAAATCGTCGAACGCGCCTTGCTGCAGTTTGGCGCGCCGATTTATGTGCGTCATGAAATCGTGCACAACGCCTATGTCGTGGAAGACTTGCGCAACAAGGGCGCGATCTTCATCGAAGACCTGGACGACGTCCCGGCCGGCAATACGCTGGTGTTTTCCGCGCACGGCGTCTCCAAGGCGGTGCGCGCCGAAGCCGAATCGCGCGGGCTGACCATTTTCGACGCCACCTGCCCGCTGGTGACCAAGGTGCACGTGGAAGTGGCCAAGATGCGCCGCCAGGGCTGCGAAATCATCATGATCGGCCATGACGGCCACCCGGAAGTCGAAGGCACGATGGGCCAGACCAATGAGGGCATGTATCTGGTGGAAACGGTTGCCGACGTGGCCGCGCTGAGCGTGAAAAACCCGGACCAGCTGGCCTATGTGTCGCAGACCACGCTGTCGGTCGATGATACGGCCGACATCATCGCCGCCATCAAGCAAAAGTTCCCGAACGTGATCGAGCCCAAGAAGGGCGACATCTGCTACGCCACCACCAACCGCCAGGAAGCAGTCAAGTTCATGGCGCCCCAGGTTGACGTGGTGATCGTGGTCGGCAGCCCCAACAGCTCGAACTCGAACCGCCTGCGCGAAGTGGCCGACAAGAAAGGCACGCCCGCCTACATGGTCGATAACGCGTCCCAGATCGACCCGGCGTGGCTGGTTGGCAAGCTGCGGATCGGCGTCACCGCCGGCGCTTCGGCGCCCGAAGTGCTGGTGCAGGCAGTCATCGACCGGCTCAAGGAGCTGGGCGCGCGCAGCGTGCGCGCACTCGAAGGCGTGGAGGAAAACGTGACCTTCCCGCTGCCCAAGGGACTGGTTGGCGCGGGCTGATCCAGCGGGATGTTGCTTGGCAAAATTATATTTGGCAGCGTTGTATATTTCCGATATTAGTTTTTACCAAACCTCGCTATCATGACGACGCTCGGATTTTTTGTCGCCAGAGGCTGGTAAATACGCCTCGGGCGGTGCGCGGTTACATTGGAACCATAAAACAAGGAGCGGCACTTCGGGGTTTTCCCCGGGTGCCGTTTTTGTTAGAACGACTCAAAAAAGGCGCTTAACCATGGATACATTTATCCAACAGATTATCAACGGCCTTGTGCTTGGAAGCATGTATGCGCTGGTTGCCCTCGGTTATACGATGGTGTACGGCGTCTTGAACCTGATTAACTTCGCCCATGGCGACGTGCTGATGATAGGCGCCATGGTTGGCCTGTCGATCCTCAAGCTGCTCGATATGGTCATGCCGGGCCTGCCGGGCTATCTGATGCTGATGATTGCCATTGCCGGCGCGATTCCCGTCTGCATGCTGGTCAATGTGATCATCGAGCGCGTCGCGTACCGCCGCCTGCGCAATGCACCGCGGCTGGCGCCGCTGATTACCGCGATCGGCGTGTCTTATTTGCTCACCACGTTTGCCATGATGATCTGGGGCCGCAGCCCGCTGTCGTTCCCGCAGTTGCTCTCGTCCGAGCCGATCGCCATTGGCGGCGCCGTCATCTCGCAGACCCAGGTCGTACTGCTGGCGCTGGCAGTGATGGCCATGGGCGGCCTGGTGGTGCTGGTCGAAAAAACCAAGATGGGGCGCGCCATGCGCGCCACGGCCGAAAACCCGCGCGTCGCCGGCCTGATGGGCGTCGATTCGAACAAGGTGATCGTGGCCACGTTTGCCATCGGCGCCGCGCTGGCGGCCATTGCNNGGCATCCTGCTGGGCCTGATCGAAGCGCTGGGCGCCGGTTACATCGGCGACCTGACCGGCGGTTTCCTCGGCAGCCATTACCAGGACATCTTCGCCTTTGTCGTGCTGATCCTTGTGCTGACGGTGCGTCCGTCCGGCATCATGGGTGAACGCGTCGCCGACCGCGCCTGACCGACAACTGATCTAGGAATCTTATGGCCATTCTCTCTTTTGACATTGACCAGGACAAGCGCAAGGCGTTTCGCAGCATGGGCATCGTGCTCGTGCTGCTGATGATCTTCCCGTTCGTGGCGCAAAACTTCGGCAATTCGTGGGTCCGCATCATCGACATGGCGCTGCTGTACATCATGCTGGCGCTGGGCTTGAACATCGTGGTCGGCTTTGCCGGCCTGCTCGACCTGGGCTATATCGCCTTTTTCGCCATCGGCGCCTACCTGGCCGGTCTGCTGGCGTCGCCGCACTTTGGCGTGCTGCTGATGTCGGTGGCCGACGAGTATCCGAATCTGAGCGAATGGCTGCTCAGCTCGGGCATCTTTTCGCAGGACGTGCAAGACAAGGGCATCCACCTGTCGGTGTGGGTCATCGTGCCGCTGGCGGCGCTGGTGGCCGGCGCCTTCGGCGCCATCCTGGGCGCGCCCACGCTCAAGCTGCGCGGCGACTACCTGGCCATCGTGACGCTCGGTTTCGGCGAAATCATCCGCATCTTCATGAACAACCTGAATTCGCCGATCAACTTCACCAACGGTCCGCAAGGCATCAACATGATTGACCCGGTGTCGATCGCTGGCGTGTCGCTGGCGGGCGAGGCCGGTTCCAAGGCCACGGTAGTGATCGGCGGCTTTTCAATGCCTTCGGTGAATGCCTATTATTTCCTGTTCCTGTTCCTGTGCATCGCCATCGTGTTTGTCACCTCGCGCCTGCAGCATTCGCGCCTGGGCCGGGCCTGGGTGGCAATCCGTGAAGACGAAATCGCGGCCAAGGCGATGGGCATCAACACCCGCAACGTCAAGCTGCTTGCGTTCACCATGGGCGCGTCGTTCGGCGGCGTGGCCGGCGCCATGTTTGCGTCGTTCCAGGGCTTTGTCTCGCCCGAGTCGTTTGGCCTGACCGAATCGATTGCCGTGCTGGCCATGGTGGTGCTGGGCGGTATCGGGCACGTGCCAGGCGTCATTCTCGGCGGCGTGCTGGTGGCCGCCTTGCCGGAAGTGCTGCGCCACACGGTCGAGCCGTTCCAGATGGCCGTGTTCGGCAAGGTGCTGATCGAAGCGGAAGTGCTGCGCCAGTTGCTGTACGGCCTGGCGCTGGTGCTGATCATGCTGTTCCGCCCGGCCGGCCTGTGGCCGTCGCCCAAGCATGAAGACCGTCCTGACGCAGCCGAAACCAACAAGCCAGACGCCTTTCCGGCCGCTTGAGGAAGCACACCATGAGCAACCAGACCATCCTTAAAATCGAGGGCGCCAACAAGCGCTTCGGCGGCTTGCAGGCGCTGACCAATGTCGGCATCGACATTACCCAGGGCCAGATCTACGGCTTGATTGGCCCCAACGGCGCCGGCAAGACCACCTTCTTCAACGTCATTACCGGCCTGTACCAGCCCGATACGGGCACCTTCATGCTGGCCGGCAAACCGTATTCGCCGTCGGCGCCGCATATGGTGGCCAAGGCCGGCATTGCGCGCACCTTCCAGAACATCCGCCTGTTTGGCGAAATGACGGCGCTGGAAAACGTCATGGTCGGCTGCCACGTGCGCACCCACCAGGGCGTGTTCGGCGCCGTGTTCCGGCATCCGGCCGCCCGGCGCGAAGAGGCGATGATACGCGCGCGCGCCCAGGAATTGCTCGACTTCGTGGGCATCGGCGCGTTTGCCGGACGTACCTCGAAGTTCCTGTCGTATGGCGACCAGCGGCGTCTGGAAATCGCGCGCGCGCTGGCCACCGATCCGGTGCTGCTGGCGCTTGACGAACCGGCCGCCGGCATGAATGCGACTGAAAAACTGGCCTTGCGCGAGCTGCTGGTCAAGATCAAGGAACAAGGCAAGACGATTTTGCTCATCGAGCACGACGTCAAGCTGATGATGGGATTGTGCGACCGCATCACCGTGCTCGAATACGGCAAGGTGATTGCAGAAGGCCTGCCCGCCGAGATTCAAAAGAATCCGGCCGTGATTGAAGCCTATCTGGGAGGTGGCCACTAATGAGCGACAATATTCTGAAGATTCAAGGCTTGAAGGTTGCCTACGGCGGCATCAAGGCGGTCAAAGGCATCGACCTGGAAGTGAACAAGGGTGAACTGGTCACCCTGATTGGCGCCAACGGCGCCGGCAAGACCACCACGCTCAAGGCCATCACCGGCACCTTGCCGCCGTGCTCGGTTGAAGGCGTGATCAGCTACAAGGGCCAGTCGCTCAAGGACGCCAAGTCCTTCCACCTGGTCGAGCGCAAGCTGGCCATGGTGCCGGAAGGGCGCGGGGTGTTTACCCGCATGTCGATTGAAGAAAACCTGCTGATGGGCGCGTACACGCGCAACGACAAGGCCGGCATCGCCGCAGACGTCGAGAAGTGGTTCACCGTGTTTCCGCGCCTGAAAGAGCGGGCGGCGGCAATGGCGGGCACCTTGTCGGGCGGCGAGCAGCAAATGCTGGCCATGGCGCGCGCCCTGATGAGCCATCCGGAACTGCTGCTGCTTGACGAGCCGTCGATGGGCCTGTCGCCGATCATGGTGGAAAAGATTTTCGAAGTGATACGCGACGTGTCGAAGCAGGGCATCACCATTTTGCTGGTCGAGCAGAACGCCAAGCTGGCGCTGGAAGCGGCGCACCGGGGCTACGTGATGGAGTCGGGCGCGCTGATCATGAGCGGCAATGCCGACGACATGCTGCACGATCCGCGCGTGAAGGCGGCCTATCTGGGCGAATAAGCCGGAACGAAAAAAAACCCGCAGCAGCGGGTTTTTTTATGCGGCGGCTAGAACTTAAGCCTTGGCAGCTTTCTGGGTAGCCTGGGTGAACTGGCTGACAGCGGCGTTCACATTGGTTTCCATGGCTTCAACAGCTTGCTTGGCCGACTTGCTGATCTGCTCGTAACCGGCGTTGGCGTTGCCCAGCGTCGACTTGATGATGGCCACCACGTTTTCCGAGCCGGCTGGCGCGTTCTTGGTCACTTCGTCAACCAGGGTAACGACCTTGCGGTTGGTTTCAGCGATCTGCAGTTCGGCGGCCTTGGTGAATTCAGCCTGGGTGCCGGCAGCGATGGCGGCGACCTGACGACCGTAGGACAGCGCTTTTTCAGCGGTAGGCTGCGCCTGGGCTGCGGTCAGCGAGAAAAATTCTTGTGGATCTTTAGCCGCCAGCAATTGACGGGTGGTGATCGACGACTCTTCCAGCGATGCCTTGGCAGCGGTCATGTTCAGTTCGATCAGCTTTTCCACGCCTTCGAAGGCCTTCGAGGTCAGCGACGAGAAAATGGCGAATTGCGATTCAAAATTGGCTTTGGTGGCGTTCGAAAACTGCTCTGGGATTGCAAACATAGAATTCTCCAATAGATGTGAGTGAGTGCCGCTTAGAACTATGAAGCAGGTAAATCCTAAACTTTCAGGCTGACGGTCAATTGTGCAGCGCAACAAGTCTTATTCTACTCAGATCTGATGAGGCGTCAAGCGCTTTTTGTGCAACGCACAAAAATCCTGCTTGATGTCTTTACTGCGGATCACTCCCCTTGGGAAATATTAATTTCCCATAGCTAAACAAGGGCGCAGCGTACGCCCCGCAGAGGGACATGCTAGACTCGGCACGCCCTGTCGCTGAGTCCTGTGATCTGGCGCAATATCACATGCGCACCTCTGGAAACGATTGATTAATGTCAAACAATGCCCAAACAAATGTTGCGACGCGACAAAATCATGCCTGGCTCAGTCCTATCCCCGTTTTTTTCGTGTTTTTATGGAGCACCGGCTTCATTGTTGCCAAATTCGGCCTGCCTTACGCGCCGCCGCTGACCTTCCTGATCCTGCGCTGCGTGGTGGTGCTGCTGGTGCTGGTGCCGCTGGTGCTGGCGTGCAAGGCGCCCTGGCCCAAGGGCAACATTTTTCATATCGCGGTGGCGGGCTTGCTGCTGCAGGCGGGCTACCTGGGCGGCGTATGGTGCGCCATCAAACTGGGCATGCCGGCCGGCGTGACCGCCCTGATCGTGGGCATGCAGCCGATCCTGACGGCCGCCTGTGCGCCGCTGATCGGCGAATCGGTGCGCGCCCGCCAGTGGCTGGGCCTGGTTTGCGGACTGGCTGGCGTGGCACTGGTGGTATATGCCAAAATCACGCTGGTGGGCTTGTCGCCCTTGGCAATTGCTTATTGCGTGCTGGCGCTGGTGTCGATTACTGCAGGCACCATGTACCAGCGCCGCTATTGCCCCCGCTTTGACTTGCGCACCGGCACCGTGATCCAGTTCGCGGCCACCGTGGCGCTGCTGCTGCCACTGGCAGTCGCGTTCGAAGCGTTTTCGCCGGCGCTGGCGACGGTGCAGTGGACGCCCAGCTTCATCGGCGCCTTGCTGTGGTCGGTCTTTGCCTTGTCGATCGGCGCCATCTTTTTGTTATTTACGTTGCTGCGCCGTAGCGATGCCACACTGGTCACCAGCCTGATGTATCTGACCCCGCCCACCACCGCGCTGATGGCCTGGCTGATGTTCGGCGAAGCGTTCAGCATGCTGGGCGTGCTTGGCATGGCAGTGGCCGTCATCGGCGTGGTCTGTGTCGTCAAAAAATAGGAGAAGCTATGATCGTTAGCCAGCAACAGGAAGTCGTCGACGCCGCCATCACCAGTCGCCGCTCGATCCGCGCGTTTTTGCCCGATCCGGTCGAGCGGGCCGACATCGAACGCATTCTGGACGTGGCGGCGCGGGCGCCGTCGGGCACCAACACGCAGCCATGGAAAGTGTATGTGCTGACCGGCGANNTGGCAGTCGCCCTACATCGAGCGCCGGCGCAAAGTGGGCTGGGACCTGTATGCCTTGCTGGGTCTGACGCGCGACAACAAGGAGGGCATGTCGGCCCAGCATGGCCGCAACTACCGTTTTTTCGATGCGCCGGTGGGCTTCATTTTCACCATCGACCGTGTGATGGAGCAGGGCTCGTGGCTGGACTACGGCATGTTCCTGCAAAGCATCATGGTGGCCGCGCGCGGCCGCGGCCTCGACACTTGCCCGCAAGCGGCGTTCACGCAATACCACAAAATTATTAGCGAACAACTGGCCTTGCCAGCGGGCGAAATGGTGGTGTGCGGCATGGCGCTCGGCTTTGCCGACCCGTCCAAAATCGAGAACAGCCTGGTCACCGCACGGGAGCCGGTCTCAGGCTTCGCCCGGTATTGCGAATAGGCGTACACTGCGGGAAATGCAATAAGTGCTTGCGCGCATCTGTGTAGCAGCCAGTGCAAAAAACGGGGCGCGGTGAGGCTGAATTCGCTTGCCATCGTCGTCCGCTTTGTTACACTGCAACAAAGAAGCAGATGTCTGCGGTAAAGGATTTCCCGATGTATAAGTTTGTCATCAGCGCTCTCGTTTCACTGATGCTGGCGGTGTCACCGGCCAGCGCTGCACGCAAGGATACGCGTGCCAAAGTGACAAAAACCAAGAAGGCCGCCGTCAGCAAGGCGAAGCTTAAACGGCGCGATGCCGTCAACGCCGAACCGGCCGGCAACTTCATCAAACGCACGGTCGTAGTCAGGGGCAAGCGCAAGGTGGTGTACACCCGGATTGCTCCTGCGCGCCTGGTGGCGCCGGTGGTGCGCCTGAGCGCAGGCGACCGCGCCGGCCTGAACCTGACGCGCGATCCGCTCGACCTCGCCTCCAGCGTGGCGCTGGTGCTCGATCAGGGCAGCTCCGAAGTGCTATTCGAAAAAAATGCGAATGTAGCTTTGCCGATCGCGTCAATCACCAAGCTGATGACGGGTTTGATCGTGGTCGAGGCCAACCAGAACATGGATGAAATCCTCACCGTCACCGACGACGATGTCGACCATGAAAAATTTACAAGCTCGCGCCTGCGCGTGGGTTCGCAAATGACGCGCAGCAGCTTGCTGCATATCGCATTGATGAGTTCGGAGAACCGCGCCGCCGCCGCGCTGGGCCGCAACTATCCGGGTGGCGTGGCCGGTTTTGTCGCTGCCATGAACGCCAAGGCGCGCGAGCTGGGCATGGTCGACACGCACTATGTGGATTCAAGCGGCCTGTCGAGCCGCAATGTGGCCAGTGCGCGCGACCTGGCCCGGCTGGTCGCATTTGCCTATCACCAACCCTTGCTGCGCCAGTTTTCCACCGATCCGCAGTCGCAGGTCGATGCGGGCGGGCGCATCATGCAGTACAACAATACCAACTATCTGGTGAAGAGCCCGGACTGGGATATTGGCCTGCAGAAAACCGGCTTCATCAACGAAGCGGGGCGCTGCCTGGTGATGCAGTCCAACATCCAGGGACGGCCGGTGATCATGGTGTTTTTGGATTCCAAGGGCAAGCAGTCGCGCACGGCCGATGCTGGCCGCGTCAAGCGCTGGCTGGAAGCATTCGAGCGTGCGCCCGCGCCGGTCGAGCCTGCCGTTACGCTGCCGGTCATCACGCGACCGGTGCCCCCTTCACAGCCCGGTGTAGCCCAGGGTGGCTGAAATCTGACGGGCCGTGCCGACCAGGTCGTCCAGCCATTCTTCGGCAAGGCGGTCGGCCGGCGCCGAGATCGACAGGCCAGCCACCAGCTTGCCCGAGTCGTCATAGATGCCGGCCGCCATGCAGCGCACGCCCAGTTCCAGTTCTTCGTTGTCGCGCGCATAGCCGCGCGTGCGCACCAGGCTCAGCTCGCGCTCGAGCTTGGCCAGGTCGGTGATCGAATTCTTGTTGTGCCCGGCCAGGCCGGTGCGCGTAGCGTANNCAGTTTGCCGGTCGAAGTCAGGTGCAGCGGACCGCGCCCGCCGATCGCGCGCACCACCTGCATGCCGGAGCGCTCGGAAAAAGCGCGGTCGATATACACAATCTCGTCGCCCTGGCGCACCGACAGGTTGATGGTCTGCTGGGTCTTCTTGTGCAGCGAACGCATGAAGTCGAGCGCAGCTTCGCGCACCGACAGCCGGCTCTTGACCACATTGCCCAGTTCCAGCAGGCGCATGCCGAGGCGGTAGGTGCCCGGCTCGACGCGGTCGACGAAACGGGTGATGACCATGTCGTTGAGGATGCGGTGCGCGGTGGACGGGTGCAGGCCGGACACCTTCGACAATTCCTTCAAACTCACGGGATCGGTGTAATTGGCCAGCGCGTCCAGCAGGGCCACCATGCGTTCGATGACCTGGATGGATGTCTTGGGCGCTTCGACGGTTTCGATTTTCATGATGTGGTTTGTGCGGTGCAGTATATATAAATACTTTATACCATAATGTGAAAAGGATTGGCAATTTCCCTGTGGTGGAAGTCTTCAGTTCGCGCAAGCTGAGGCATAATGCCGGATCGGATAATCCTTGGAATATTTACCATGACGCAACCTGTTAGCGAGTTCAAGAGCAAGAGCGGTCTGCAACGCATCCTGCCCGCAATGGGCTATGCGATTGCAGGCCTGAAAGCGGCCTACCAGAACGAGCACGCCTTCCGCCAGGAACTGGTGCTCGTTGTCATTGGCACCATCATTGCGCTGGTGCTGCCCGTGTCGTCATACCAGAAGCTGTTCCTGATCGGTGTGCTGGTGTTCGTGCTGATTGTCGAACTGTTCAATTCGGCGATCGAAGCGATCGTGGACCGGGTCTCGCTCGAGCGCCACCCCTTGTCGAAAAACGCCAAGGACATGGGCAGTGCGGCTGTCATGCTGTCGATCTTCCTGGCAGGGGCGTGCTGGGCCGTGGTGCTGTTCAACCGCTTCTACTGATCGGCGCAACAAAATCGCATAAACAAGCACGAAAGCATTCGTTTGCTTTCGCTGCGCCGGCCCGTAAGCTCCAGATTCAGGAGGCGGGCATGGCTACTCAACTTTTCCCCGATTTTCACGTCATCATTGTTCCGGGCCTGCACGACAGCAGCCCCGGGCACTGGCAATCGCGCTGGCATCGCCGCCATCCCGAATTTGCGCGCGTGCGCCAGGACGACTGGGCGCATCCGCAGCTGGCGGCCTGGGCCGCGCGGCTGGGGCAGGTGCGCAGCGCCGATCCGCGCCCGGCCCTGCTGGTGGCGCACAGCTTCGGCTGCCTGACGGCCGTGCACAGCATCGCCCGCGACAGCGCCAGGCTGGCCGGTGTGCTGCTGGTGGCGCCGGCCGATCCCGACAAATTCGCCGTGGCCGACAAATTGCCGGCCTTGCCCCTGCCTTGCCCCGCGATCATGGTCGGCAGCAGCAATGACCCGTGGATGCGCGCCGAGCGCGCCGCGCTGTGGGCCAGGCGCTGGGACTGCGAGCTGGTCGAGGCCGGGCCTTTGGGCCACATCAATGCCGATTCGGGCCTGGGCGACTGGCCCGAGGGCGCGGCCCTATTGCGCCGGCTGGCCGAACGGGCGCACAATAGGCTGGTGGCTTTTTCAACATGATTAATCTTGTTTTCATTGTTTTGACTATTTCACGGAGACTCATATGACACTGCGCCTGGGCGATACCGCCCCCGATTTTGAACAGGATTCCTCGCTTGGCCCCATCAAGTTCCATGAATGGGCGGGCGATTCCTGGGTGGTCCTGTTTTCCCATCCTGCCGATTTCACCCCGGTCTGCACCACCGAGCTGGGCCTTACCGCCAAGCTCAAGCCCGAGTTCGACAAGCGCAACGTCAAGGCGATCGCGCTGTCGGTCGACCCGGCCGAGCAGCACCGCAGCTGGATCAAGGACATCGAAGACACACAGCAGACCGTGGTCGGCTTTCCCATCATTGCCGACGCCGACAAAAAAGTGGCGGCGCTGTACGACATGATCCACCCCGAGCAGTCCGCCACGGCCACCGTGCGTTCGCTGTTCGTTATCGACCCGAACAAGAAAATCCGCCTGTCGATCACCTATCCAATGAGTACCGGGCGCAACTTCGATGAAGTACTGCGCGTAATCGATGCCTTGCAGCTGACCGACAAATACACGGTCGCCACGCCCGGCAACTGGAAAGATGGCGACGACGTCATCATTCCGCTGACCGTGCAGGATCCGGAAGTGATCAAGCAGAAGTATCCGCAGGGATACACCGCTGCCCGGCCTTACCTGCGCGTCACGCCCCAGCCGAACAAATAAACCATGCACGCATAAGCAAATAAGGATACTGTCGTTTGCATTGCTGCTGAGCCCCTATACCCTTGCAGCTACTTTGGGGGTTCTCGCATGGATGTGACATACATTGTTTCCGGTTTTGCAGTCGGGGTACTGGTCGGCATGACCGGCGTCGGCGGCGGCTCGCTGATGACGCCGCTCCTGACGCTGATGTTCGGCGTGCCGCCGTCGGTGGCGGTCGGCACCGACCTGGCGTTCGCGTCAATCACCAAGACCGCCGGCACCTTCACCCACCGCCTGCGCGGCACGGTCCGCTGGGACATCGTCAAACTGCTGTGCTACGGCGCCTTGCCGGCGGCCGTGTTGACCACGCTCGCGCTCAAGCATTTCGGCAATGTCGACAAGGACATCGGCCAGATCATCCGCTATTCGATTGCCGGCTCGGTGCTGCTGACCGTGGTCGCCATCCTGTTCAAGGGCAAGATGCTCAAGTGGCTCAATGCCCATCCGGAACGCCAGCTGCAAGGCCAGGCGCTGGCCACCGCCACGGTTGTCTCCGGTGTGGTGCTGGGCACGCTGGTCACGGTTTCCTCGATTGGCGCCGGCGCCATCGGCGCCACCTTGCTGGTCATGCTCTATCCACGCCTGTCGTCGGCCGAAGTGGCCGGCACCGACATTGCCTACGCCGTGCCGCTGACGGCGATTGCCGCCTTCGGCCACTGGTGGCTGGGCTCGATCAACTGGGGCTTGCTGCTGATGCTGCTGATCGGCTCGGTTCCTGGCATCACGCTCGGTTCCTGGTTCGCCCGCTCGGTCCCGGAAAAGTTCCTGCGCGTGTTGCTGGCCATGACACTGACCGGCGTGGCCGCCAAGCTCATTTACTGATCGTTCAGCCGTTTCCTCATAACGGAAAACGTCTAAGCAAATGAGGAATGCTTCGTTTCCTTTATGGCAGCCTAGTGCGATTATTGAGTCTTCTTAGATCTATTTGTAATAAGAGGAATTCATGTTGCCGAGCCCTAAGCCAAAGCGCGCGCCGTACCGGGTCATGCCCGGATTCGGCCTGTCGCTGGGTTTCACCATCTTCTACCTGGCGCTGATCGTCCTGATCCCGTTGTCGGCGGTGTTCCTGAAAACGTTCACCATGACTTGGGAAGCGTTCTGGAGCGCAGTGACCTCGGAACGCGTGATGGCTTCCTACCGCCTCAGCTTTGGCGCCTCGCTGATCGCTGCCACCATTAATGTTTTTTTTGGCGGCATCGTGGCCTGGGTGCTGGTGCGTTACCAGTTTCCCGGCAAACGCATCGTCGACGCGCTGGTCGACCTGCCGTTCGCGCTGCCCACAGCAGTTGCCGGCATCACGCTCACGGCGCTGTATTCGTCCAACGGCTGGATCGGCCAGTACCTTGAAAAACTGGGCTGGAAAGTCGCCTTCACACCGGTTGGCGTGGTTGTCGCGCTGACCTTCATCGGCCTGCCGTTCGTGGTGCGCACGGTGCAGCCGGTGCTCGAAGACGCCGAGCGCGAACTCGAAGAGGCGGCTGCCAGCCTGGGCGCAAACTCGCTGCAAACTTTCAGCCGCATCATTTTCCCGACCATCATGCCGGCCTTGCTGACCGGGTTTGCACTGGCTTTCGCGCGCGCCACCGGCGAATACGGTTCGGTCATTTTCATCGCCGGGAACATGCCGATGGTGTCCGAGATCACGCCGCTGTTCATCATCACCAAGCTGGAACAGTACGACTATGCAGGCGCCACGGCGATTGCCGTCGTGATGCTCGTTGCGTCCTTCCTGATGCTGTTGTCGATTAATCTGCTGCAGGCGTGGACGCGCAAACGGGCGGGCAAGCCATGAGCGGCGTCCAACAGTCATCGAGCAATGTGCTCGAACCGCGCTGGGTGCGCGTCGGCCTGATGGCCATCGGCCTGTCCTTCCTGACGCTGTTCCTGTTCGTGCCGCTGGTGGCGGTGTTTGTCGAAGCGTTCAAGAAAGGCTGGGAGGCCTACGTGGCGGCCATCACCGACCCGGACGCCGTCTCGGCCATCAAGCTGACGCTGATTGCCGCCTTCATCTCGGTGCCGCTGAACCTGGTGTTTGGCGTGTCGGCGGCGTGGGCCGTGGCCAAGTTCGAGTTCCGCGGCAAGAGCATCCTGCTTACGCTGATCGACTTGCCGTTTTCAGTCTCGCCCGTGATCTCGGGCCTGATCTATGTGCTCATGTTCGGCGCCCAGGGCTGGTTCGGACCGTGGCTGCAGGAGCACGACATCAAGATCCTGTTCGCGGTGCCGGGGATCGTGCTGGCCACCGTGTTCATCACCTTCCCGTTCGTGGCGCGTGAACTGATACCGCTGATGCAGTCGCAGGGCAACGAGGAAGAGGAGGCCGCGCTGGTGCTGGGCGCGTCTGGCTGGACCACCTTCATGAAGGTGACGCTGCCGAACATCAAATGGGGCCTGCTGTACGGCGTCATCCTGTGTAACGCGCGCGCCATGGGCGAATTTGGCGCGGTGTCGGTGGTGTCGGGCCATATCCGCGGCCAGACCAACACCATGCCGCTGCACGTGGAGATCCTCTACAACGAATACCACTACGCNNGCCGCGTTTGCCGTCGCCTCGCTGCTGGCATTGCTGGCGCTGGTGACCCTCGCAATCAAATCCTTTATCGAATGGCGTTTGCACGAGACCGATCCGGTTGAAGCGGCAGCACGCAATCTGGAGCACTGAGCATGACGATCGAAGTCAGAAATATCAACAAGCGGTTCGGCGATTTCGTCGCCATCGACAATGTGTCGCTGCAGTTCCCCACTGGCGANNCTGTTCAAGCACATGACCGTGTTCGAGAACGTCGCCTTTGGCCTGCGCGTCAAGCCGCGCAAGGACCGCCTGCCCGAAGACCAGATCCGGCGCAAGGTCAAGGAGCTGCTCGAACTGGTGCAGCTGGACTGGCTGGGCGAGCGTTTTCCGCCGCAGCTGTCGGGCGGTCAGCGCCAGCGCATTGCGCTGGCGCGCGCGCTGGCGGTCGAGCCGCGCGTGCTGCTGCTCGACGAGCCCTTCGGCGCGCTCGACGCCAAGGTGCGCAAGGAACTGCGGCGCTGGCTGCGCCGCCTGCACGACGACTTGCACGTGACGTCGATTTTCGTCACGCACGACCAGGAAGAAGCGCTCGAAGTGGCCGATCAGGTCGTGCTGATGAACAAGGGCCGGGTCGAGCAACTGGGCGCGCCCGACGCGGTGTACAACAACCCGGCATCGCCGTTCGTGTATGGCTTCCTGGGCAACGTCAACCTGTTCCACGGACGCGTGCACGAGGGCGTGCTGGCCAGCGGCGACGCCAGTTTCACGGTGCCCGACCACGCGCAGGTGCAAGACAGCAAAGGCATCGCCTACGTGCGGCCGCATGATCTGGACGTGGACCGCTATGTGGCAGGCGGCGAAGGCATTGTCGTCAAGCTGCGCCGTGCGCACGCGATCGGGCCGCTCGCGCAGCTCGATCTCGAGCGCGCCGACAACGCGGAGCTGATTGAAGCGGTGATTCCAAATGAGCGCTTCAGCCAGCTGCAAATCAGGGAAGGCGACACGCTGCTGGTGCGCCCGCGCCGCCTGCACGTGTTTGTCGACCAGGGAGCGTCCATATGAATTTCCAACAACTGCGCTCGATCCGCGAAACCGCGCGCCGCGGCTACAACCTGACCGAAGTGGCGAACGCGCTGTTCACGTCGCAGCCTGGCGTGAGCCGCCAGATCCGCGAGCTGGAAGATGAACTGGGCGTTGTCATTTTCGAGCGCAACGGCAAGCGCCTGACGGGCATGACGGAGCCGGGCAAGGGCATCTTGAAGATCATCGACCGGCTGCTGGTGGAGGCTGAAAACCTGCAGCAGGCCAGCCTCGATTACCAGGGCCAGAACAGCGGCACGCTAACCGTGGCCGCTACCCACACCCAGGCGCGCTATGCGCTGCCCAAGGTGGTGCAATCGTTCCGCAACGATTTTCCGGACGTGCGCATCGCGCTCCAGCAAAGCGCGCCCGATCATATCGCCGAGTGGGTCTTGTCGGGCAAGGCCGATATCGGCATTGCGACCGAAGGCTTGTCGCAGTTTCCGGATCTGGTGTCGTTTCCCTGCTACCGCTGGAGCCACCTGATCGTGGTGCCGGACGGTCATCCGCTGCTGGCAAATTCGCCGATCCGCCTCGAAGACCTGGCCGCATTCCCCTTGATTACTTACGACGTGGGTTTTACGGGCCGCGGGCATATCGACGCCGCCTTTGCCAACGCGGGCGTGAAGACCGATATCGTCCTCACCGCCATGGATTCGGACGTCATCAAGCAGTATGTGTCGCTCGGGATGGGGGTCGGCATTGTGGCGTCGATGGCGTTTGACCATGGACGCGACAAGGGACTGCGCGCGGTCGAAGCGTCGCACCTGTTCGCGCCAAATGTGACGCGGCTGGCGGTGCGGCGCGGCGCTTATCTGCGCGAGTACGCGTATCGCTTCATCGCCCAGTTCGCGCCCGACCTGTCGCGCGCGGAAGTGGAGAAGGCGCTCAATACCGAGCTGTGACGCCAGCGCCGCGTCAGGCGCCGCAGCTGCTGGTATCCCACTTCCACGTGTTGGTGAATGGATCGAAGGTTTGCTGCGCTTGCCAGCGCTGCGTGCGTCCATCGGCAAACGTGCGCACGCAGCTGCCGTTCACGCAGCGGTTGGTGCAACTGAGGCTGCGTACGGCTGGTGCGGTGGCAACGCGCACCTGCTTGCGGGCGCCGCGTGCCTGCTCGGTCAGCGCTGCCACGGCCGCAAAGGATGCAGGGGCGCGTTGCGGACCTTGATTGACGGCTGATCCGGTAATCTTGCAGGCATCGCGCGCCTCGCCGCCCTTGTTGCGGCAGCCATCAAGGGCGTCGGCCTCGGCCTCGGCCCTGGTCTTGCCCACGGCAACGCCGGTGCGTGACGAGGATGACGCCAGCGCATAGAACCAGGTGCCGTGAAACGCCTTGATTGCCGCGCATTGATCCGTGGCGCCAGGCTTGGATGCCTGGCATGCTGCGAGCGTGGCCTTGGTCGCGTCGGCCTCGGAAAGATAGTCATGGTTAAAGAAATACATGGTGTTCGCGCCGCGTTCGTCGCGCGAGGCCACCAGCGCGGCCCATTTGACGCCCGGTTCCCAGTACAGTGCGGTGAAGCGGCAATTTTTGTAGTATTTGCGGCAGTTCAGCATTGCCGACTGGTGCGCCTGCACCGGCGTGTCGCTGATTTGCGCGGACGTGCCATCGTCGCCCTTGACGATGGCAATCGCACCGGCTTCTGCGCCCCAGACCAGGATCTTGCAGTTGGCGGAGACCTGCTCGCATTTCTCCAGCGCCGCCTGCTTGGCCTGCGCAACGTCGGCCGCCTCGGTCAGTGTGTGGGTATAGTTGCCGTCACCGTGGGCAACAGCGGCGGCCGCAAGGGCCGAGGCCGTGGCGCTGCCGAGCGCAAGGCCGAGGATGCAGGAACGTACAAGCTGGAATGGTGTCATTTTTTTTCTCGCTTTGATGGAAAGTGGCGTGTGACCGTCGGGTCAAGGACAGATTGCCATCGGGTAACAAAGATGTCGATCCGCTTTGCGACCAGCGAGCCCGGTTCGGGAATGAACACCGGGTTTNNAGCACTTCCTGGCGTCCCTTCAGGCGCACTTCCATCTGGCCATCATGGCGGTACACGGCCTCGATGCGGCGGCGGTTGACGATGGCGCCACGGCTGATCTGAATGAATTCCTGCGGGTCCAGCTGTTCGATCAGCTCCTTGACCGGCAAGCGGATCAGCGCCTCCACCTGGGCCGTGACCACTTTCGTGTACTTCGCTTCCGATTGAAAATAAATGACTTCATCGACCGTAATGACGCGCAGCAGGTTGCCCACCGACGCCTGGATCCATGACAGGTGGCGCGCCGGCGCGCCCGCGCTCGGCGTCGGCACGGGCGCGACCGGCGTCGCTGGCGTGTCCGCCAGGCGCAGCTTCAAGCGTTCGATTGTCTCGAGCAGGCGGCCCCGGTTGAGCGGCTTGAGCAGGTAG